>Ga0268284_1001584_pt1 | contig 11343 bp, 8 predicted proteins | sample saktaG_14_FD_190137 | JGI IMG/M metagenome (GOLD analysis project Ga0268284, IMG submission 190137) | Saline water microbial communities from Sakinaw Lake, British Columbia, Canada - sak_2013_06_06_40m | ecosystem: Environmental > Aquatic > Non-marine Saline and Alkaline > Saline ... | reverse complement strand
AAGAGCAGCGCTGGAACCATGGAAGGGATTGTCACAGTCCTGAACGGGCTGAAGGTCAACAGCATCACCTACGACAACGGCCTCGAGTTTGCGATGCACGAGCAGGTCAACGAACTATTGGAATGCGAAAGCTATTTCTGTAAACCTTACCGGTCATGGGAAAAAGGCGGGGTGGAGAACTACAACGGTCTGGTCCGGCAGTATTTTCCAAAAGGTTATGATTTCGCAACGATCACCCAGGATCGCCTTATTGAGGTCGAGGAGGAGATCAATAACCGCCCGCGCAACATCCTGGCCTACCAGTCCCCAAACGATCTCCTTGACCACCTGAGGACATCATGCGCACCCTCCCCCCGGCGGTTTCGCGGAACTGCGAGATTCCACTCCAGGTCTCGCTACGCTCGCCCTTCCGTTCCATCTCGCAGTTCCGCGAAAGGATTAACTAAACCATACACCACACCAGACGGAATTACCCCTCCCCTAGATATTCCCTAACAGTTTGAATCCGCCATGTTATGATCCATGGATCTGTGGTTACTTCCCTGAAATCCGGAAAAGTCCGGCCCCGTGCCAGGGGATTTCTGGAGCGAACATACCGGAGAATTCCCCCACCGCTTCTTTCTTCCACAGGTCGCGCACCTGGCAGGGTCCGTGGAAACCCAAGTCGGCGAGTTTCACCGGGATGGCCATCGTCGGGGCGTCTGATCCCACCATCGGATCCTGGGTATAGACCAGCAATCGGACCGTCGCCCCGCCCTGCTGGCGGGTGCCGCCCTGGTCCAGACCGGCTTTAACCTTGAAGCGCGTGGTGCCGGCCGGCAGGTCATAAACAATCGTCGATGGCGAATGCGTGCCCAAGCCATAAGCCGCCTGCTTGCCATCCATCACAATCTCGCCGCCGCTGACGCTCTTGTTGACTTTCACTTGCTCCCAACCGGATGAGGCGGATACCCATTTAAGGTCGGTGAGTTTGGTTTCGCCCTGCGGCCCTAACAGTCGTGGCTCGGCCCAATCGACGTGATCCATCGGAAAGCCGTCCGCCGTGGGATCGACGACGAGCCAGAGCTGTTTCGCACCGGTGACGTCGAGATCAATGTCCACCGCGTGGCCGGGCGTGTTGCGGGTGATCACGTCGCTCTTGAAAACGGCGCGGCTTTCATCGACGATGCGCTGGTCGCGCGCGTTGAAGACGGCAAGGTATTTGTCCTTCGAGCCGGGCACATCCGCGACCCATGCGACTTGGTCGCCATTTCGATAGAGCTGGTGGTTGTTAGCGCTCGCTTGATTGACGCCAAGAACCTCGGCGTTGGTGAGCAGGGATTCGGTGAACGTGTCGTTGAGTGGCATTTGTCCGCCGATCATGAGCGGCGAACGGGCGATGCACCACAGGGTCATCATGGTGATCTGCTCGTCGCGGGTGAACTTGGTTTTTTCGCCGCCCGTCCACATCCGCAGGGTTCCTAACGGCAGCATGTCGGCGTCCGGCCAGTGCCCCGGCCCGCGGAATTGGGTCCAGTGGTACACCCGCTCGAATTGTTCCTTGAGCGCCTTCCAATCATCCCAGAAATCGCCGCTGATGCGCCACAGGTTGGCATTGGCCGCGACATGGGTGCCCTGGTCAAGGGGCGTGGCTCCGGGCGAGGTGCTCAACAGGATTTCGCGGCCGGTCTTGTCAATGGCCTTGCGGATCGCCTCCACTTCTCCGGCATGATAGGGTGCCGACAAATCATCGCACTTGACGAAATCCACGCCCCAACCGGCGAACATCTGATAGAGCGAGTCATACCATGCCTGGCCGGCGGGCTTGGTGGTGTCCACCCCCCACATGTCCGGGCACCAGCCACATGGCCGGGTTTTATCCGCCGCATCGGCGGCGTGCCACGTGCTGTTAGCAATGGGCACGTTTTTCTCCACGGCGGGCTTGGGGATGCCGCGCATGATGTGCAGTCCGAACTTCAAGCCTTTCCCATGCACATAATCCGCCAGCGGTTTGAAGCCCTTGCCGCCTGCAGCCGAGGGATGCCGGATCGGCGTCGGCTGCGGGCGTCCGAACTCGTCCATGACGATCACCGGGTTGGGGGGGCAATACATATCTTTGGCGCTGGACTCATACCATTGGATATCCACCACCACGTATTGCCAGCCATACTTCGCCAACTTGGTGGCCATGTAATCCGCGTTGGCTTTCACCTCCGCCTCGGGGACGACGATCCCCCAGGAATCATAGCTGTTCCAACCCATCGGCGGGGTCTTCGCCCAAGCGTGAAAACCGGGCAACGGATCTTTTTCCGCGGCGGCGGCGACGCCGCAGGCGATGCCAAGGGCGGTGATCACACCGCGCACATAGCGGCAATTCTTCAGGCAAGCTCCGGCAACAATTATACCGAACCCGGTTGAGGGTTGTGGTTTTGTGTGGGGTGGGGTGGCGATCATGGCGGCTCGTTCGGTTGTGGGTTGCATGTTATGGCTCAAGCGGATTACCGATGGCGGCATCGTCCGGCGTGGGCGGTGCGGCGAGCGTGCGATGCGAGCACAGCAGCAGTGCGGCGAGAATAAATTCAGTTGGTATTTTCATGTTAGTATTCCTCTATTCTAGTCAAGCATCCTACGGTTTGTCCCACATCGATTTCATTTGCCAGATATCAATGTCTTTCAGGACAGCTTCGCCACCCTCGGCAAAAGGCACTATTAGCTGGGCGGCCGGGTCGTTCAACGTGTACTTGGTCATTACCCGACCAGCGGCGTAAACCTCAATGATCGATCGGTCCACAAAGATTCTCAATGTCACATCGTCACCCGGCTTGAAATCGATCTTACCACGCTTATCCCCAACTCCGAATTCGCTGGTGAAACTGTCGAACCACACCGGCAGACTGACAGACCCGTCTGCCGACGCGCGCACGTTGATACCAAACCGCTTCGCCTTGCCAAGAGAGAACTTCGCTACTATCTCTACCACACTTCCGCTGACATCCTTGAGGGGGACTGCCACACCTTCGCCAACCGTGACGTTATTGAATGAGCGTTTCAGGCCTCGCAGTTTCTCGATTTCCGCGATGGGCTGGATATCGAGACGGCCATCATTTATGGTGATCACCCGCGGTATGGAATGCGCGCCCTGCCAGTAGGGAACATCCTTTGTGGGTGTCGCTGGAGTTGTCACCCACCCATGGACGATGCGGCGGACCGAGCCACGGATGCCTTTGTTATCCGTCATATTGGGATTGAATGAGTAGTAATCGCCCGCATCAAAGCTTTCAGGATCGATCTTATCTGGAAGAAAAACATGGAGTTTACCGTCGTAGGAACCTATCCAATATGGGTTTGCTCCCGCCCCGCACATTAGCACATGCCTCCCGTCCAGAGGTATAAGATATGGCAACTCGAAGAATGACGCCGAACCGGAAACGAAGAGCGGCTTGATAAAGGTCCAGTTGTCAAGATCCGGCGACGACCACAGCATCCCGGCCCCTTTGCCTTCAGTCGTCCCGCCGCTGAGTTGGTACCAAAAGGAACCGTCTTTCCATACCTGGCCGTCCCAGTGCACCGGTGAATCAGAGGTCGGGCGGTCTTTCATGACCAATTTCTTTTCCCAAGTCACCCCGCCATCCTTGCTCCACGCACGCATGCCATAGCACTCCGCGTGACCACCCACATTGCCTGTGTAAAAGGCATTGAGCATGCCCTTATCATCCATGATGGTATTGCCCGAGAAAACGCCATTGCGGTCATGCTTCGTATCAGGCCAGAGGACGACCGGCCAGTCCACCCAGTGTATGAGATCATCGCTTACGGCATGTCCCCAGCAAATAGGGCTCCTGTGACCGTCAATAATCGGGGCGAATTGGTAATACAAGTGGTATTTGCCCTTGTGGCGGATCGGACCGTTGGGGTCGTTGATCCAGCTTTCAGGACCGGTGAAGTGATATATCGGTCTGAGGGGATCATTGGCGATGATCCCCTTTCTCAACGCCAGAGCCGCTTTTGAGTAAATCGCGATGTCTCTACTTTTCAAAACCGCGCGATAATCGCTGACAAGCTTCGGGATATCCGTTGTGCCAACGTCATCCGCGCAGCACTCCGCTGCGATAATCGCCATGGCAAACAAACACGCTACAGGCACCGCAAGATGTGTCGATTTCATTTCGTTAGTTCACCCATTTTGTGATCTGTCGCGCCGATGTCATATTTCACTGCCCCGCGTGGATGGGCTTCATCTTCCAACCCTTGACCTGCTTCACTATGGTCTCGCCGCCCTGGCTGAATAAACGGACAGCAAGATTCTCCGGAACATACTTGCTGGCGGAAACGGCGGCCTGCCGGTCATTGGCAAAAACTTCCACGAGATTCTTGTCGACAAATATCCGCAATGTGAGGTCTTCGCCCGGCTTGAGTTCAAACGGCGCGTTTACGGTCCCAACCCGCAATGTCTTGCTTTCCGTTAGGACGGCAACCCTCACGCCGTTCTCGCCCTGCTTGTCGCACAGCACATCGATGCCGAACTCTTTTGCGGCGGGTGCTTGGAGGGTAACTTCCAGTTCCAGGGTATTGCCTTGGATCTGTTTGAGCAGGCGCGTGGTATCACTCTTCACCGTGCCGACCTCTTCCTGCGTTTTGTCGCCGCGCAGCGATGCGAGTTCCCGCAGCGGTTTGATTCTCAAAACCCCGTCCGCAGGGAGTTCGAGTTCACGGGGCAATGACTGGACACCGCATGGTGCGACGGGCAGATTCAGCAGCCAGGCCCACATCACGCGGCGGCCATCCTTGGTCAGCACGGATTCCGGCGCAAAATAATGATTGCCGTTCCAGCTCATCATCTAAACCTTCCTATGACTGAATACCCGGAAATTCACGGCTTGTTATCACGAGCCAGCAGTTTCTCGATGACTTTGCCAGGGACGGTCAGCGCCGCGCCGTGTTTAGTTCCGTTAGGCACGACCAGTCTGGTGCTTTGTTCCTCCCATTTGATGAAATCCCTGGTTTTCATCGCGCCATAGCCGCCGCCCGCGAAGCCATCAAAATAGACCACATATTCATCGCCCATTTTCAGCACGGAGGGTCCCTCGACACCCTTTCTTGAGAAGGCTTCGGAGATATCCCGCCATGGCCCGGTTGCGGAATCGCCCACCGCCGTGCGCAAATCCTTGCGCGAGACCGGCTTGGACCGCTCGTCCTTGAAGATGAGATGGTATTTGCCGCCGGCCTTGGTCATGGTCGTGTCGATGCAGTTGAAACCCGGATTGAAAAACAGCTTGGTCGGGGCAAACGTCTTGAAATCCATGGTCGTGGTATAGTAGGTGCGGTGGTTGCCATCACCACCGTCGAGCGTATCGGGAAAACGCCCGTCGATGGTGGACGACCAGAAGATGAGGTATTGCTTCGTGGCCTCATCGTAAAACATCTCCGGCGCCCAGCAGTTGCCGGTCTTGTCGACCTCACCGACCGGAATCGCCTGTTGTTCCGACCAGGTGATCAGATCCTTGGACGAGGCATAACCGATGGTCCTGCCGCCCCACGAGGTGGTCCAGACCATGCGGAATATCCCGTCCGGGCACAAGACGAGGCACGGATCGCGCATCAGCTTGGATTCGCCGACGACGGGTTGGATATAACTCTTTTCGCCATTCAGGGCCTTCCAGTTGAGACCGTCTGTGCTCCAGGCAAGATGTAACCCGTCCTCGCCGTTATTGATGAAATACGAGAATAGATAAGCGCTCAAGGGCATGGTGCCCGCAGGCTCTTTGTCCGCAGCCATGGCACCATAGGGCGGAACCACGGCGACAGTTAGAAATAGAATCGCATGCAGCAGGTGTGTTTTCATTTTTGTTACTGCTCAGGTCTTATCTTTGGAAGATTTCAGAAATCAAACCGCCGATGGGCGCGGATTAGGGTTTTGCCCAGATGGACTTGAGTTCATGTACTTCGAGTTTTTCAAAGGTGACATTGCCGCCGGTCACGGCCACTTCGGCACCCAATGCGGTCGGATTGGGCGTGATCTGCAGCGGCACGTAGGTCAGGCCGCCGGCGGTGAACACTTCATAGGTGCTCCGGTCGGTGTAGACCGTCAGGTCGATCTTGCCGTCACGCAGTGGTGCAGGGACGCGGTGACCACCCACGGCGAGCACTTGCTGCTCCGTGTTGTAAATGACCGGAACGCCGCGCAAGGTGAATTTCACCTCACCCTTGGCCGGTGGCGTGAAAATGGCGCGCAATTCTATCAACTCCGCGGAGGCATTGGCGAGCGGGTTTGGCGCATCGGGGGCGAGGGTGAGTGATTTGCACTCGATGGATTTGGCGCGCAAGGATTTCAATTCATCGACCGGGGTCCACGCGAGGCGCGGGCCATCGGGGGTGGAACGGAGAGTGAGTTGGTTCGGCAGGCTCATCGCCTGGTTGAACGGCATGCCGCGCGTTTCATGCTGGAGCCAGCCGATCTGCACCACGCGGCCCTTCGGGTCATGCGAGAATGTCTGTGCCGCATAGAATCCGCCACCCTGATGACCTTTCAGCTTCGGAGTTTCGGGCGTGAAGGTTTTGCCGTCGAAGGTGCCGATCATATAATCGCTGCTCGCTGCCGTTAGAACCCATTTCTTGTTGGTGGCCACCCCGTCGACCGGGAGTTCGAAGAAATCCGGGCATTCATAGAATCCCTCGATGCGGCTTTGAAAGGTCCACGTCTTCAAATCCGGCGAAGTGTAAAATGCAATGCACTGTTTACCGGTCCCTTCATCATACACGGCCATCACCCACTGCTTGCTGGGCGCGTGCCAGAGCAGGCGCGGGTCGCGGCCGCCGTGCTTCACCACCGGGTTGCCTTCGAATTCCGTGAAGGTGCGTCCCTTGTCGTTGGAATAAACGATGCACTCGCCGCGGCCGGTGCTGGTGTAGGCTGCGACTAACAAATCATCGGCGCCTTTTTTCCAGCCGGAGGTATTGGCTTTGTCGACCACGGCGCTGCCGGAGAACACCGCATCGCCGGGGCCGTGCGGATAGATGCCGATGGGAAGTTCCTTCCAGTGCACCATGTCGCTGCTCACGGCGTGGCCCCAGTGCATGTTGCCCCAACCCCAGCCGTAAGGATTAAGTTGATAGTAAAGATGATACTCGCCCTGGGAGAACACCATGCCGTTGGGATCGTTGTTCCAACCGCGCCGCGAGGAGAAGTGCAACTGGGCACGCAATGGCTCGCTGTACAGGTTGGCAGAATCCTTGATGGTATCGCTCTGCTCGATCGAATCAAGAGCCTTGGAACCCGCGACCATCTTATCCACCTCGAGCGTGACGGTCTTGCCGTTCCACGCGCTCACGTCCATGAAGGCCCACCAGTCAGGCGTGTCGTCAGCAAGTCCGATATCGTTGCGCACCGCGAGCTTGCCATCGACGAGGGTGGTGACGGGACGCGTGGGCACGCCGTTCTTGATAGGAATGTTGAGATAGCGCCGCTCGATCTTGAAGTCCCGTTTGGCATTGACGAACAATTGCAGTTGCGGCGCTTTCGGGTCGGCCGGGGTTGGGTTGGCGTCGGCGATGACGATGGGCTCGGCGGCGTGGGCGGAGACAGCCGCAATGGCTGATAGGATGGCAGGTAGCAGCAGTTTCATAATTTGGTAAAATTGAGAGTGGTATTCATGAGGTGGATTGGCACGCCGCAGCAACGGGAAAGACGCGCAAGATCTTTCATGCACAGGCGGATCCATCGTGCTGGGGCACGCCTGTGGGATGGCACGCGGGTTTACTGGTTAGGGTTGTCTCATCTCGTTTCGATCTCCGCGGTGGCCGGGGTGAGGCCGTCGCTGGTGGCGGTCACGCGAATATGGCCGGGCTTGCTGGAGGATTTGAGGATGACGAGGCCGCAGCCTTGCCACGCCTTGCGTTGCGGTTGTTGGAAACTCTCGCGGCTGGAGGGGTCGCCATTGCCGACCGCGGCGAGCACGCCGGGACCTTCGATCTTGATGCGCACCAGGTTGTTGGAGTTGGGATTCACACGGCCCTGGGCATCCACCACCTCGAACGGCACATAGGCCAGCGACTGGCCGTCGGCGGTCATCGTGGTGCGCTCGGGCCGCAGGCGGATGGCGGCCGGTTTGTCCGCGGTTTCCAGCGTCCATTCGGCAACGGCCTTGGCGTTTTTATAGCCCACGGCCTTGAGGATTCCCGACTGATAGGGCACGCCGAATTCGGCGCGGAACTGTTGTGTGCGGGTGGTAGGTCGCCGGCCGAGGCTCTTGTCGTTGAGGAACAACTCGACCTCATCGCAGGAGGAATAGATGCATACCGTTAGATTATTCCCCTCATGCCCGGGCCAGGTCCAGCTTGGCAGCACGTCGTCGGCGCCCCAATCGTAGCGCCGGATATCACTGAACAGGGGTTCGGGGCGGCGCACGAACGCGGCCAGTGCATCGTTGCCGAACAACGCGCCACGGTAAAAGGACTGCGGCCGCCGCAAGCCTGTTATACCGATGTCGCCGCAATAGGCCACCGGCCAATAGACCGGCAGGCCGAAGCCGATCCAGCCAATCGACGACTCGCCGAGGTAATCCCAGCCGGTCCAGACGAAATCGCCGATCACCCACGGGTAATCGACAACGGGCATCCAGTAATCGAAGTTTTGGGAGGCGAATGATTCGGTGCCGACAATCACGCGCCCGGGATGGCGCTCGTGGTCTTCCACATAGGCGGTTTTCTGATAGTTATGCCCCTCGTTCCACTTGAGGGCATAGTTGTAGCCGGCGAGATCGAGGGCAGCCATATACTCATCCTTCTTCGGGTTGACCCCCTGCACGCCGGCGGTGACCGGGCGGGTCGGGTCCAACTGTTTCACGCGTTCGGCGAGCATGCGGGCGGTTGCGGCGACCGGGGCGCTGTCGTTGCCGGGGATTTCGTTGCCGATACTCCACAGGATGATGGACGGGTGGTTGCGGTCGCGCAGCAGCATCGAGTCCAGGTCGCGTTGCCACCATGCGTCGAAGTAACGGGCGTAATCGTCCCCGTTTTTGCCACCCTTCCAGCAGTCGAAAGCCTCGTCCATGACCAGCACACCCAGTTCGTCGCAGGCATTGAGGAACGCCTCGGAAGGAGGGTTGTGGGAACAGCGGATGGCATTGAAACCAGCCGCCTTGGTCAGGCGGACACGCCGGGTTTCGGCGTCATCGTAGGCTGCGGCGCCGAGCGGACCGTTGTCGTGATGCATGCACGATCCCTTGAGTTTCAGCGGCTGGCCGTTGAGTTTGAATCCCTCCTTGGCGTCGAAGGAAATCGTACGAATTCCGCAGCGCTGGCTAACAGCGTCCACCACCTTGCCCTTGACCATCACCTCGGAGACCGCCGTGTGGAGGATCGGTTTATCCAGCGACCAGCGCGCGGGATCGGCGATTTCAAATTGTTGGTCGAATTCATGCGTGCCCGCCGCGTCCACGTCTTGCGCCGCCTCGCCTGAGGCGAGCACCCGGCCGTCTGCCGCCATGATCTTCGTCCGCACTCCCACGGTGGCGCGGTTGTCCGAAGTATTGGCAACCTGCGTGCGCACCCGCACCGCCGCCTTGCGGTCGGAGACTTCCGGCGTGGTGATGAACGTCCCCCACTGCGGGACGTGCACTTCCCCGGTGCGGATCAAGCGAACGTGCCGGTAGATTCCCGAACCGGAATACCACCGGCTGTTAGATCCCTCGTTTTTCACCTCGACGGCGATGACGTTGTCGCCACCGGGGCGCAGATGTTTCGTGAGGTCATATCCGAATCCGGTGTAGCCATACGGATGGTTGCCCAGAAGTTGGCCGTTGAGCCAGACGCTGGCATTCATATAGACGCCGTCGAATTGGATGCGCACCTGTTCGTTCGGTTGAGCCGAAGGAAGCATGAAGTGCTTGCGATACCAGGCAGTACCATTGAGGGTGTAGCCGACGGACGGGCCGTTAGGCGCCTTGGTGTCGAAGGGGCCGGAGCGGGTGTGGGGCATTTGTTCGCGGAAAATCCCGCCGCCGTACCCGTCCTGGCGATAGACCCGCACGGCGACCACGTCGGAACCGTCGCCTTTCACAAGTTCAGGCGGGATCTTGTAATAACGGTCCTCGGTATCCGCGCGGCGAAACTCCGGGGGAAAGGCGCCGGTGCTGCCAACCATCACGCCATTCACAAAAGTCTGGTCCGCATCCTTGACCCAGCCCACCGCCATCCGGAACTCCTTGCCCTTCATCCCGGCGGGCACCTCGAACTTGCGCCGGTACCAACCGAAGGACTTGTCATCCTTATACTGCGAATGTTCCTCCCACGCCGCCGGCAAGCGGACTTCCTGCCATTTCGAATCATCGAAACCTGGGGCCTTCCATGTTAGATCGTCGCCCTTGGAAAAACGCCAGGTGCCCTTGGTGACCGCGAGCATCGGCCCGGGATCCGGCAGCGGTTCGAGATCCTCGATGCTCCAGTCGTGCGGCAGGTTCACGCTCCGCCATTTCGAATCGTCAAAGCTAGGTTCGGCGGCACCGGGGGCGATACCCTTCAGAAAGCGCCAACCGAAATCGAACGACTGCTCGCGACCGGAAGACGCCGCCTTGGTTGGCACCTCCACCGCCGGGGAAGTAGCGGCCAGGCACAAGCTCAGGGCCATTCCGCACCATCGTCCCATCCTGGTTTCATGGGATGAATAGGCAATGGAATTGTAGCGGCGCTCATACAGATCCCGGATCTTGCGCGGCCCCCAATGGATGTGCGCCTGCTTGAGGCGCACTATCTCGCAAACGGCCGCTTCAGACAATTCGTCGGCGTGACCTTGCGGACGGCGACTCTCATACTCCAGGCCCGCAAGCCCGTTGTTGATGCAGCGCTCCTTCCATTTGTAGCCGGTTTTTGGGCTGATTCCGTGCTCCTGGCAAAGTTGTTGGAAGTTGGATGTAATCAGGGATTTCATGGCAAAATCGATTTTTCGTTCATTTTCAGGGGCTCTTTCCAGGGCATTTGCGATGATCAGCAGACTGATCATCAATGGCCAGAGTGTTACCCATGTATTGAACCTATTGTGTCACCCATGTTCTGAACCTGCACCACCGTGGAAGATGGTAGCGCAGGAACCGGCGGGCAGATATCCAAAAGTTCCATTCGACAAGGGACAAGCCGGATGGTTTCCTGCGGGTGAAAGAGGGGGCGCCGTGATCTGCTGATTGGCAGTGCTTTGGCTTTCCCATGCGCGGTCACCCCACCAGTGAATTCCTTCCAATAACGACTCATGAAATTCCTCATTTTCCTCGGTCTCACCGTTTTCTCCGCCACCGCCGCTGACCTTCCCGGCTGGAAACTCGTGTGGTTCGATGAATTCGACAAACCCGGCCAGCCTGATCCCGCGAAGTGGGG
>Ga0268284_1001583_pt1 | contig 11361 bp, 5 predicted proteins | sample saktaG_14_FD_190137 | JGI IMG/M metagenome (GOLD analysis project Ga0268284, IMG submission 190137) | Saline water microbial communities from Sakinaw Lake, British Columbia, Canada - sak_2013_06_06_40m | ecosystem: Environmental > Aquatic > Non-marine Saline and Alkaline > Saline ... | reverse complement strand
AGCAGCGTAATTTGGCGCTTCAAAAATATCCTTCACGTTTTCCCATCTTTTATATTTGCTTTTTTTGGTCTGGGTTTCCGAAAATTTTATCCTGCTCAACAAATCAGTTCTAACAGGAATATTGAGGACATTTGAAAGACCCTTTGCAAATTCTTCACTTTGATTAAACCCTCGTTTTTTTAATTTTAAAGGGTGTAACGGAATGGGGATAAGATAGTCAATTGATTTTATCCAATCTGTTTGCATGAGTTCGTTTGCATAAACTTCTCCCAGAAAAAACCCAATTTCCTTTTTGTTTTTATATTTAAACTCATGAATAAGCTTTTGCACCATTCCTCCCTTGCTAAACTTTAAGAATGTTGCTGCATGAGATATGTTGGCTCTACCAGAAAATAATTCCTGTACGGGGTTATGTGGATCTAAATGGTATTTAGCTTTGGGTAATTTATAAAAACAGACAGTGCATAATATTTTTTCGCCCACAAGTAATGCATTTCCGCAGATGGGGCAGATTTCAGGATAAAGCAAAGAAAGAAAATCTATAAAAAATTTCACTGCTTGTTTTTCATTTATACCATCATTTTTAAAAAGTACAGGATTAAAAACCTATTTTTGAATAACAATTTTAATTATGCCAACAAATCCCTTGTTAAGCGTCGAAAAATTATTGGTTTCATTTCAAATGAAAGGAGGAAACATTGAAGCCGTTTCCAATATTTCATTCCACCTAAACAAGGGTGAAACTTTGGGAATTGTTGGCGAATCCGGCTCCGGAAAATCGGTAACGGCTTTGTCAATAATGAAATTGATTGCCTGTCCACCGGGTAATATTTCTTCCGGAAAAATAATTTTTCATGAAGAAGGGGACGATCTTGATTTACTCAAATTAACAGAACGTGAACTTCAGAAATATCGCGGAAACAGAATTGGAATGATATTTCAGGAGCCCATGACTTCTTTAAATCCGGTTTATAGTTGCGGAAAGCAGATTTCGGAGGCATTGATTATTCATAAAAACTTAAGCAAAAAAGAAGCAAAAAAACGAACGATTGAACTTTTCAAAGAAGTCAAACTTCCCCGACCGGAAAGTATTTATGACTCTTATCCACATCAAATTTCAGGCGGTCAAAAACAGCGAGTAATGATAGCCATAGCTATTTCGTGCAATCCTGATATTTTGATTGCTGATGAGCCTACAACTGCACTTGATGTAACGGTTCAAAAATCAATTCTGGACTTGTTAAAATCGCTTCAACAAAAATATGGGATGAGCATCATTTTCATCACACACGATTTGGGTGTTGTTGCTGAAATTGCTGATCGGGTTTTAGTCATGTATCGTGGAAAAATTGTCGAAGAGGGAAAAGTCAAAGACTTGTTTACAAATCCCCAACATCCTTACACCCGAGGTTTGATTGCATGCAGACCACCCACTGATCTTAAACTAAAGCGCCTTCCTACCATTGCGGATTTTGTAGATTCAGAGAAAGATCAAACGATTGATCAATTTATTGCAAATCTCCGTCTGCAAGAGAAATCGGAAGTCAAAAAATCAGATTTAGAAAATCCGATTTTGGAAATTGTCAATTTAAAAACATACTTTCCTCTGAATAGTAGCTTTTTGGGGAAAGCAAAATCGTGGGTGAAAGCTGTTGATGATGTCAGTTTTAAAGTTTATACGGGAGAAACTTTAGGACTGGTTGGTGAGTCGGGTTGTGGGAAAACAAGTTTAGGGAGAACCATTCTTCATTTAACTCAGGCAACTGCAGGAAGTGTAATTTTTAATGGACAAGATTTAAACAAAATGAATGCGGGGGAGTTGCGCTCAATTCGCAAGAAAATCCAAATTATCTTTCAGGATCCATATTCATCTTTGAATCCACGCAAAATGGTTGGAGAGGCAATCATGGAACCGATGAAAGTTCATTCAATACTTCCAAACGAAAAGGATCGTAAAGAAAAAGCAATGGATTTGCTCGAGAAAACCGGGCTTAGCAATGAATATTTTTATCGTTATCCGCACGAATTATCAGGGGGCCAGCGTCAGCGAATTTGCATTGCCAGAGCCTTGGGATTAAATCCTGAATTTATCATTTGTGACGAATCTGTTTCTGCACTGGATGTTTCAATTCAGGCACAAATATTAAATCTTTTAAATGATTTAAAACGCGATTTCAATCTGACTTATATTTTTATTTCACACGATTTGTCGGTAGTAAAATATATGTCGGATCGAATGGCCGTAATGCAAGACGGTAAAATCATTGAAATGGGTGAAACCGATAAAATTTATTATTATCCCCAAAACGAATACACTCAAAAATTAATTGACGCTATTCCTAAAACTAAATTTTAATGAATAGTGATAGCGGTGATTAAACCAAGGTATAAATAGCCTTGATTCCCTAATTAAATACCAGTATAAAATATTTAAATAAAAAGAGGCTGATCTTATTGACCAGCCTCCGGCAAACGAACACACTAAAGCTAAATATGATTTCAATGAATCATAAGTTACCAAAATGGTTGTTAGTAAGCAGTATTTTGGGGATCAAAATTACACCATCCAGTTGTCCAGTTTGTGGTTCCGAATGCTCCCCTGTAGGTAACCGATGTGAAAAATGAATCAGTTAATCTGCTGTTTGTAAATGCAGCACCGCTGAGCAAAGGTGATCCGGATGCCGGCATAAAGTTAGGGGCTGTAAGGTTAAACGGGTTATTAACCATAAGCAAATCATTGGTTGCCTTAACTTCATTATGTCTGGATGTGGTCAGGAACCAAGTTTCAGCTCCTTGCAGAGAAGTAGCATCTTCCTTATAATTAGCTCCCATTCCCGACATTATACAGTTTTCGATCTGTAATGCATTATTGTTAGCTTGAACTGGAGAATCTCCTTTTGCTCCATCAACATAAAGCCCATATGGCCATCCTGCAAAAACCGTGTTATAGATTGAGAGTCGTGAACCGCGACGAATTTGCATCGCATGACGGAAAAGGGTATGTATTGTTGTTGTTGGAGTAACTAAAGGACCAAATACACTGCCATTAACAAATAAGGCAGAAGTAAAAGGGCTTAGGGTTGACCCATCTGCATCATTATCTGATTCAAAGCCATTTGATTGTGATTGGTCTGCAACAGCTGGATCTCTCAAGCTTACAAAAAACTGTACCTTTCCACTAAATCCATTGTCGGTATCCCAATCATCATCCCAACCTCTTAGGGCAACCAAGTATTTCATATTTACATTACCACCAAACCATTCATATGAATCATCGCCAGAATAAGATACTTGAATGTGATCAATAGTTGTCCCTGAACCAACAGCATAAAGGGTCAGTCCATTGATTTCACTATTAGCTGTTGCCGTTAATCCAATTCCGGGGAATTCGATCCTAACATATTGTAAAACCCCTGAATTATCGTTAGCAACATTTCCTCCATATTTTGAACCAATACCCCCTTCAGCAATACCAACACCTGCTCCATCATCGTGTTTGTTTGTCAGTCCATTACCACATATAACCAATCCTCCCCAATCACCATAAGAGCGTTGCCCTATAGGTTTGTCTGAAGTAAAAACGATAGGCTGTGTAGCTGTTCCAACAGCCATTATTTTAGAACCTCTTTCAATAATAAGAGCTGCTTTTGTATTTGATACTCCTTTAATTATTGTGCCGGGCTCTATTGTCAGGGTTGCATTGTTTTTAACATAAACAAAACCTGAAAGCATATATTTTGCAGCTGCATACCATTTGGTATCAGATGTAATATCACCCGAAACATTAATAACCTGACCCGTTGAAGGTGTGACCAGAACTAAACATTCAGCTTTAACAGTTGGATCTGAGTTTGAAGTAGCTGTTATAGTTGTTGTTCCGAGTGAAGTCCCTATAATGATACCATCTGCAACCGTTGCAATTTCCTGATTCGCTGAGGTCCAGGTAATGCTTTTGTTTGATACGTTTGTTGGACTTAAAAACGCGGTAAGGCTTGCAGTTGCACCTACCTGAACAGTGAGATTTGCCTTATCTAAAGTGAGGCCAGTGGCCATTATCGGATCTTTTTTGCATGATGTGACAAAAAGTATTGATCCTACCATGATGGCCAGTACTATTTGTGTTAATTTTTGATGAACTCTTTTCATGATTAATTGTTTTAGTTGTTTTGTTTTTATGATTGTTTTGATAAATAAATAATTATAATTTATAAGTTAATGATAAAGTAATATATCTGCCTGGTTGATATGATTTTGTAGTTTGATCCCTTTTAAAATATTTGGATCCACTGATGTCACCATTGGTAATATCATTCATATCAACAGAAGTATTTATTGTTTGTTTCAAACTTATTTTTTGGTTTAGAATGTCTTTAATACTTGCTTTTATTTCAAGTCTATCCCCGATTTTTTTATTTATGGCCAAATCCAATACATTGCGAGGTAACTCATAGATGTTTGGAATATCTTCCCATTCGTTAGGAGAAGGTCTGCCAACAGCTATTATTCTTTTGCCAAAAATGTTATATAACAATGTTATTCCCAATCCCTTATTATCATTGTTATAGAATATCCCTGCATTTACCATATAAGGAGATTGTCCTTGAAGGGGTCTACTCCGATTCAGGTCACCTGATGCAAATTGAACTTTACTCTTAATTAGGGTAGCATTGAATATTACTGAAAAATTTTCAGCTCCGGGAATAAAAGCCAGTGATTTTCTGATGTCAGATTCAATTCCATAACTATAGGCAGATAATACATTTTCAAAGGAGTATTGTGTTGGGTTGTTCCCCATGATTACCATTTCTATTGGATTTTTAAAATTTTTATAAAAAATGCCAATATTTATGGTCTCGTTAGGAGATGGATAATGTTCAAACCGTAAATCAAAATTATGTATATATGCCTCTTTAATTGATGGATTACCATATATACCAGCATTTAAATCAAAATCAACAAAATAAAATGGGGCCAACTCTCTGAATTCTGGACGATTAATAGATTTCCCATAAGCTACCCTGATTGTGTTTTTATTGTTGAGTGATATCGTTAAATTTGCTGATGGAAATAAACCAATGGTATCTCTGGTAACATCAACTGGTATAGAGGTACCCTGCCTATAACTGGAAAGGCTTTGAACATTTTTCTCTATCCTTATTCCTGTATAGAGGCTAATACTGGAAGAAATGGGCAATTTTACTGAAAAATAACCAGAAAATTGTTTGTTCAAAGCAGTATATGAATCGGAAGGGGCCGTAATTTCTGTCAATTTAATACCCGTGGTAAGATTTATATTGGGGTCCGTAAATACTTGCTCAATAGGAAGCGTTGTTAAACTAAATGTTGAATGATTACTCGCAGTAGTATATCCGAAATTTCTGGCAGAAAATTCCCTGTTTTTATCTTCCAGATAAATCCCGACATTTATTTCAGGGGCAAATCCTGAAATTTCAATTCTCTTGTTGAAATTAACTGCCGCTGTAATAATATTTTCTTTAAGTTTCAACCACATCTGTGATTCTGATGATAAATCAGCATTGTCAGAAAAAAGAAGAAAATACTGAGTTGTATCATCATCGCTCCTTATATATCGATATCGCTTTATATCAGGTTCAATTTTGGTTGAATAGGAATATCCGGCTATCCAGTCTATTTTAGTCAAACCATTATTAAAAGAATGTTCTCCGGCTAATTGTCCGGAATAAATTGACCTGTTCATATTTCTGAGTTCAGTTGATCGGATAAATCTTCCATCATTATACCACTCCCTGCCTGTTCTTTCAGTTATGCGGTTGATTCCTATATGGTTAAAAAAGTTACGGAATTCTATTTTATGTCCAATGGCAGGAAACCAAGCCCAATTATGTAGCAAGCCAAGTTTAACTGAATTTGAGTATTGGTCATCAATGAATTGGTCAATATACTGTACCTTATCGTTCTTGAAATCGTAAATTGAGTAGCTATTATTCACCACTTTGTCGTGATTATTGGAATTGCTGAATGTTAGGGCGGTAATATTTCCAAAGGTTTGAGATCCAAAGTTAAACCTCCTGTTGAAACCCAATAAAAACTTTTGATCTGGATAGGCTTTTCCAGTTTTTGGAAGCCAGGTTTTATTTAACTCTTTCCCAAGATCAGAAACTTTGTTTAATATTTCTGGATTAGTTGCTGATTCGTATTGATTTAAATGTGACGGCATATCTTTTGGGAGGGAACGAAATCCCTTATCAAATCCCAACCAGTCAGTTCCTCCACCCTCATATCTCTTAAAACTTTTACCTGTTGTTTCTTGAGTATATGCCGTTCCATACGACACAAAGAATGAATTTTTTTCAGGAAGATTTACTGTAGAAATTTTTACAAATCCACCCGAAAAATCTGCAGGTAGTTCTGGTGCAGGCGATTTGATGATAATTATATTTTCAATCATTGATGCTGGAATCACATCAAATGAAAAGGCCCTAACATCAGTTTCAGAACTTGGTGTAGCCGAATTATTAAGCCATACGGAATTATATCTCTGTGATAATCCCCTAACAACTACGAACCTGTCATCAATAATACTTGTTCCCGGCAGTCTTTTAATCACCTCAGAAGCATCCCTGTCCTGAGACCTAAGTATTTGTTGACTTGAGATTCCGATTGAAACCAAGGGACTCATCCTTATAGAGCTTATTACTGATAAATCAGTATTTGTCTTTTTCACCGCTGTTATGGTAACTCCTTCAAGGGTAAAGCTGCTTTCTGAAAGTGAAATTGTAAGATTGGTTGCTTTACCTGCGTTAACAATTACATTTTCAATTAATACTGGATAGTAGGAAATGTAAGATGCTTTGATTTTATAAGTTCCGGGTTTTAAATCAGAAATAATAAAATGCCCGTCAAGATCCGTAGCTGCTCCGGTATAGGTTCCTTCAATGATTACTGACACTCCTGGAAGTGTTTCTTTGTTATTTTTATCGGTTACTATACCTTCTATCGAACCAGTTTGTGCAATTATTGCCATGGAAGATAAAAGCATAGTTCCTAATAAAATAATTTCTCTTTTAATTTTTAAATAATCCATTTTCATTTATTCGCTAAAGTTTTGTTCATTTTGTTTGCCGAGACAAAATTCTCCTATTAATGTTACAGATCAGTTAAGCAGGAATTAATATTATTGTGCATCATTGTTACATTGTTGCCATTATGATAAAACATTAAGAAAAAAGCCTTTAAAAAATTCCTGAAATTGTTTTTTGTGGCTTAAATTGAGTTATTAACTTGTAAGCAATGATTATAAAAGGGTAATGGGGTTTTGATATGATAAGCCGAATGCTATTGTAATAGAAATATTAAGGGATTTGTAAATTAACATTTGATGTTGTACCATAATTTGCTAGGTTAATATTATAATTCCGATGATAAATTGCTTTATGGTCAAAACTAGCTAATAGTGGATGAAAACTTCTGTAACTTAGTATTGATAATGGTTAACAAGTATTTTAACGCTCAAGGGTTTCTGCATCAAAAATCAGGAAGTTATTCAGGCTATTTAGCATTGACTTGAAGGTATTAATGGACAGGGTTAATCTTCCACACATTTTTAAACATTATTACCTTTTTTCAATCTGACCCATCTAAAAGGAAATAGAATAATAAACAGCTAATTATAAAATTTTTGTGAAAGATATTTTTCAACAGGGTTTTTACAATTTACTTTTACGGTTAAAATTAAATCACACATAGGCAAAGTAAAGTCTTATCTTTAAATAAATTTTCCCAATTACTATGGCCAAGTCAACCGATAAAAATAAAAAGTTAAAAGGAAAAAGTACTTTCATTGCAAGCATATTGAGTGTTTTTGGAAAAAATCCTTATCGCCCGTTTAATTATAAACAAATTTCAGCTCAGCTTGGTATTAAAGATAAAGCCTCAAAAGATTTGGTAGCAGCCATATTAAAAGAAATGGCTTCCGGCAAAGACATTGTTGAAACGAAACTTGGGAAATATAAATTAAATCCGGAAGCCTTAAAAACGCTGGGGCCTTCAAGTTCGTATATCACCGGAATTGTGGATATGAAAAATACAGGCAAAGCTTATATTTTGCCTGACGAGGGTGGTGATGACATTTTTATTTCTGCCAATAACACTTTTAGGGCCATGGATGGCGATCACGTAAAAGTGATGATGTTTCCACAACGAAAAGGCAGAAAAATTGAAGGTCAGATTGTTGAGGTTTTAAAACGGGTAAAAGAAAATTACGTAGGAGTACTTGAAGTTTCAGAAAATTTTGCTTTTCTCGTTCCCGATAATGCAAATGTTCCGGTTCATATTTTCATTCCAAAATCGCAAATCAAAGGTGCGAAAAATGGCGAAAAAGTCATTGTAAAACTTACCGAATGGCCTGAGCATTCAAAAAATCCATTTGGTGAAGTTACTCAGGTGCTGGGAATGCCGGGTAACAATGATGTAGAAATGCAATCCATTTTAGCTGAATTTGATTTTCCGCTTTCCTTTCCTAAATATGTTGAAAAAGCTGCCGATGAGATTCCTAAAATCATCCCGAAGGAAGAAATTGCCAAAAGAAGGGATTTTCGAAGCATTACAACTTTTACCATCGACCCCCTTGATGCCAAAGATTTTGATGATGCACTTTCTATACAAAAACTAGCTTCCGGAAATTGGGAGATTGGAGTCCATATTGCTGATGTTTCTCATTATGTTGAACAAAATTCAACCATCGACAAAGAAGCACTTAACAGAGGTACTTCAATTTATTTAGTTGATCGTGTAATCCCAATGTTGCCTGAAATATTATCCAATGAATTGTGTTCGCTCCGACCTAATGAAGAAAAATTATGCTTTTCGGCAGTTTTTGAAATGGATGACCATGCCAATATTTTAACCCAATGGTTTGGAAAGACCATTATTAATTCTGATCGCAGATTTACTTATGAGGAGGTTCAGGAAATCATAGAATCGAATGCCGGTGAGTTTCTTCAGGAAATTAATACGCTGAACCGATTGGCAAAAATATTAAGAGATAATCGTTTCAAAAATGGCTCTATTAATTTTCGCTCCGAAGATATCAGGTTTAATTTGGACGAAAACGGAAAACCGCTGAGTGTGTATGTAAAAGAACAAAAAGATTCGAATCGGCTTATCGAAGATTTCATGCTGTTAGCCAATAAAAAAGTTGCCGAATTTATTGGGAAAACAAAATCTAAAAAAGAAGCTAAAACTTTTATTTATCGGATCCACGACGAACCCAATCCTGAAAAATTGAATACTTTCATTCAATTCATTACCAAATTGGGTTATTCGTTGAATATAAATACACGGGGAAAATTGGCTGATTCTTTTAATGAGTTGTTCAAAAAAATTCATGGTAAAGGCGAAGCAAATATGATTGAAACCATTGCCATCCGTACCATGTCGAAAGCCGAATATTCGACGCATAATATCGGGCATTATGGTTTGGCTTTTTCTTATTACTCTCATTTTACCTCTCCTATTCGTCGATATCCCGATTTAATCACGCATCGTATTTTGAATTGGTATTTGAATGGGCATAAATCGGTAAATCAAAATGAATATGAAAAAATCTGTTTGCAAGCTTCTGAATTGGAACGTAGGGCCGAAAAAGCCGAACGTGAATCGATCAAATACAAACAAGCCGAATACATGCTCGAACATATTGGGAAAAGGTTTAGTGGCCTGATCTCTGGGGTTAGTAAATGGGGGCTTTTTGTTCAGATTGAAGAAAACAAATGTGAAGGAATGGTAAGGCTACGCGACATGAAAGACGATTTTTATTATCTGGATGAAGATAATTATCAGGTAATAGGTCAGCGATCTGGCGATAAATATAAGCTGGGCGATCGGGTTTATATTCTTGTTAAAAAAATTGATTTATCCAAAAAACAAATGGACTTTGAATTGGTTAATTAGTTTTTGTATAACTGAAAGTTGTTCAGTCTATTCTTTGAGGATATTTATGCTAAATTTATGTAAAATATTCGTCCCAAGTTTGTTACAACGATTATTTCTGCATACACTACCTATGAATATATTATAAAATATTTAACACTAAAATAAAGAATTTTTTGGTTCCGCCTTGCCTTAATTGCCTTAAATAAAGGCAATTGTATTATTGTAACATTTCCTTAACATTTTTGTAATGTATGATTAATAACTATTTTGGAATATTTGCACATTATTCATTAAGCAGGATATATTTATGAAAAAAATAATTTTAACAGTAATCGTTATTACGATGTTTATGAGCGCAGTGAATGCGCAATCTAAAGATGCTAGCGGAGAGTTTAAATCTTTCGGAAAGCCATTTGTGAAAATTTTCACCAATTATCACAGCAGTTTTTACGATGGTGAAAACGCCAATGTATTTGAAATTACTCGAGCTTATTTCGGCTATGAATATAATTTTAGCAAAGAGTTTTCGGGTAAATTAACCCTTGATGTTGGAAATCCGGGAACCGGATCCTTACAACAAACAATGTTTTTAAAAACAGCATATTTACAATATAAAAAAGATGGTCTTTCGATAGGCCTTGGTTTATTAGGTTTGGTTCAGTTTAAAGAACAAGAAGAAATTTGGGGATACCGTTATATTTATAAATCATTTCAAGATGAACATAAATACAATTCAAGTGCCGACCTGGGTATGGTTGTAGCTTACGATTTTTCCGATCAATTCAGCATGGACTTTTCTTTAACCAATGGTGAGGGTTATAAAACTGTAGTTGTTGACTCTGTGCTTAGAACAGGATTTGGTGCAACTATCAGACCTGTCAAAGATTTTATGTTCCGTGCCTATTACGATTTTATTAAAAAGCAAGGTGTAACTCAACAGTCAATCGCTTTATTTGCTGGATATACCGGCAAAGATTTGAGCTTAGGAGCAGAATATAATCGTTTTTTAAATGCTAAAAATGCCTCTGACAAAAACCTGAATGGTTATTCATTCTACAGCACTTTTACAACAAAAAATAAATCAAAAATCTTTGCCCGTTTTGATTTACTTAATTCGAACGAAATATCGGGCAGTAACTGGAATTTGAACAAAGATGGGTCATTAATCATTTTAGGATATGAATTTTCTCCTGTTAAAGGAGTGAAAATTGCACCCAATTATCAGGGATGGAATCCAAAAGACGATTCTAAAAAAATGACTTCAGCTTTTTACTTGAATTTAGAAATTAAACTATAGGTCAAATTAAAAAACTTAAATCAAAAAAAAATGAAAAACATTTTATTATTAATCGTGGCCGTTGTAATTTTTGCATCATGCAACAATACACAACAACAAAATGCCAAAAACGAAAAAACAGAAAACATTAGTATCACTGCCGCCGGAGC
>Ga0268284_1001582_pt1 | contig 11361 bp, 4 predicted proteins | sample saktaG_14_FD_190137 | JGI IMG/M metagenome (GOLD analysis project Ga0268284, IMG submission 190137) | Saline water microbial communities from Sakinaw Lake, British Columbia, Canada - sak_2013_06_06_40m | ecosystem: Environmental > Aquatic > Non-marine Saline and Alkaline > Saline ... | reverse complement strand
CAGCCTGACCGTGGACTCGATCTTTATTTTTGACTCAAATTGTTACTTCGACTTCGCCCCCAAGAGCGCGGCAACTCTGACGATAGCCGGCAAGGTCTTGTCGAACTATCAAGACTATGTAACCGCAGGAAAGATCCGTATTGATGGGGTGACGGCCGACATAAGCCAGTTCGTCGTGGTGGGGAATACGTTGTCGTTGAAGCTACCTCCGAGGGGTACGCTCATCCAGTTATTCTAGCATCTAAAGTTTGATCACCAGAAACCGCTGATTGACGAATCGTGAACCGCAGAATATCGAAGTGAAATAGGTATAGGAGTCGCTAGCTTTTCACTTAAATATTTGATATTTTGCGGGTTCGTCAAGGGCGGTTTTTTTATGGGTTTCGCGCGGTCTGTTAGAGAGTGGGCAGGTAACTGTCCCCAAAAAAGGTAAATCTAATGAAAAAGAGTATTCTGTTTTCGAGTGTGAGTGTGCTGGTTTTAATGGTACACGTTCAGGCAGGTGAACTTGTCTTGCGGTATGATACGCCGGCCAATGATACGATGACGGAAGCCTTGCCTGTGGGGAACGGGATGCTGGGCGGGATGATTCACGGCAAGCCTGAGTTTGAACGCATGGTGCTCAATGAGATCAGCTTGTGGACTGGCGACGAGAAGACCGCCACCGGCGGTTACGATGAGATGGGTTCGTATCAAACACTTGGCATCCTCAATATTGACACCCTTGCGAAGTCGGGTGCAGGCGAGGCAAAGGTGCCGATGGTGGTGTGCGCCAGCGGGCAGGAATCTTTTTACCAGCATGAAAGCATTGAGGCGAGCACGGACAACAATCCTGGCACCAAATGGTGCGTGGTTCCGGATGGCGTGCCGCTGATCTGGGAACTCCGGCTGCCGGAAGCCCGCGCAATCAGCCAATACACGTTCACCTCCGCAGGTGACGTCCAGGAGCGTGATCCGTCCACCTGGACCTTTAGCGGCTCGAACAATGGCAAGGAGTGGACTCTGCTGGACAACCACACGAATGCGCTGCCGATGGAAAAGCGGTGCGAAACAAAGACGTTCACCTGCGCGAATGACAAGGCATTCAAGTCTTACAGATTAACGTTTGCGCCTAAAAAGGGCGTGATGCATTTTCAGATTGCGGAGATCTCCATCCCGGGCGTGATTTTCCCAGGCAAAGCCGCTCAGCAAAAAGTGGAAAACTATAGCCGAGCGCTCGACCTTTCCAGGGCGACGCATCGGGTGACCTACAAGGCAGGCGACGTGACCTATTGCCGTGAAACATTTGCTTCCAAACCAGATCAAGTCATGGTGATGCGCCTGACAGCGGACAAGCCGAAATCATGCGGCGGCGCCGTGTTGCTGAAAGGCGGACATCGGGAAGTCACGCAGGCTTCGAAAAACGGACTCCAATTCTCAGGGGTGCTGGCCAATAATTTGAAATATATGACCAGCGTTCGGGTATTGAACGAGGGCGGTTCGGTGCAGGCGGGTGAGGGGCTGATTTATTTCAGTGCTTGTGACAGCGTGACAATCCTGATCGCGGCAAGCACGGATTATACCTCCGACCATTCCACCGCATATCGCGGCGGCGACCCGAAGACTATCGTTGAGAAACGTCTGGCTGCGGCAGTCCAAAAGAAGTATGATGTTTTGAAAGCAGCGCACATCCAGGAGTTCCAGTCCTATTTCAACCGGGTGGCGCTCGATGTCGGAACAACGCCGGCGGAGCGGCTGGCACTGCCGACGAATACGCGGAAGAACCTGCATGCCGAGAAGGGCGGGGATGCTGATCTCGAGGAACTGATGTTCCAGTACGGTCGTTACCTGCTGATCAGTTGTTCGCGGCCCGGCGGGCTGCCAGCAAACCTGCAGGGCCTGTGGAACGACAACAACACGCCGCCTTGGCATAGCGACTACCATGCGAATATCAATGTGCAGATGAACTATTGGCTTGCTGAACCAGCCAATCTTTCTGAATGCCATACGACCTTGCTGGATCTCATTGTGAGCCAGCTCCCTGCATGGCGCAAGGCAACGGCGGAGGACAAGGAATTTAAGTCAACAACAGGCAAGCCCGTGGGCTGGGCGGTCCGGACCTCGCATGGCATCAATGGCGATATGGGGTGGCAGTGGGACATCACAGCGAATGCCTGGTATTGCCAGCATTTCTGGTGGCACTATGCCTACACAGGCGATAAGGCCTGGCTGAAAAATGTGGCGTATCCGATCATGAAAGAGATCTGCGAGTTCTGGGAGGTGCGCATGAAAGCATTGCCGGATGGCACTTTGGTGGTGCCGAATGGTTGGTCGCCGGAGCATGGGCCGGTTGAGGACGGCGTGAGTTACAATCAGGAAATTTGCTGGGATCTGTTTAACAACTACGTAGCGGCCAGCGAAGTGCTGGGCGTGGACGCAGACTACCGGAAGAAGATTTCAGGGATGCGCGATAAGTTGATGGTTCCGAAAATCGGCAAATGGGGACAACTGCAGGAATGGATGGTTGATCGTGATGACCCCAATGATCACCACCGTCACACTTCACATTTGTTCGGGCTTTTTCCTGGGGAACAGTTTAGTATCGCCCAGACTCCAGTGCTGGCAGCAGGGGCTAAGAAATCACTCGATGCGCGGGGCCCGGTGGGTGATGTCCGGGAGTGGTCCTTTGCCTGGCGGACCGCGCTGTATGCTCGCTTACGTGAAGGTGAGAGCGCCTACACGATGTTTCGGAATTTGTTGAACGAACGGAATACCTGCCTCAATCTGTTCGGCAATCATCCACCGATGCAGATGGACGGCAACTTCGGCATCACGGCAGGTGTCTGTGAGATGCTGATGCAGTCGTACACGGGCACGATCGAGCTGTTGCCGGCGATTCCGAAGGCGTGGCCCACGGGCAGTGTCAAAGGACTGAAGGCTCGCGGAAACTTCACGGTGGATATCGCCTGGGACCAGGGAAAGGTGATTTCCTACAGCATCCGTTCGCCCACGTCGCGCGAAGTTAAGGTGCGCGTGAATGGCGAAGAGAAGACCGTCAAGACAAAGAAGGATTAAATAGTGTGAACAAACTTAATTTAGGGTTGGTGGTTGTTGTGTTGGCAGGGGCACTATGCAGGTCGAGTCATGCGGCTGACACGGAAACCCGGTTTGAGGATCTCCCCAATCTGAATCTGATCGATATGAACTATGGAAAACCGACCAAGGACAGGGCGGTCTCCGATCAGCCGCTGCAGATGGGCGGTCAGAAATTTGAGCATGGGCTGGGGCTTCACGCCCCGTGCACGGCTCTGTTTCTGCTCGACGGCAAGACGGAGAAGTTTCACGCCGTGGTCGGGGTCAGCGATCTGAAGGGCGAACCGGGCTCTGTAGAATTTATCGTGACCGGCGACGGAAAGATCCTGTTCAGGAGCGGCGTGATCAAGGGCGGAGTGAACAAGCCGGGCGACCCGCCTAAGGAGATCAATCTTGCGCTGTCCGGCGTCAAGAAACTCAAGTTCGAGGTGACCGACGGAGGCGACAACAACTACAGTGACCATGCCAACGTTGGCGATGCGGTGTTCACGTGGAAGGGCACGGCGCCCCGGCTGGTGGACATGGAGACCTACGGTGGACAGTCCTTCCCGCCGGTCGGGACGAACCGGAGCACGGCGGTCCAGATGCCCGGCGCCCCGTGGGCTGCCAAGTGGATCGGACCCGAAAAGGCTGAGGCGAACACGTGGATCTGCTACCGAAAAAGTTTCGAGATGGGGCGCGTGCCTGCGTCGGCGCCGGCCCGTCTTGCGGTCGATTCAAAATACTGGTTGTGGATCAACGGCAAATTGGTAGTCCGCGAGGGTGGCCTCAAGCGCGGTCCGACGCCGGAGGACGGCTACTACGATGCGGTAGAGCTTGCGCCCTACCTGAAGAAGGGCAACAACACGCTCTCGGTGCTCGTGTGGTACTTCGGCAAGCAGGGGTTCTCTCACAAGAGCAGCGGCAAGCCGGGGATGGTGCTGGAGGCCGCGCTTGAGAAGGGCACCCTGGCCACGGACACGAGCTGGAAGATGCGGATCCATCCGGCGTTCGGTACAGCGGGCGAGCCTCTGTCGAACTACCGTCTACCGGAAGCCAGCATTCTGTTCGATGCGACGAAGGACATTGGCGCCTGGATGGAGCCGGCGTATGACGATTCCTCCTGGACCGCCCCGGCGGAGGGCGGCATTCCGCCAGTGGCGCCGTGGGGCAATCTCGTGTTGCGGCCGATTCCGCAATGGAAGGATTATGGGCTGAAGGCCTACACGAATGCGGCGGCTCTTCCGGCTGTGAGCGACGGCAAAGTGATCAAGGCTGCTCTGCCGTACAATGCGCAGGTCTCTCCGTACTTAAAGATCGAGGCAACGGCCGGCCAGAAGATTGATATCCGGACTGACGACATTAAGGGCGGCGGTGAGTTCAGTGTGCATGCGGAATATGTCACCCGGGACGGTGTGCAGGAGTTTGAGGCGCTCGGCTGGATGAACGGCCATGTGGTTGAGTATACGATTCCGGCTGGCGTGAAGATCTTGTCGCTGCAATACCGGGAGACTGGCTACAACGCCGAGTTTGTCGGCTCGTTCACGTGCGAAGACCCATTTCTGAACACGCTCTGGGAGAAATCCAGACGCACGCTGTATATCACCATGCGCGACAACTACATGGACTGTCCTGATCGTGAGCGGGCGCAGTGGTGGGGGGATGCGGTCAATGAACTCGGCGAGGCGTTTTATGTTTTTGATCCTCCTGGTTATCAGCTCGCGCAAAAGGCCATTCTCGAGTTGGCAAACTGGCAGCGGCCAAACAAAACCATGTATTCCCCCGTCCCGTCCGGGAACTGGGGCGCGGAGCTTCCGCCGCAAATACTGGCGAGCGTTGGAAAATATGGGTTCTGGCTGTACTATTTTTACACGGGCGATGCTGGAACGATGCGGGCGGTGTATCCGCAGGTCCGCGATTATCTGACGCTTTGGAAACTGGATGAAAACAATCTTGTGATCCATCGTAAAGGCGAATGGGATTGGTCGGATTGGGGAAACAATATTGACATCAGGCTGCTGGACAGCGTGTGGTATCACCTGGCGCTGCAGGGGGCGATTGAGATGGCAAAGTTGTGCGGGGCGGAGGGCGACCTGCCCGGCTGGCAGGCCCGGCTGAAGGCCGTGAGCAAGGGCGTCAATGCAGTGTGTTGGAACGGTAAGGAGTACCGTTCGCCAGGCTACACCGGCGACACGGATGACCGCGGGAACGGGCTGGCGGTGGTGGCTGAGATCGCGGGAACGGACAAGTATGCGGCACTGCGCGAGGTGCTGGTCAAGCATCGCAACGCGAGTCCCTACATGGAAAAATATGTTATGGAAGCCCTCTTCATGATGGACGAGGCGCAGCTCGCGCTCGACCGAATGAAACAGCGCTATGCCAAAATGGTCGGAAGTGAGATCACCACGCTTTGGGAAGGATGGGATGGATATGGCGGCGGCAACGGTTACAACCACGCATGGAGCGGCGGACCGCTGACCATGATGTCTCAGTATGTGTTGGGAGTGGGACCCGATAAGGTGGCGTACGCGGAGTATCATGTCCTGCCACAGATGGGCGAGCTGGCGACTGTTGAGGGCGTCGTGCCGACGGTGAAGGGGAATATTCAGGTTGCGCTGAAACGTGATGCGTCATCGCTTGGGCTGAAGTTGGTGTCGCCGAAGGGGACGAAGGCTTTGGTCGGCATTCCTCAGGAAAAAGGCCGAAACATTGTAAGCGTGACCGTCAACAACAAGACCGTGTGGAAGAAGGGGAAGTCCGGACAGTCTTTGAATGGTGTGGTTTGTAAGGGTGAGGACGCACGCTACTGCCGGTTTGATGTTGTGCCGGGCACCTGGGATTTCGTCGCCGTGTATGACGGGGTCTCCTCGCGGCCGGTTCCGCTCTCGCCGGCCATGCTTGTTGAGTTTCCGCTTACACTGAGCGAGATGCGAGTTCGTGATCCGTTCATTCTGGCGGATAAAGCAACGAGCACTTATTACCTTTACGCGCAATGCGGGAACCGGCTGAATAAAGATAACGTCGGCACCGGCGTGGAGGTTTATCGCAGCAAGAACCTGAGCAACTGGTCCAAGCCTAAGACGGTCTTCGAGCGGCCCACCGCAAATTTCTGGGGTGGGGTCGAAATCTGGGCACCGGAAGTTCATAAACTCGGCAACGAATATTTAATGTTTGTTTCATTCCCTGGACGTGATGGCGGGCGCGGCACCCAGATTCTGCGGGCAACCAAGCCGGAGGGCCCTTTCGTGCTTGCCGGCGCTGGCGCTAACACCCCTCCCGAGCAGCGCGCGCTGGATGGTACGCCGTGGATTGAAGCCGACGGCACGCACTGGCTGGTTTACTGTCAAGAGTGGATACAGGTGAACGATGGCGTCGTCCGCACGGTGCAGATGACGAAAGACTGGACCGCCCGGCAGGGGGAATCGATTCAACTCTTCAAGGCCTCGGAGGCGCCTTGGGTCCGTGCGTATACTGAAAATAAATATGTCACTGACGGCCCGTTCCTGTATCGGACGAAAGACGGGAAACTGCTCATGATCTGGTCCAGCTTCCGCAAGGGAGGCGACTATGCGGTGGGCATGGCGGAGTCGGAGAGCGGAACCGTGAAGGGCCCGTGGCGGCATTCGCCTAAGCCGTTTTTCCCAGACAATGGTGGGCATGGCATGATCTTTCGCGATTTTTCCGGGAATCTTCTGCTGGCCTTACACCAGCCGAATCATGGCACCAGCGAACGGTTGCACCTGCTTAAATTAAAAGAAGAAAACGGCCAACTGGTTGTGGACTAATAGAAAAACACGGAGCCCCCTGATGAACATTTCGTTTAAGCCGTCCTTCGCACTTCTGGCCGCAACTCTTACGGGCTTCTGTCTCACGGTAGCGGGGGAAGAAACTCGGCTGGAAGATCTGCCCAACCTCAATCTGATCAAGTCTGGCAACAACCAGGTGGTCAAGGACAAGTCGGTCTCCTGGCAGCCGCTGCAAATGGGGGGCAAAAAATTTGAGCACGGGCTGGGGGTTCATGCGCCGAGCAGTGCCCTGTTCAAGCTCGATGGTAAAACAGAGAAGTTTCATGCCGTGGTGGGGGTGAGCGATCTCAAAGGGGAACCCGGCTCGGTAAAATTCTTCGTGACCGGCGACGGCAAGGTTCTGTTCAGCAGCGGCCTGATGAGGGGCGGTGTGAATAAAGCCGGCGATGAACCCAAGGTGATTGATCTTGACCTGACCGGGGTCAAGGTGCTCAGTCTCGATGTGACCGATGGCGGGGATAACAACTGGAGTGATCATGCCAATTGGGCGGATGCGGTGTTTGTATGGAAAGGCGCGGTGCCGGTTGTGACAGAAGTGAAGCTGCCGGAGCTGTCCGATCCGCGCTGGCCCAGGCTGGCTCCGGGGCCGGTCGTCGCGGACGAAGATGCCTATCCGCCGGTTGAAAAACTGGTGAAATCGCCAGGCGGAACAACCTACTATGTGGATCCGGCAAATGGCAACGATGAGAATATCGGGGTCAAGGCGAGCAAGCCGTGGCGCAGCTTGAAGAAGGTGAATCGACTGCTGCTGGCGGCTGGAGACCGGATTGAATTAAAGCCGGGCTGTTATAGTGAGACCTTGAAGCCTTCGGGCGAAGGTACGGTCAAGCGTCCGATCATCATTCAGTTTGCGCCGGGTGAATACGACTTCTTTCCGCAGCATGCGCTCAAGCTCAAGCTGTTCATCTCCAATACGAATGATGATCCGGGTACGCCCAAGGCCATCGCCTTGGCCTTCCAAGGGGTTCGTCACGTACAGGTGCTTGGCGGCGCGAAGGGTTCGCGAAGCGATATTTATATGCGCGGAAAAATGATTCAGACGTTCTTCGATCATGCCGAGGATATCCGGTTGCAGGGGCTGGCGTTTGACTACCGGAGGTCGACCACCTCGGAGTACACGGTGCAGGATGTTGCGTCCGATCATGCAGACCTGGCCATCCACCCAGATTCGAAATACGTGGTTGAAAATGAGCTCATGGTGTGGTTGGGCGAAGGCTGGAAGCACGATGCCTTCCGGCAGGGCGCCCAGCAGCAGGGCGATCCTGCGGAAGGGACGTTGGTGCGGTCCGGGATCAATTTTAGCAAGGTGTCGAAACTCGAAGCGTTGGGACCCAACAAGATCCGTGCCTATTTTTCGGAAAACCCGGGATTCACCAAGGGGCGGGTCTGGCAGGAGCGTGACCCGGTCCGCGATTGTACCGGATCGTTTGCGCGTAACAGCAAGGATATCACGTGGGAAAACTGCGCGTATTATTACATGCACGGCATGGGACTGGTGAACCAGTTTTGTGAAAACCTGACGCTCAAGAAAGTTGATCTCGCACCGCGCCCGGGCTCGGGCCGCACCTGTGCCTGCTGGGCGGATGCCATCCAGGTGTCGGGCTGCCGAGGCAAGTTCATTGCGGAGGAGTGCACGTTCTCAGGTACGCAGGATGATCCGATCAATGTTCATGGTACCCACTTGCGGATCATGGAGCGGCCGACTCCCGACCAGTTGCTGGTGCGGTTTTGCCACGGGCAGACTTACGGATTTGAGGCCTTTTTTGCTGGCGACGACATTGACTTTGTCCACTCGGATTCCCTGCGCGCCTTCGGCTCTGGCAAGGTGAAGAAGGCAGAGATGAAGGGCGATTGGACGATGCTGCTGACGCTGGAACAGCCGACGCCAGAGGTCATGCTGGGCAAGGATGTCCTCGAAAATGTCACCTGGACGCCGGAGGTGTATGTGCGCAACTGCAAAATCACTATGTGTTCCACGCGCGGCTTCCTGCTCACCACCCGGCGGAAGGTGGTCATTGAGAACAACCTGTTTCACAAGACCGCGATGGCGGCCATCCTAGTGTCCAATGATGCGAGGAGCTGGTTTGAGTCTGGACCGGTGCGCGACATGACGATCCGCAGCAATCAATTTATCAAGTGCGGCATCGCCATCTCGCCGGAGAACAGTACCGCCAAGCCGGAAGAGCCGGTGCATGAAAATATTCGCATCGAGGGCAATGTTTTTGATAATGCTGACATTTGGGCAAAAAGCGTGAAGGGACTGGTGATTAAGGGAAACAAGGCGGTGTCGGGAAAAGTCAATGTACACACGGAAGCCTGTACCGACGTGATCAATGAAAAAAATTCAAGCAGTGAGGGTCAGTGAAGTGAAGAAAAAGGAGCGTTTTATGAAACAGGTGTCAGCGTTGGTCATGCTTTGTATTGCAACAGCGGCGGCTGCCGATGTGACGTTGAACGGCTTGTTCACGGATCATATCGTTCTCCAGCGGGAGATGCCGGTGGTGATCTACGGCAAGGCTGACCCGGGGGAGAAGGTCATTGTCGCCTTTGCTGGTCAAGAGAAAGCTGCAGTCACAGATAAGGATGGCAAGTGGAGCGTCAGACTTGCCGCGCTGAAGGCATCAACCAACTCCGCGACCCTGACGGTCTCCGGCAAGAACAAGGTGACGCTCAAGGATGTGGTCATCGGCGACGTCTGGGTCTGCAGCGGTCAGTCCAATATGGAATTACTTCTGGGAAACTGCGGCAGTTCAGAGGATGCCAAGAAGGCTGACTTCCCGCTGATCCGGCAGTTCGATGTGCCTAGCAATTATGCCGGCTGGCCGCAGACTGAGGTCAAGGGCAACTGGGTGTCGTGTACGCTCCAGACGGCGGGGAACTTCACGGCGGTCGGTTATTATTTCGGACGGAAAATACACTGCGAAACCGGTATTCCCATCGGTCTGATCAGGAGCGTCGCGAGTGGGAGGTCGATTGAGCCCTTCTGTTCCGCCGACGGGTTGGCTTTAATCCCTGAACTTTCGGGAAACAAGGCCAGACTCGATGTTTCAGGGGGAGCCGAAACCGGGCCCTGCGACTGGCATTGTATGTATAATGGCATGATTCACCCTTTGGTGAGCTTTGGGATCAAGGGGGCGCTCTTCTATCAGGGCGAGACCAACGGCAGTGAAGAAGACGGGTATTATCACAAAATGCGCGCCCTGATCGGGGGCTGGCGCAAAGCCTGGAATCAGGGCGACTTCCCGTTCTACTTCGTCCAGCTTCCCAGCTACAGCAATCCGGACAACAAGCCGGAAGGCGGGGATGGTTGGGCCAAAACTCGCATGGGTCAGTTTAAAGCCCTCTCAGTTACGAATACCGGCATGGCTGTCGCTATCGATTTGGCAGACATCGGCAACCCCGGTAACGTGCATCCGAGTAATAAAATGGACGTGGGCGAACGTCTGTCGCTCTGGGCGCTTGCAAAAAATTACGGCAAGAAAAACCTCGTGTATAGCGGCCCGCTTTACAGGGCGATGAAGATTGAAGACAATAAGATCAGGATTGTTTTTGACAGTATCGGTTCAGGCTTGACCGTGGCAACCAAGAAAGGCTATAACCCCATGGTGAAGGAGCCACAGGGCAAGCTGCAGAAATTCGCGATTTCCGGGGAGAACAAAAAATGGTTCTGGGCTGATGCGGTGATTGATGGAAAAACCGTTGTGGTTTTCAGTCCTGAAGTTTCCCGGCCAGTCGCGGTACGTTATGCGTATTCCGTTAATCCAGACGGCTGCAATCTGTACAATAACGAAGGATTACCCGCATCTCCGTTCCGGACAGATGATTGGTAAGGTGTTGCGAAAACGAAAAGAAGAAAGGGCTGTTCACGGTTTGTCGAAAAATTCACCGCAAAAGCCGCAAAGAGATTGCGCGGCTATCTCATCCGCCTCACCCGTGGATACACGGACGGCGGAATGGATAGCCGCGCGGAGGTAGAGAAAGGTGTCACACATGCGAAAAGGAGAGTTTACTGTTATCAAAAATATCAAAATCATTTTCAGCGCAAATGTTAGCTCCGCCTTCCGTGTTTTCACGGGTGAGGCGGGCGTGACATTTGCGCTACTGACGTTGTTTTCCTGCGCTACGGTGCAGGCCATGGAGGATACAGCCGTCTTTATTGAGCCTCCGAAGTTGGCACCCCAGCCTTTCAATGAGGGCTGGCAGTTCGCCCTCAATACGACCACTGCCACAACATCCACTGTGTGGCAGACTGTCACGCTGCCGCATACGGCTCAACTGGCGCCGCTGCTGATGGGCGACAAGATGTGGATGGGCGAGTGCCTCTATCGGAAGATGATCACCGCAGATCCGGCATGGAAGGGCAAGCGGGTCTGCCTCAATATCGAGGGCGCCATGCATACCGCGGATATCTCGCTCAATGGTAAGCCAGTGGGGTCCCATGCAGGGGGTTATTTGCCTTTCCAGATCGACTTGTCCGAGGTGTTGAATCAGGGCGCAGCCAATG
>Ga0268284_1001581_pt1 | contig 11368 bp, 7 predicted proteins | sample saktaG_14_FD_190137 | JGI IMG/M metagenome (GOLD analysis project Ga0268284, IMG submission 190137) | Saline water microbial communities from Sakinaw Lake, British Columbia, Canada - sak_2013_06_06_40m | ecosystem: Environmental > Aquatic > Non-marine Saline and Alkaline > Saline ... | reverse complement strand
ATGGGGGGCCGACCCGTGCGTGGTCGACACCTCGGAAGATGCCACAGAAACGCCATCAAGTAAGTACGTGATGACGTAGGCCCTGAATTGTTCGGGAAGGAGGACACGGGCCGACTTTGCCGTCTCCGGGCCAGCTAAAACCCTGCGCTGCCCCGTTCGCCCTTCAAGCAACATGACCCGCGCCGAGTCCGGAGGGCCTTGGGGAGATCGAAAAGATGGCCCGCTCCCCGCAGCGCGCATTCGCTTTCAATCCCGGCGCTTCCGTCTGACGCTTCTGGCTTGCCAGCGCCATCGGTTTCCCCCACCCCTTGTGCCTGTCACGATCATGAACAAAGTTCTCATCATTGGAGCCGGCGGAGTCGGCAACGTCGTCGCCCACAAGTGCGCCATGGTTCCCGGGGTATTCGGGGAAATCACCTTGGCCTCGCGAACCCTCGCAAAGTGCGAGGCGATCGCCGCCGCAGTGAAACAGCGGAGCGGGCGCACCCTCGCCACCGCCCAAGTGGACGCGGACAACCCGGCGGAAACCGCGGAACTCATCCGCAAAACCGGCGCGAAATTGTTGCTCAACGTGGCGCTGCCCTATCAGGACCTCCACCTCATGGAGGCGTGTCTCGCAGCGGGTTGCGACTACCTCGATACCGCGAATTACGAACCGCCGGACGTCGCGAAGTTCGAGTATTCCTGGCAATGGGCCTATCAGGAGCGTTTCGAGCAAGCCGGACTCTCCGCGCTTCTCGGCGCGGGCTTTGACCCCGGTGTGACCAACGTTTTCACCGCATGGGCACTCAAGCACCAGTTTGACGAGATCCACACGCTCGATATCATCGACGTCAACGGCGGCAACCACGGCAAGCCCTTCGCCACGAATTTCAACCCGGAGATCAACATCCGCGAAGTCACCGCCGCGTGCCGCCACTACGAAAACGGCACCTTCGTCGAAACCCCGCCGATGTCGCTGCACCAGCCATTCACCTGCCCGGATGGCGTCGGCACCTACGAAATCTATCGGATGTATCACGAGGAGTTGGAATCCTTGGTCAAACACATCCCCACGCTCCGCCGCGCCCAATTCTGGATGTCGTTTTCGCCGAATTATTTGAACCACCTCCAAGTGCTCGGGAACGTCGGCATGACACGGATCGATCCGGTTGTCTTCAAGGGCGTGGAAATCGTCCCGCTGCAATTCCTCAAGGCGGTCTTGCCTGACCCCGGGGATCTCGGCAAATCCACCAAGGGCCGGACCTGCATCGGCAATATCATCACCGGCCTCAAGGACGGGCAGCGCAAGGCGATCTACGTTTCTAACATATGCGACCACGAGGCCTGCTTTGAGGAAGTCGGATCGCAGGCGATTTCCTACACCACCGGAGTGCCGGCGATGATCGGTGCCAAACAGATGCTCGCGGGTTCCTGGCGCAAACCGGGTGTCTGGAATATGGAACAGCACGACCCGGATGATTTCATGGCCGATCTGAACGTCCACGGCTTGCCGTGGCAAGTCATCGAACTCACACCGGAAGCCGCTGCCGCGTTGCAAGTGGCATGATCGCAGGGACCGTTTTGCGAACGGTCCGGGGTGAGCGGATCTTGACAAGCGCCCACTTCAAGCCAGATTTTTCCGGCTGCATCTTATGGCCCTCTTCACTAAATCTCCGCTCCGCTTGTTGTTAGTTTCTATTGCTATTCTGGCGCTGGCGGCAGGGTTGTGGGCATGGCGTCAGGGGCCGCGTGCGGAATCGTCCACCGGGGCGGTGCCGGGGACCGCCGACTCCGCGGACAAGCGTGGCCATGCGGACAGCGCCCCCCGGGCACGCGAAAAACGCCCGCGGCGCGATGGCAGCGTTCCCTCGCGCAGCGCCTCGCAAGCCGTGGCCGCGCTGGTCGGCAACTCCTCCTTGAGCGACCCTGAGGTCGTCGCCGGCTTGCAACGCATCGTCGATGATGCCGGCCGGCCGCTTGATGAACGCCTGGAAGCACTGGACCACGCGCTCAATCTCATCCCGAACGATAACCCGGCGGTGCTCCACGAGATCTCCGGCCGCCGCATCCTGCCGGACGAGATGCGGATGCGCATCCTCGCCGAAGCACTCAACCGTCCGCCCCGGCTGCAGGGCGAGTTGCTGGTCTTGCTGCTGGGAAATGCCGCAGGTGACGCACGCCAAGAGCTTCTCCGCGAGTTGACGGGCCTTTGTGGCGAGGATCTTGGCGAGGATCCTGCCGCATGGCGCGTGGCCGTTGACAAACTGCCGACCGGTCTTTGATAAGGAGGCCGACCGTCTCGTCCTGCGATTCGAAAACGGGACGAGACATCCCTGATCCTTGTTGAAACAGGCGGGGAGGCCGGGATCATCCCCTTGCCGCCTCCCATCCCCCATTCCACCCACGAATTCATCCCGGGCGTTTTTTTTTCTTGCGGTGCGAGTGCATCCCGCAACACCCTCCGCGCACCTTATGAAACGGCTCGTTAAAATCCCGTCTTGCCTAGCCTTCTTCTCTTCCTGGATCCTCGCCATCCCGGCGTTTGCCCAGACTAACACCAATACCTTCTTTGCTGAACTCAACAATGAAGACCGACGGGATGTCTCGGTCCAAAGTCCTTATACGCCGTACGGCGACAAGACCGCTCTCAACCGCTATGGCGACGACGGCTCCGCCGTGATGGTCGAGGCCTCAGGGGTGGTCCTCTGGCGCAGCTCGGACGGGGTTTATCGCCCGCTCCCCAACTGCGAATATGCCAAGCCGCTCTTCGTTTCCAATAACGAGTGCATCGTCTGGCGCAACGCCTTCGACCCGTCCGTCGCCGTGGACCCGGCAATCCAGGCGATCAAGATCAGTTATTTCAGGGTCGATTCCCCGTCGGGAGTGCTGCGCGAAACAAACGTCCCGGTGGATGGCAACAAGGTCCTCGATACTCCAAGCATCACCACCACCACCGCCCCTTACACCTTGGTAACCGCCAATGTCGCGGATCTCCCCGCGGCCACTGGCAACGTCCACACCGGCAATCTGTTTGTTTATCGACTGACTTACACGGCGCAAACCCCTCAGTTCCTCAGTTCCGACACCACGGCCGCCAGCTTTGTCGGGGCGAATACTATCGCGGTTTCCGCAGACGGTTCGCAGGTGGTGCGCTTGGACAACAACTTCGCCTGGATCCGCAATGACGGCTCAGTCAAAGTTCTGACAGGTGCTCCTTTTCCTTTGGCGGCTCCTAACACGATCATCCGCCCGGTCGAAATTTCCGCGTCACGGTTTGTGTTCGGTTTGGCAAGAAATGATCTAAATACCGCGACGACGCAAACGGCTCTCTTCAGCTACAGCCGTGATCCGGTCGCCGACGAGGTGCAGGTGCAGCCCAATATCGTCCTCCCGTTCCCGGCGGTCACGCCGCCCGCCACGCCCGCCAACACGGGCGAAGTGATTGCTCTGCCTAATTTCAACCAGAAGGGCGTGACGCCGGTGTTTGTCACTTCAGACTCGGCTCGCAACCTGTGCGTGTTCAAGCTCACGACCAGCTCGACAGGCAGCCTCGCGACCTTTCTCTACAAGGCCACGATTCCCACGAATCTCAGCATTGATGTGGCCGTGACCCGGATCAACGCCAACCCGGGTTCCGAATCCATCGCGCTGCACGACCCCACCAACAGTGGCGTGATCTGGCTGCACAATGGTCCCGGCAGAAACCTGGTGACCGGGAGCGCGGTGGCCACAACCAATTTCTCCCTGATCAACGAGTTGTGGGGGCGCCCCTTGTTCGTCACCCCGGGCGAAACGCTGGTCTGGACCAACGCCCTTTCCGGAGTCCAAACGGACGGCTCGATGCCGCCGGCCATCGTCAAACACTACGGCCGCGATGCGGCCACCGGTGCGCTTACCATCACGGAGGTCAAAGTTCTTGCCGACGCCACGGAGCCCAACGCCATTTTCCCGGGTCCCATTCAAGGCACCCAGGTGTTCTCGCCCTTCCCCTTCACCCAGGATCCCGCACTCTGGATGCTCGAAACAGGCGAACAACTCTCCACCAATTCCCTGCGGGTTCGCCGCTATCAATTGCTCAACCCGACCAATGCCGATGCCGATGGCGACGGCATCCGCGGCGGCCAGGAAACCGGCCCGTTCTATGTGATCCCAGGGACTTTCACTTACGACCAGGCCGTCAAGGATGCGGCCCGCCGTGGCGGCCACCTCGCAACCATCGAGTCCGCGCTCGAACTCAGCCAGATGCAGACCGCAATCTCCTTGGGGCAAATCAATTCACCCATGCCCCTGCCCAAACTCGTCGTCCCCTATCCGCTTTGGATCGGCCTCGAAGGCCTCGGCGCAACCCCGCCCTACACCTGGCAGTGGCAAGACGCAAGCACCGCCTTCATCGCCAGCAATTGGGCAACCGGCGAGCCTTCCGCAGTCGCGGGCCGCAACCGCGGCCGCTTGACCAACACCCAAAAATGGGAGGCGGCCAATCCCGCCATCGGCAGCGGTTATCTGCTAGAACTCACCCCGACTGACCCTCTCGCCAAGGACACCGACGGCGACGGTGGAAACGATTACGACGAGCTTTTCCGCCTCATCACCGATCCGCTGGTGCCGAGCTTCGGCCAAGGTCCGGCCGTTCCCGTGGTGCCCTTCAGCAACTCCTCTGTCAATGGCAACTACGAGGGTTACCTGACCCAGTTTTCGCAGGGCCCGATTTCGAGCTTCACCCTGAGCGTGACTTCCAGTGGTGCCTACTCCGGGCGCATTTTCGGATCGACCGGCTCGGCCAGCATCCGCGGATCCTTCGCGGCTAACGGTTCGGTGACCTCCTTGCCGGTGTCGTTTGGCAAAGGCACCGCCTTCCTGAGCATGCTGGTCGCACCCGACCCGGTCACTGGAAATTACCGCGTCGGCGGAAACTTCACCGGCTTTAACGGGCCACCCTTGGTCTTCCAGTTGCGCCGTGCCGCCTATTCGAAATCCTGGCCAACGCCGGATGCAGGCAGCTACACCATCGCCATCCCCGCAGCCAACGTGCCCAAGGCAGGGCAGCCCAACGGCGACGGTTACCTGACCGGCTCCATCGGAACCGACGGCCGCGCCGTCCTGCGCGGCAAAACTTCGGATGGCGTGGCGCTGAGTTGGAGTGGATCTGTGCTCGAGGGTGATTTCTTGTCCTTCTTCTCAATGCTCTCTGATAGTTCCGGCTTTGTCGGTTCCAACCTGTTCCTGCGCGATACGGCGGAAGTCAACGCCATCTACGGCCTGGTCGGTGAGTCGGATATCGATGGCGACCTGCTGCTGGTCCGCAGTGCCTCCTCCAGAAACGCCGGTTACACTTTCCGTTCGGGCGCCTATGGTTCGCTCTACCAAAATATCTCCTATGCCCAGTTGCCTTCGTTCAACGAGTTCGTTGCCACGGCGAACAATACGGTCATGAAGTTCATCGACGGAGCGTTCTCCGGCCAGGATGTCATCGCGACCTGGACCACCAACAACTCCCTCACCCTCCCGAGAACCCAGACCCGCTCGCTGAGAGCGAAAATCAATGGCAAAACCGGCACCTTGAGCGGGACCTACAACTTCAACGACCCGATCAACGGTTATGCCAGGTCGGTGGCGTCTCTCGGCGGCGTGGTGTTGCAGAAATCCGGCGAGGTTCGCGGCTATTACACGGCCGGAACGGGCTCCGGCCAACTCGTGCTCCTGCCCAATCGTGACGGCTCCACAGCTCCGATCACCAACATCTCTCCGCGCTCGAGGAGTGTCAGCGAACTGGGTGCCACCTACAAAATCTACGTGACGGCCTCCGAGCCATGGACGGTCAAGGTGCCCGCCGGTTGGGTGAATGTCTCGCCGACCTCGGGAACAGGCAACGCCGAGTTGGTGGTGACGGTGGTGAAGAATTCCTCCAATTTACGGCGCACTGCCGACCTCACCATCGCCGGCATCAATCACCACATCGAGCAGGACTACAGTCGCACGGGTGGCTCTAACGTGACGATCACCCCTGTGGTGCGCACGGTTAACTATCTGGGCGGTGACTACCAGGTGGTAGTCACGGGTGGCATTGGAGTAACGACCGATGATTTCTCCTCGCCCGTTTCCTGGGTGGTCGTCACGCCTTCGGCTGATTTGAAAACCGCCACCGTTAGCGTAGCCCTTTGGCCGTCGTATGTAAGCGGTTACACTCTCAGCCCGCGCACTGCTGATATCACGATCGGTGGCGTGACCCACAAGGTCATTCAAACGTCCTACTATTACTATTGGTACTATTATTGATGGGGCAGGCGATGACTCATCCATCGGCCGGTTTGCCGGGCTAGGACCCGGTCCGGTCGGTTGGATGTGCCGGAGGAACCATGGTGACGATCCGCTTCCTCATGCTGACAGGCCATGCAAGATGACATGATCGATACCACAGACCGGCTGGTCAGCCATCTTCTAGCAAGCCGGCAGGGTACAGAGGCTCCGGTCTGTGCGATCGACACCGAGGCGGACAGCCTGCATCGGTATCGCGAATCACTTTGTTTGATTCAATTCGCCGTGCGCCGCGAATCCGTATTGATCGACCCGCTGGCCATCGGCGATCTCTCAGCCCTCGGCAGCTATCTGGCGGAAGCCACGGTTTGGATGCACGGCGCGGATTACGACATGACCATGTTCCGGCGCCAATTCGGCGCCCTCCCGCCGGTAGTCTACGACACCCAAATCGGCGCGAGGTTGCTAGGTGCGCGCCGCTTCGGACTGGGCGATCTGGTCCACCAATACTTTGGTGTCGAACTTTCAAAATCCTCGCAAAAAGCGGATTGGGGAAAACGCCCGCTCTCGCCCAAAATGATCGAATATGCGCTCAATGACGTGCATTACCTGCTTGAAATGGGTGACCTCATCGTCGCCGGCTTGAAGGAGCTGGGACGCTACGAATGGTTTGAGGAAAGCTGCGCGGCGGCCCGCCAGCGAGTGCTCGACCGGGATGACTCCAAGGAGGAAAACTGGCGCATCCAAGGCTCGGGAAAACTTGACCGCTTCGGCTTGGTGTGCCTGCGGGCCCTCTGGTATTGGCGGGATACTGAAGCCAAGGCCTGGGACCGTCCGTCCTTCATGGTGACCACCAACCGCCAGTTGCTGGAATGGAGCCACGATCTGGCGACCGGTAACAATGTTTCCCTGCCCCATCATTTCCGCCCGGACCGCGTGAAACGCTTCCGCACCGCGGTCACCGCGGTTGAAACTCTTGCCGAAACCGATTGGCCGCAACGCCTGGCCGCCAAACGCCAGAAACGCGATCGCGATTTCGAACGCAAAGTCGACGCCTTGATCAAATCCCGCGAGCATGCGGCCACCAAATTGGACATCGAAGGCTCCTTGATCGCACCGCGCTCGGTCTTGGAATCCCTCGTTGCCGGTGACGCCATGCCTGCGGACGTGCTTCTCGGGTGGCAGCGCCAATGCCTCGGCCTCACCGATTGATCCAGAGCCCTTTGCTCCTCTGAATCCGCCATCCCGCGGGTTCGCCCCGGTACCGGAATATCCAGCTAACAAGCCGCTGGGGAACTCACTTCCACCACGCCGAAATGGACCTTCCGCCTCGCGGAAAAGCCGCTCATTTGTGAAGAAGTTGCTTGTTTCCAAGGCGTGGATTTCAGACTCTCCCCTTGCCATATGTCCGAGTCTCCCAACGAGTCCCAACAAGCCCCCACCAAGGTCGCTACCGAGCAGCAATACGACGCCGCCCAGATCGACAAACTCGAAGGTCTTGAGGCCGTCCGCAAGCGTCCCGGAATGTATATCGGCGACCCCGACGAACGCGGCCTCCACCACTGTGTGTTCGAAGTGCTCGACAACTCGATCGATGAACACCTTGCCGGCTACTGCTCGCGCATCAAGGTTTCCATCCACGTCGATGGCTCGGTCTCCATCGCCGATAACGGCCGCGGCATCCCGGTGGACATGCACCCCAAGTTCGGCATGCCAGCCGTCGAACTCGTTCTAACTAACCTGCATGCCGGCGGCAAGTTCGGCCAGGGCGCCTACAAATACTCCGGCGGCCTCCATGGCGTCGGCGCCAAATGCGTCAACGCCCTCGCCGATTGGTTCCGCGCCGACATCATGCGCAACGGCAAGGTCCACCGCATCGCCTTCGAACGCGGCATCACCACCGAGCCGCTGCATGTCGTCGGTGAAGTGGATCCTAGCAAAACCGGCACCACCATTACCTTTTTCCCGGACGCCACCATCTTTGTCGATACCATCGAATTCAAATTCGACCGCCTCGCCACCCGCTTGCGCGAACTCGCCTTCCTCAACCCCGGCCTAACCATCGACCTCGAGGACGAACGCCCTGAATCCGCCAGAAAAACCACCTTCTATTACGCCAAGGGCATCGAGGAATTCGTCGTCCAACTCGGTGAAAACAAAACCGTCATCCACGACGACCCCGTCATCCTCCATGGCAAACGCCAGATAGAACTCGATTACGACGGGAAAAAAACCACCGACGATGTTTTCGCCGACGTGGTTTTCCAATACAACGATTCCTACAACGACCAGATCCTCTGCTTCGCCAACTCGATCCCTAACGGTGATGGCGGAACCCACCTCACCGGTTTCCGCACCGCCCTCACCCGCGGCATCAACCAATACGCCAAGGCTAACAAAATCCTCAAGGACAAGGATCCCGCCCTCTCCGGCGACGACGTCCGCGAAGGCCTCGTCTGTGTGATCTCGGTCAAGATGCCCAACCCGCGCTTCAACTCCCAGACCAAGGACAGGCTCGTCAACACCGAGATCGAAGGCGTCGTCTCGTCAATCGTTTACGAAGGCATCATGCAGTACTTCGACGAAAACCCGGCGCTCGCACGCAAGGTCATCGAAAAATCCGTCAATGCCGCCCGCGCCCGCGAGGCCGCCCGCAAAGCCCGCGAAACCGTCCGCAAGTCCGCCCTCTCAGGCGGCGGGCTGCCCGGCAAACTCGCCGATTGTTCGGAACGCGATCCCGCCAAGTCCGAACTCTACATTGTCGAGGGTGACTCCGCCGGCGGCTCCGCCAAGCAAGGCCGTGACCGCCGCACCCAGGCCATCCTGCCGCTGCGCGGCAAGATCCTCAATGTCGAAAAGGCCCGCCTGCACCGCGCGCTGCAAAACAAGGAAATCCAAAACCTCATCACCGCCATCGGTGCCGGTATCGGCGATGGCGAGCAGGATGGCTCATTCAATATCGACAAGGTCCGCTATCACAAGGTCGTCATCATGACCGACGCCGACGTGGACGGATCCCACATCCGAACCCTCTTGCTGACGTTCTTCTGCCGCCACATGCCCGCCCTGGTCAAACGCGGCTACCTCTACATCGCCCAACCTCCCCTCTATCTGGTCAGCCGCAAAAAACGCCAGGAATATGTCCAGGACAACGAGCAACTCAACCGCATCCTCATCGACCTCGGCGCCGGCGAAGTCGAACTCCGCACCTACGATCAATCCCGCAGCTTCTCCGCCGACGAACTGAAACTCATCCTCGAAAATCTATCATCCCTGTCGCGCTTCTCGAACTCCATCGAAGGCAATGGCGGCAATTTCAGAAATTACCTCGCCGCCCGCCATAACGGCTCGCTGCCGGAATACATGGTGCGCGTCCGCACCGGCAATGACGAAAACCTGCTCTATTTTTCCACCGAGGCCGATCTGCGCGCCTATGCCGCCAATAACCGCGACCTGCGCCTGTTCGACGAGGTTCTAACCGACGAGGAGTTCGCCGCCCACTACGGCCCCTCGCGCCGCGCCAACCTCCACGAACTCCACGAGTCCCATGCCATCACCCGCATCTTCTCGCGCCTCACCGAATGCGGCATCGACACCTCGGTCTTCTTCAACGACGACAAGCCGCTCTTCGAAGTGGTGGAAGGCGAGGGCGACAAACAAAAGGTCACCCCGGTGTTCGCTGTGCCCGAAATCCTCGCCAAGGTGTTGGAAATCGCCGCCCGCGGCGTGCAGATCAAACGCTTCAAGGGACTGGGCGAAATGAACGCCAAACAACTCTTCGAAACCACCATGGACCCCGAAGTCCGCCAATTCCTCCGCGTCCGCCTCGACGAGGACAACGCCGTCGAAGCCGACAAGATGTTCGATGTGCTCATGGGCGATCTCGTCGAACCCCGCAAACGCTTCATCGAGGACAACGCGCTCAATGTGCGCAATCTGGACGTGTAATACATTGCAATACGCCGCCATCCGTTTATCTTCCAAACCATGAGCACCACCCTTTCCGTCCGACTTCCTGAAACCCTCGCCAGCCGCTTGTCATCGATTGCCATTGAAACGGAGCGCAGCAAATCATTCCTTCTCCAGAAGGCCCTCGAATACTATCTTGAAGAAGTGGCGGATTTGCAGATTGCCAAAGACCGACTGCATTCCGCAGAGACTGAGATCGAACTCGATGCGGCCCTCCGCGCCCTCCAAGCGTGAAGATTGTTTTCAAAAAATCCGTGCTCAAGGAACTCAAGCGCCTCGGCGCTGCTGAATCGCTGCGTGTGGCCATGGCAATCGCCGAGGAACTCAGTGACCAGCCACAACGCCACAAACCCCTCACCGGTCCACTTGCAGGGCTTCGCCGCTTGCGCTTGGAGAATGTCAGGGTGGTCTTTGCCATCCTCCATGCTCCGGACCGGGTCGTCATCCTGCGCGTAGGCCACCGCAAGGACGTTTACGACTCGCCCATGCCCGATCCAGAAGATTGAACCGACCCATTTCCCCATGTCTGAAGAACACATCAAACCCATCAACGTCGCCGAGGAACTCTCCCAATCGTTCCTGGAATACTCGATGTCGGTGATCATCTCGCGCGCCCTGCCTGACGTTAGAGACGGCCTCAAACCCTCCCAGCGCCGCGTGCTCTATGCCATGCGCCAACTCGGCGTCACGCCCGGCAAACCCCACGTCAAGTGCGCCAGGATCGTCGGCGAAACCATGGGTAACTTCCACCCGCACGGCGACCAGTCAATCTACTCAACCCTCGTCAACATGGGCCAGCCATGGTCGATGCGCGACATGCTCGTGGATGGCCAGGGAAACTTCGGCTCGGTGGAAGGCGACGGCGCGGCGTCCATGCGATATACCGAAGCCCGGTTGCACCCCTTGGGCATGGCGATGATGGAGGACCTCGACAAGGACACGGTCGACTTCCAACCGAACTATGACGGCTCGCAGAATGAGCCGACCGTCCTGCCGTCCGCCTTCCCTAACTTCCTCGTCAACGGCGGTACCGGCATCGCGGTGGGCATGGCCACCAACCTCGCCTCGCACAATCTCGGTGAAGTCGTCGATGCCATCTGCGCCCAGATCGACAATCCTGAAATCACCCTGCCTGAATTGATGCACTCGATCAAAGGCCCGG
>Ga0268284_1001580_pt1 | contig 11371 bp, 1 predicted proteins | sample saktaG_14_FD_190137 | JGI IMG/M metagenome (GOLD analysis project Ga0268284, IMG submission 190137) | Saline water microbial communities from Sakinaw Lake, British Columbia, Canada - sak_2013_06_06_40m | ecosystem: Environmental > Aquatic > Non-marine Saline and Alkaline > Saline ... | reverse complement strand
CGGTCGAATATTACCCAGCCTTATGGTATGACATCGGCCCCGCGACAGCCGCAGCCCGCAGCATGCTCTTCGGTTTCCGGGCTGAATTGCTCTCCGAGGTTTTTGTGAAGCAGGTCGCTGCGTGGTGCGCGGCGCACAAGATCGACGCCTCCGGCCATCCGGCGGGTGACTACGAAGTTTCGCCCATGGGCTTCTCGGGCGACGCGATCAAGTTCTATAAGCACGCGCAACGCCCGCTGCTCGACGTGATCGGCTCCTATGGCGACAAGCGCGACGGCTACAAGCTGTCGGGCTCCGCGGCGTTTCTTTATGACAAGCCGATTCTGCAGTGCGAGACCTACGGCGCTTTCGAGGGTTGGAAGGAGGCTAATTTCACACCGGACCTGCTCTATCGGACGGCCATGGAGCTCTATGTCCGCGGCATCAACCTGATCCTCCCGCACGGCGTGTGGTATGCCCATCCCAATGTGCCGACGCCGCCGGAAATTTCCTGGCGAAACCCGATTGTCGGTCCTTCGCTGCCCGATTATAACACGTGGGCCGCGCGCTGCCAGGTTATCCTGCAAGGCGGACGCCATGTCGCGGACATCGCGGTGCTCTATCCGATCACAGCGATTTATGCCGACTGTTATTTCGGCAATGAAGGGACGGACTCCGAATACCTCAATGTGGGCGAGCGGCTGACCCATACCATCCGGCGCGACTTCACCTTCATGCATCCTGAAGTGCTGGATGAAAAATGCACGGTCGATGCAACGAGCCGCACGCTCAATCTCAAAAACAAAGTGAACTATGAAAAGTACAAAGTGCTGATCCTGCCCGGGAAGCGCGAGCCCGGAGCGATCAATCTGTCCACGCTGCAGAAGGCCAAGGAGTTTTACGACCGCGGCGGGACAATCATCAGCACCGCGCGGTTGCCGGTGAAGTCCGCCGAGCTGGGCAAGGATGCGCAGGTCGCGAAACTGGTCCAGGATATTTTCGGTCTCGACCCGAACACGTCAGGGCACCCCTATACCAAGACCACCAACGCGGCCGGAGGCAAGGCCTATTTCGTGCCCAACATTGACGAGGGGGTTGAAGGCTCCAGCCGGCTGGCCGCAGTCCTCAATGAGGCTGTGGCGGTCTGGGATGTTCGGTTCGAGGACCCGATCGTTATCAAGAGCGCCAAGGGCAAGCTGGCCTATATCCACAAGGTGCGTGACAACACGGATTATTATTTCTTCGCCAACTCGAGCGACGACAGCATCAACACCTGGGTGCGGCTCAAGGGCAAGCTGAAGCCGGAACTGTTGAACCCGCATACCGGCGCTATCACGGCTGCGGAGTTCGAGAACATCAAGCAGGACGGGCAGGAGGTCACCCGCGTCCGTCTCACGCTGGAGGCCAACAAGTCGGTCTTCGTCAGGTCACCAAGTCCGGCAACACGATAACAAGAGTAGAAACAGGAACTCTATGAAACACATCATCATCCCGCTCATCTCGATTCTAACATTACTGGCGCAGCCGCTGCGGGCAGCGGAGCCTGTGTCGACTCATTTGCGCTGCGAATACCGCGACAACCCGCTCGGCATCGACGCACAGAAGCCGCGGTTGTTGTGGAAGATTGAAAATGGAAACTTGAAACTTGAAACTGGAAATTCGAAACTTGAGACTGGAAACTTGAAAGGGGAGAGGGGAATTAAACAGACCGCTTATCAGGTGCTGGTGGCGAGTTCGGAGAAGTTGCTGAAGAAGGATCAGGGTGATCTGTGGGACAGCGGCAAGGTGAAGTCGGATCAGAGCATCCAGGTTGCGTATGCGGGCAAGCCGCTGGAGTCGCGGGCTTATTGCCATTGGAAAGTGCGCGTGTGGCTCAATGATGGAAAGGCGTCGGACTGGAGCCAGCCGGCGTGCTGGACGATGGGCTTGCTCAAGCCTGAAGACCCGTCTTCGCCAGGCTACGCCGAGGCAGGCTGGCAGGCGAAGTGGGTCAAGGCGGGCGACGGGACTTCGCCCTGGCTGCGCAAGGAGTTTACGCTTGCTGCTCTGCCGGAGCGGGCGACGGCTTTTGTGAATGTGAAGGGCTACTACGAACTGTATGTGAACGGGAAGAAGGTCAGCGACGATGTGCTGGTGCCGGCTGTGTCGGTTTACAAGAAGCGTTCGCTCTACAATACGTATGACATCAGCAAATTCCTGCGGCCCGGGACCAACTGTGTTGGCGTTTGGCTGGGGCTGGGGTTGGTCTTTCGCGGCGATATTGCACCGCTGGCCCGGGTTCAGCTTGACATGTCGGTTGGTGGAAAGCGTGAGGTTGTCGGCACGGACACCACATGGACCTGGACGTCCAGTACGCATACAGAGTCCCGCTGGGGCTGGTGCGGCAACGGTCCGGAACAGATTGACATGCGCCTTGATATACCTGACTGGAGCCAGCCGGGCTGTTCAAGCGGCACGTGGGCTCCTGTTGAGGAGTTTGCCAATCCCAGCGCCGTGGCATCGGCGCAGTCCTGTCCGCCGAACCGTATAATCAAGACTTTCCCAGTGGTGTCCTGCACTGCGCTGACGACGAATGTCTGGGAGCTCGATTTCGGTACCAATCTGACGGGTTGGATGAAACTGCGTTTGCCGAAGCTGGAAGCCGGTCAGCAGGTGACGGTTCGTTTCGCCGACAAACGTTTAGCGTCAGCGAAGGAGGAGGTCACCCCGGTTAAGACGTATGAGTTGGCCCCGGGCACGTGGAAGCTCGATACCCCAAGCGGTCCGATTGCCTACACGGTTTACAATCAGAAAGTGGTGTTCACCTCTGCAGGCAAGCCTGGCGAAGTCTTTTGCAACAAGTTCAACTACGAGGGCTTTCGCTATGCGATTGTCGAGGGGCTGCCAGCCAAGCCTGCAGCCGGCGACGCCGAAGCGCTGATGATTGATTCCGATATTGAATCTGCCGGCAGCTTCGAATGCTCGAATGATCTGCTGAATCGTATCATGCAGCTTAACGCATGGACAGTCCGCTGTTTGACGCTTGGCGGATACGCGGTTGATTGTCCGCATCGCGAGCGGATGGGTTACGGCGACAGCCAGGTGTCGCTCGACATGCAGATGATGAGCCGAGACGCTGCATCGTTCTATACCAAGTGGGCTGTGGACTGGCTGGACGACCAGGACGTTGAAACCGGCAAGTCGGCGCAATACGTGCCCAAGAACATCGATGACAAGAGTTGCTGGTTCGCCTGGGGCGGTACGCTCAATGTGCTGCCCTGGAAGGCATACGTCTACTATGGTGACCGCAGACTACTGGAACAGTCTTACGAGCAGGTGGTGCGTTATCCGGCGGTGTATATTGAAAGTTTCTACAAGGATGGCGGTGTCAATCGAACGGGCGGCGATCCAAGCTGCGATTGGGTGGCGCCGGCTCACGGCATGAGCGCTCCGCCGGGAACGGAACTTTTTGCCAACTGCTATCGCGTGTACCTGTATGATATGCTTGCGAAGTCGGCTGATGTGCTGGGACGAACGGATGAGGCGCGTCGTCATCGTGCGAAGATTGCGGAGTTGAAGACGCTCATCCACGCCGCCTACTACAAACCCGATGAAAAACTTTACGTCGTTGATGAGCAATTGAATCAGTCTTTGCCACTGATGTTGGGCATCGTCCCCGAGGGCTTGCGTGGGGCGATAGAGAAGAAGCTCGAAGAGATCACGCTGGTGAAGAACAAAGGACACCTCGATACCGGTATGCTGGGCACCTACTTCCTGTTCCAGTATCTCCAGCAGTCAGGCCGCAATGATCTGGCGTTCACTATGGCCACGCAGGAGGATTTTCCGGGCTGGGGCTACATGCTCAAGAATGGTGCGACGACGATGTGGGAGCAGTGGGACGGCTACTGGTCCCAGATTCATTCCTGCTATACCTGTCCCGGCGGCTGGATGTATCAGGGTTTGGCCGGCATTCTTCCTGATGAAACCGGGCCCGGCTTCAAGAAGATCATCATCAAGCCGGCGGTCGTTGGCGATTTGACCTGGGTAAAATGCAGTTATGATTCCATTCACGGCACCATCGTGAGCAATTGGAAACTTGAAACTGGAAACTTGAAACTTGATGTGACCATTCCGATCAACACCACGGCGACCGTGTATGTTCCGGCCAAAGAGGCGGCAGGAGTGACGGAATCCGGCAAGCCCGCGGCGAAGGTGGCAGGCGTGAAGTTCCTGCGCATGGAAAATGGCGCGGCGGTGTACGAAGTGGGGTCGGGGAGTTACCGGTTCTGCAGTGAAAAATAGACGAGAAAGGGAAAAGAGATGTTATACATGAGACTCATCCTGCCACTCATTGTTATTATGGCAATGCACTCCACCTCATTTTGTGGACTATGAGGAAAACTCGCCCTCTCCGGGTGGCGGGTATCACTGGAATTACAGCGGCGAGAGTTATTTCCGTATCGGCGTGGAGATGGGTCGGGCGATGATGAAGATGATCACCAAATAATAATCAAGGAGTTACAGGGGGATTCCAAATGAAGCAGAAGGAACCAACAAACTTAAGCGCATTCAATCCGCTGTAAAGGGTGTTGATAGAGTTTTGTAATATGAGGACGGGTACGCGGCGCGCTGGCCGTCGTTACTTCTCCGTGGAAACCTTCCAGAGCAGCATGCTTGCGCCCTGTGTCTGGTCGGTGTAGACATTCATGGGCGGCGTTGCAGGAAGGCCTCCTTGCAGAACCGTAAAACCGGTGACAAGATTCGTAGAGCGGTGAAGGGTATAGAACTGATCGCCCCAGCTTGTCCAGCGCAGCACGACCGTTTCCTCAGCTCCCATTTCCGGCATCTGCATCACGGGCGGTGTCGTGCCCGTCCCCTGGATGGCGAAGGTGTAGGGGGTTTCATCAGGGTCGTCGCTGGCGATGCTTAATGACGCGCTGCGTGCACCGCTGTCCAGCGGGTCGAATGTGACCTGGAACGTTGTGCTGCCGCCAGGCGCAACGGGCGTACTGGGCTGCTGTGTGACTGAGAAATCATCCGCGTTCATGCCGCTGAGCGACACCCTGGGGGTGCCCGTCAGGTTCAGCGACTGACCGCCGGTATTACGGATCGTGAACGTCCTCACAACCGTCGCACCCTCGACCATAGCCCAGTCGAAGTCCGTATGGTCGTCCGGTCTGGGCGTGTTGTCTCCATTGGAAATGGACGTTGTATTGCCTTGCACGTCGATATCCGGCACAAGCCCTGTGCCTTGGATCGAGAAGTTGTAGGGGTTTTCATCCTCGTCATCGTTTGCGAGGCTCACCGACGCGGTCCGCATGCCAGCCGCCGAAGGGTTGAACGTGACCTGGAAGGACGTGGTTCCGTTCGCGGCCACGGGCGTGCTGGGTTGCACCGTGACGGCGAAGTCCGCCGCGTGCGCGCCACTTACTGACACACGGGGGTTGCCTGTCAGGGATAACGACTGGGTGCCGATGTTCCTTACCATAAATGTCCGCACCGCTGTGGTGGCGCCCACTGCGCCGACGGGGCCGAAGTCCGTGCCGTCGAACGTGCTGGGTGAGGTGTCCCCGTCGATGATGGATGCTCCGTTGCCCTGCACGTCGATCTCGGGCGCGATCCCTGTTCCCTGGATGGAGAAGTTGTAAGGGTTCTCATCCGCGTCATCGTTGGCAATGCTTAGCGCCGCAGTCCGCGTGCCAATCGCCGAAGGGTTGAATGTGATCTGGAAGGTCGTATTGCCGCCTGCGGCCACGGACACTCCCGGCAGCGACGTCACCGTGAAGTCAACCGCGTGCGCGCCGCTCATTGTCACACGGGGGCTACCGGTCAGGGTCAGCGGGGTGTCTCCGATGTTGCGGACGGTAAACGTCCGCACCACTGTACCGCCTGACACAGGGGTTGACAAGAAATCTGTGGAGTCGGTGGTCGAGGGCGTGGAGTCTCCGTCGATGATGGACACTCCGTTTCCCTGCACGTCCATTTCTGGCGCGAGCCCGGTTCCCTGGATCGAGAAATGATAGGGGGTCTCATCCGAATCGTCGTTGGCGATGTTGACAAATGCGCTGCGTACGCCGGTCCCCGATGGATCGAAAGCGATCTGGAAGATTGTGTTTGAGTGTGCGGCTACGGGTGAACTCGGCTGCACGGTAACAGTGAAGTCCTGCACATGCGGACCGCCCACAAGTACCCTGGGGTTGCTGAGCAGCACGAGTTCTTGGCTGCCGCTGTTGGTAATCGTGAAGATCCGCGTCACCGTGCCGTCAGCCAGGGCGATTGAACCGAAGTCGGTATGGTCGGTCAAACTCGGCGTATCGTCGCCGTTGACGATAGACACCGCGTTGCCTCTCACGTCAATCTCAGGCACAGCTCCGGTTCCCAGAATCGCAAAGCTGTACGGGTTCTCGTTCGAGTCGTCGTTGTAAATGTTCAGCGTGGCGTAGCGTTCGCCCGCTCCAGACGGGTTGAATGTGACCTGGAAGGTCGTATTCGAGCCTGCGGCCACAGGTGTGGACGGCAGCAGCGTCACTATGTAGTCCGACGGGTGCGTCCCGCTGACGTACACGAGCGGTGTGCCGGTCAGGTTCAGCTCTTGGCCCCCTGTGTTGAGGATGGTGAACGTCCGTGTCACCGTGCCGCTGGCCACGCTGACCAGTCCGAAGTCCGTGTGGTCTGCGGCGCGGGGAGTCACATCCCCATTGACAATGGAGATGTCGTTGCCCTGCACATCCATCTCGGGCGCCACCCCTGTGCCCTGGATCGCGAAGCGGTAAGTGCCCTCGTCCGCGTCATCGTTGGAGATCGTCACGTTGACACTGCGTGTGCCGACCCCCGACGGGTCAAAGGTTATCTGGAAGGTTGTACTCCCGCTCGCTGCCACGGGCGTATCCGGCAGCAGAGCGACCGTGAAGTCTGCGGCGTACGTGCCGAATATCGACACCTTCGGGTTGCCCCACAGGTTCAGCTCCAGGCCGCCGGTGTTGAGGATCGTGAATGTCCGCGTCACGGTGCCGCCCGCCACGCAGGCTGATCCGAAGTCGGTGTGGTCGGCTGGGCCGGGCGTCAGATCCTCGTCCGCGATGGAGACCGCGTTCCCCTGCACGTCCATTTCAGGCACGCCCGCGCTCCCCTGCACCGAAAAGGTGTAGGGGCTGCTGTCGGCATCGTCGCTCGCGATGCTCAGCGTGGCATAGCGCGTGCCAATGACTGAAGGGTCGAAGGTGATCTGGAAGGTCGAGCAGTTGTTCACGGGCACAGGGGAGGCTGCCTGCGCTGTCACCTTGAAGTCTGCGGCATTCTGGCCGCTGACCACCACCCTCGGGGTGCCCGTCAGGCTCAGCGACTGGCTGCCCGTGTTCCAGATGCTGAACGTCCTGATCACGGTTTCACCCACAAGCGCGGCCGCGCCGAAGTCGGTGTGATCAGATATGCTGGGTGTGTTATCCCCGTTGGCGATGGAAACACTGTTGCCGCGCACGTCCATGTGGGGCATCACGCCCGTACCCCGGATTGCGAAGGTGTAGGGGTTGTCGAACGGGGAGTCGTGGACTATGCTCAGGACGGCATCGCACATGCCTGTTGCCGCTGGGTTGAAGTCAACCTGGAAGGTCGCGCTGCTATATGCGGGCACGGACGATGTCGGCTGAGACGTGACTGTGAATGCCGCGGCTTGCGGTCCGCCCACCACCACGGCGGGAGTGCCCGTTAGAGACAGAGCCAAGCCGCCGGCATTCAGGATCGTGAACGTCCGCAGCACGGTGCCGGTCGCCACGTTCGCGAGGCCGAAGTCCGTGTGGTCGGCGGCGCTGGGTATCGCGTCGCCGTTGATAATGGCGACGCCGTTGCCCTGCATGTGTACCTCGGGCTCAACTCCTGTGCCCTGGATCATGAAGTTATAGTAAGGCTCATTGGCATCCGTATTGGAGATGCTCAGGATTGCGCTGCGCGTGCCTACCGTCGAAGGGTCGAAGGTGACTTGGAAGACCGTGTTCGAGACTGCGGCCACAGGCGAGATGGGCTGCAGGGTAACAGTGAAGTCTGCGGCGGCCGCTCCGCTCACCAGCACCGGCGGGACCGTCGTCAGGGTCAGTTCGTGGGTGCCGGTGTTGAGGATCGTGAAGGTACGCACGACCGTGCCGCTCGCGGCACGGACAGAGCCGAAATCAGTGTGGTCGGCCAAGCTGGGCGTGGCATCCTCGTCAGCAATGGAGACCGAATTTCCTTGAATATCGATTTCAGGCGCGAGGCCGGTTCCCTGGATCGAGAAGTTATAGGGACTCTCGTTTGCGTCGTCGTTGGCAATGCTCAGCGTCGCGCTGCGCGTGCCTCTGGCAGCGGGATCGAACCTGATCTTGAAGGTCGTGCTGCCGCCCCCCGCCCCGATCGGCGTGTCCGGCTGCTGCGTGACCGAGAAGTCTCCGGCATGTGTGCCGCCGACGGCCACCAGCGGGCTGCCGGTCAGGCCTAACTCGAACGCGCCCGAATTGTAGATCGTGAAGGTCCGCTCCGTGATGCCGGCGCTGACGACGGCCGAACCGAAGTCCGTGAAGTCAGTCGTGCTGGGCGTGGTGTCTCCGTCTGTAATCGAGACCCCGTTTTCTCCCCGCACGTCGATCTCGGGCGCAACACCCTTGCTCTCGATCGCGAAGGTGTAGGGGTTTTCGTCGAGGTCGTCGTTGGCAATGCTCAGCGTCGCACGGCGCAAGTCGAGCGCCGACGGGTCAAAGGTCACTTGGAAAGTCGTGCTGCCGCCTGCGGCCACGAGTGGGGTCGGCTGCCGCGTGATCGTGAAATCCGACGCTTCTGCGCCGCTGACCGTCACCACGTGGGGGGAGTCCGTCAGGTTAAGCGCCTGTGTGCCGGTGTTCCGGATCGTAAACGTCCGAACCGCCGTGCCGCCGTCCACGTTGGTTGAGTTGAAGGCGGTGTAGTCGGTTTCGCTGGGAGTGCTATCCCCGTTGACGATCGACACCCCGTTGCCCTGCACGTCCATTTCCGGCTCGATGCCCGTTCCTTGGATCGCGAAGGTGTAGGGGTTTTCGTCCGTATCGTCGTTGGCGATGCTCACGGACGCGCTGCGCGTTCCGCTCGTCGATGGGTCAAACCTGATCTGGAAAGACGCGCTTCCGCCGACCGCAACAGATGCGGCCGGCTGCTGGATGACAGTGAAGTCCGCCGCGTTCGCACCGCTCAGAGCCACTTTGGGACTCCCAGTTAGGGCCAAGTCCTGCTGTACACCTGTATTGTGAATCGTGAACGTCCGGGAAACCGTGCTGCCTTGGACAGCCACAGGACCAAAGTCCGTGAGGTCGGACGTGCTGGGCGTGGCGTCCCCGTCGGAAATGGAAAGCGCATTTCCATGGACATCCATCTCAGGGCCAATCCCAGTTCCCTGAATTGAGAAGTTGAAAGGATTCCCTTCGGGAGTGTTGTTGGGAATCCTGATCGTTGCGCTGCGCAATCCCGCTGCCATCGGCATAAAGGTGACTTTGAAAGTCGTATTCGAGCTTGGGCGCAGGAGCGAACTTGGTTGTCGCGTGACCTGGAACTCAGAGGCGTGTACACCCTGCACGTTGACGGCAGGGTTGTTTATTAGGAGTAGATTCATCTCGCCGCTGTTGTAGATTGTGAACACCCGTGAGACCTCGCCGCTGACCACCATGGCCGAACCGAAGTCCGTGTGGTTGGTCAGACTGGGTGTTTGATCCCCTTTGAGGATCGAAACCGAGTTGCCCTGCACAACCATATTAGGGCCGAGCCCCGTTCCCTGGATCGCGAAGTCGTATGGGTTCTTATCGCTGTCGTTGTTTTCGATGGATACGGTTGCGCTGCGCAGACCGGTTCCCAAAGGATTGAATAGGATTTCAAAAAAAATAGACCTTCCCTCAGGATAGCTGCTTCTGTCAGGATTCCCTCTCACAGTGAAATCCGAGGCGTGCGGCCCGTTTATTGCCACTATTGGAGTGCCGGTCAAGCGAAGAACGTTATCGCCGGTGTTCGAAATTGAAAAGAAATTTTCTACGGTTCCGTTAGCGTTAGCCACGACGACTCGACCGAAGTCCGTGCCTTTGTCCAGACTCGGCGAGTCGTCACCATCCACAATCTCGACAAGCACGCCGCCATACACTTTCATCTCCGGGCCGCTCAGCCTCCCTTGGATTTGGAAGGTGAAGGGGTTTTCGTCCGCATCGTCGCTCGGGATACTCAGCACGGCGCTCCGAAGAAGGTCGGCCACCGAGGGGGTGAATGTGACCTCAAAACTGGTGCTGCTGCGTGCCGGAACAGACGCGACCGGCTGCACCGTGACCGCGAAGTCCGCCGCGTTCGGACCGCCTATTGCAACGCGCGGGCTCCCCAGCAGATGCAGCGTCTGGCCGCCCGCGTTGTGGATCGTGAAGGTGCGTTGTAGTTGCTCTGACTCATTGGCCGAACCGAAGTCCGTGTGGTCATGCGTGCTGGGTGTGGTATCTCCGTTGACGATGCCGACTCCGTTGCCCTGCACGACCAGCTCTTGCCGCCCTTCCGTGGCCTGCTCAACCAGAACCTGGGCATTGACGATGCCCCAGCCTGAATCGCGGTCGTATCCCGCTGCCTCAATGTCCCACGCTGTGCTGGCCATGGCTTGTTTGATTTGAGCAGAGGTTTTCGGGCCACTGCTGAGCAGCAGTGCCGCGATTCCTGCCGCATGCGGCGCCGCCGCCGATGTACCGAAGAACATGTTAAATCCCGGCGTTGCGCAGCTCACTCCGTCGGCCGCGGCGATATCCGGCTTCTGCCGTACTGTTCCGCCCGTCGCCAAGACGTTTCCCGGCGTGATGGGCGTGCCGTCTGCCGTGTAGAAGACCCGTCGCGGCCCATCTGAACTGAACAGCTCCACCGGGTTGGAGACACCTCCGATGAACGCCCCGCCAGTGGCCGTGGCCACATTGACGGCCGCCACGCTGATGGCCGCCTCTGCCGCAGTATGGCCTCCAATCTGGCCGTCCGTGCACTTCTCCAAGCACCCGCCGTTTGTGTCCAGATGCAGAAACCGATCAGCCGCGCCCATCTTCCTGATAATGACGAGCGTCTTGTCCTCGTCATAGGTATGCGTACTGTTAATCTCCTCGTAGGGAACGCCGTCCCCATCCTGAACATTCAGGGAGGCATCCAGAATCACGGTCCGGTCCGCGTTCATCAAATACAGATCGTAGTCATTGGACGACGCGCCCCACGGGTCTGACCATTGCAGCGTGAAATAGACGGGACTGTCGACTGTGATGACGTTGTAGTTGTCTGAAGGGCCGAACCGGTGCGCGGTGCCAGAGCCAATGGCACCAGGCCTTTCCGCAGCGGCAACGAAATTGCCCTCCCACACCCCGGACGTTCCATCATTGAGATTGCCCGAGTTGCCCGCCGACGAGAAATAGACGGC
>Ga0268284_1001579_pt1 | contig 11377 bp, 8 predicted proteins | sample saktaG_14_FD_190137 | JGI IMG/M metagenome (GOLD analysis project Ga0268284, IMG submission 190137) | Saline water microbial communities from Sakinaw Lake, British Columbia, Canada - sak_2013_06_06_40m | ecosystem: Environmental > Aquatic > Non-marine Saline and Alkaline > Saline ... | reverse complement strand
GTTTGCCAGGCGCGCTGGATGGGATCGGTGCCGTCATCAAAGGTGACCCCGTCGATTTTGGTGAGGAAGGTGGTGTGGCGGCAATGGTCGGACCAATAGGTGTCGAGCATCCGGATTTCGGTGATGCTGGGGTCGCGCTTTTCCTCGTCGCGGAAATAGGTCTGGCAGCAAGCGACATCCGCTGCGGACATGGCGAGACCGAGCCCGGAGCGGATCGTGGCGGGGTCTTGGGTGGTGAAATTTGTTAGGATGGCGACGTCGGGCGGCGAGGAGGAAGAGCGACGGTCACAGACCGCCGCTACAGGGACTTCATGGGAATCCACGGCGTTGATGACGTAGGCCTTGATGCCGGTGATTTCGTCTTGGGAAAGGGTGCCTTGGAGAATGATGACTTTGGCGGAGAAAACGGCGGGGCGATCCTTGCCGGTGAGGATTTGGACGCACTGGGCGGCGGAATCGGCGCGTTGGTCGAATTGGCCGGGGAGGTATTCGACCGCGAAGGCATGTTCGTTTTCACCGAGTTCCAAGGAGCGGGAGGTATCGTCCACCTGGGGTTCCGCGAGGATGTGGGTGGCGGCTTCGTTGAACTCGGCCTCAGTGAGGCCCTCGATGTCGTAGCGTTGGACCACGCGGAGACGTTGCAGGCCGGGCAGGCCTAGCGATTCGCGGAGGTCATGCAGAAGGTGGCGCGCCTCGGCGTTGTGGGCGGCTTTTTTTTCAACGAAAATGCGGTTCATCAGCGGCGGTGCTTGGGGAAGCGCCGGATATTAAAGCAGCGGACCGCCAGGGCAAGCGCAATGGCGGGAGAAATTGGGGATGGCTTGTATGTGATGGCAAGAAATCACTTCGGCATCGCATAACGGAAAACCTGGGAACTGGCGCAGTCGATGATCAGGATCGCGTTCCCATGATCGACGATGAAGGGGACCAATTCGATGTTTTCCTTCCCGGCAAGGCCCTCAATGCGGATGGCACCCACCACTTCCCCGGTGGCTTTGAACACATAACAGAATGGACTTGGCGGGTCGAAATCTCCCGTCGCAACGACATGTGTCCCGTCAAACGCGATTTTTGACAAGTCGGCCCCCACTGAGAAATCGATGGTGCGGATCGGTGTGCCATCCGCTTGATAGAGAGTGATGGTCTCCGTGGGAAGATGACTCGGCGGGAGCGGGAAGGGTTGCGGCCAACCGGAGATGGCTGCGTCCGTGGACGAGCCACTGCGCACCGCGATCGATCCGTCGGGGGCAAAACACACAGCGCCAATGTATTCGAGCCATTGCCCATCGGCGCGATGCGTGAGGGCTGCGACCTGGGACTTGTTCCCGTCCCTCTGCACGAGGCGGGCCACCGGTTCGTAGTCCGTAATCAGGATGTGGGTGGACTTGGGCTGGGCGTGCCACTCCTCGTCTTGACCCTCACGCGACGGGGCAAGTAATGTTTCATCAGGAATTCCTTGTGCGGAAAAGTGCAGGAAAGATCCGCCGTTGGGATTCGGTTTCTCCGGTTCCCCTTTTGAATTCGCTAGAGTCTTGCTGAGCTTCGCGAACACCTCTCCCTGATCGTCCACGGTGAGTGAGGTGCCATATTTGGTTTCAACCCTGTTCACCTTCCCGGACTTGCAGATATGGAGTGGCTTGCCACCGCCGTCATAGACATGGACATTGCCGGTCTTATACTCGAGTGCGTGGATCCGCTCGTCGGGTCCCAGTGCGACCGCGGCGATTCCATCAAGCGGTTTCTTGTCGGAACCTGACAGAAAAAACTCCCCGGGTTTCCCGGTGTCCACGGGCGGGATGTTCTTTGGAGGGCTTTCCTCATCGTCTTGGGGCAGCGCCCACGGGATGCGCTTCACTTCGGCCACACTCCAGGAAACGTCGCGCTCCGCCTCAGCCTTCAAAACCTGATAGGTCACCCGCTCCTTGGTATCACCCATGTAGATGTCATACTGCGCAAAGGGCTCCGGCGGCGGTGGCGCGGAGGGCTTGGCATCCTGAACGGGCGGAGTTGATGGACCGGGTGGTGCTGCAAATGGATCCTCGGGAGCGGCCTCGGCGGGATCCAAGGCAACGGGTGGAGCGAAGCTGGAGACTGATAGAATTTTGTATGGCACGCTCCCGTGGTATGTGACGTTGCCCTCCTCGCGCACTTTGTTTTCGTGGTTGACTGACCAGATCCATTTCCCCCGATCATCCATCACCCCAAAGACCGTCCCCTCGATCCTTGTGCCCCAATTGAAATGCTCCAATTGAACTAACAAAAGCGGTGACTCCGGGATGACCCGGGCTGTTTCGCAATAGAGGTTGCCCGCCGGCATGTCATCCACAACCGGAACCACGGCTGATACGAGACAACCCTCGCCCAAATGATAGTTTCGGAAGACGTCGTGGATGCGGATGATCATACGATCATTCCGCGCATCAAACAGAAGTTGTTGTGCACTGAGAGGCGGCGAGTAGCCGGTGTAGCCACCAAACGTGGATCCACGCCGACTGGTTTCCTCGTAAACCATGGTGCCTTTCACATCGAGGATGCGAACGAGGAACTCCCCCGCGTCTTCCCCCATCGCCCACGGATCCCCTCCCATCGGGCCCTTGCTGTATCCAAACCCGCCGACGATTCCAGCGTCATTGACGCAGGCTTGCCAAAAGGTGAATGGCAGTTCGCGTTTCCATGCAGGCTCCTTGGTATCCCGCCTGGTGAGAATGGCCATGCATGGCCCTGATCCGTAGCGCTGACCCGGTTTGACTTCGAGGAGGTAGGTGCCCTTCGGGGAAACGACCTGATAGGGCTGCAGCACCGGAACGTGAGGGGGATATCCGGCATGGACCGAACCCGCCAATACCGTCACCAGGATGGCAAGGGCGGCAACGCGGAAATGGCAGCAGCACGGACTCCTCATGGCTTGAATGGATTCACCACCATTACCCCGGCAAAATCCTAGCCGTCATTCATATCCTCGGTCAGCACTTCCGTGCAATTTTCCGCACGGGGCGGCTGCGATGATAGCGGAATCCCAGTAGGAAATCTGATAGCGGTTCTTGATGGTTAGCGCGTCATCCAGCAGTTCCAAGGTGATGTCATGCGTTGGGAAGCGGCGCCAGCTTTGGATGAAAGCCAGCGCTTCGTCATGGGTGAGTGGATCAGGTCTGCTTGTTCTGGTGGCCTGCACGTAGAATTCCTGAAGCACTTGAACCGACAACGCCAAATCGCGACGCGAAAGCTCAGCTTGTGCTTTGGCGGCTTTTGTGGCCTCAGATGGCTTCGTGCTGATAGGAATACAGCAGTACGTTCGTGTCAACGAAGCGCATGGCGGTCGTGGAGTTCATCCCGTGTCAGGCGGTCACTGGCGGAAAATTGCCGTCCTTCACGGCGCATGCGCTCTCGCAAAGCCACCTCCTTGGCTGCCAACCGGTCAAAATCAGATTTTCCGAAGGAACTTTTGCGACGTGCAATGAGCAGCAGTTTTCGAACCGCCCGCTCAAAATGCTTGGCTGATTCCGGCTCCAGGGAGGGAAGAGCTTTTTCAATTTCTAATGGCAGTGTGCTCAAAATCCGAATATGGTGGAATTTTCCACTGGTGCAAGCACATTTCACAGGGTTGCGGACAGGGCACCGCGAATGTCTGACTAATGACACGGATATCCGACCCCATGCTTATGAGGAACACCGCCCGAGTGCCTTGTCATGGAGTTTTTCCAACTCGGCTTGAGGCATCGGGGTGGGATCGGGATACTCGAAGATCTTGCCTTCGAAGTTGCGCAAGGTCACGCGACCTGGAGCGGTGTCGATGAGGTAGTTCGGGTTGATGGGGATTTTGCCGCCGCCGCCGGGGCCGTCGATGACGAACTGGGGGACGGCGTAGCCGGTGGTGTGGCCGCGCAGTTTTTCGATGATAGAAACCCCCTCGGCGACGGAGGTACGGAGGTGAGAGGAGCCGTTGATCAGATCGCACTGATAGAGGTAATACGGCCGGACGCGGCACATCAGCAGTTTGTGAACCAGGGCTTTTTGGATTTCCACCGAATCGTTCACGCCGCGGAGCAGGACGCTTTGGTTGCCGAGCGGGATGCCGGCATCGGCGAGGCGGCCGAGCGCATCGCGCACTTCGGAGGTGAGTTCGCGCGGGTGGTTGGAATGGATGGAAATGAACAGCGGGTGATGCTTTTTAAGCATCTCACAGAATTCCAGGGTGATTCGCTGGGGCAGAAAAATCGGGATGCGTGAGCCGATGCGGATGAACTGGATGTGTGGGATCGCCCGCAGACGGGTGAGGATTTTGTCGAGCCGCTCGTCGGGAAACAGCAACGGATCACCGCCGGAAAGCAGCACATCGCGGACTTGCGGGGTTTGTTCCAAATAACGGAAGGCCGCTTCCCATTGGGTTTCGAGATGCTGTTCGCCGACACCGGAGACGACGCGGGAGCGGGTGCAGTAGCGGCAATACGAAGCGCAGCGGTCGGTGACAAGGAACAGCACGCGATCCGGGTAGCGGTGGACGAGGCCCGGCACTGGCATGTGGGAATCCTCGCCGCAGGGGTCCGCCAATTCCTCAGGCGCGTTCCAGCCTTCCTCAATGCGCGGAATCACCTGCCGCCGGATCGGGCAATCCAGGTTGTTGCGCTCGATCAGGTTGAAAAAGTGCGGGGTGATTGACATCGCCAGCTTGTGCCCGGCGAGCAGCACCCCGGCACGTTCTTCATCCGTCAGATTGAGTCGCGCTTCAAGGTCGGTGAGCGTGTCCACGCGGTTGCGGAGTTGCCATTTGTGGTCACTCCAGTGGTTCATCGAATCCCGCGGCCAGTAGCCTGGCGCATGGGAGATGAAGGCGGGTTCGAGGTCGGACGGGCGCATGGATCGCGTGAACGCTAGGCCAGTTTCGGTTAGCCTTCGGAAAGCGCAACAGGAAATTTACCACCCTGGCGTCATTCATCCGGCGTGGGACGCTCCGCGGCTGCGGCGGGGGGGGGCGGGTCATCATCGCTTTCGGACTCGACCTCGATTTCCTTTCTCATCTTCTGGGAAAGCCAGGGGCGGATCATGCCATAAAGCAGGTAAATGCTGAACAGCACCACCGGCATGACATAGCGGAATTGCACGGTGACGTAGAGCAGCAGCACGGTGATGATGATCGCACCCAGGGTGCCGCGGGTCCGCCAGCCGACTTTTTTGAAGCTCGGGTAGCGGATGTTGCTGATCATCAGCAGGGAAAGTCCGAGCATCGCCCCGGCCAGGACGAATTTCCAGACTCCGAGTTCGTGGTCGTTTTGGTAGAGGTCGATGAGCAGAAACGTGAGCGAGGCGATAAAACCCGCCGCCATCGGGATGGGCAGTCCGCGGAAATCGGCGGAATCACCGGATTTCTTCGGGAGTGCGGCGAGGCAGTTGAACTTCGCGAGGCGCATCGCCCCGCAGACCAGGTAAATCAGGGCGATCGCCCAGCCGATGTTTTTGGGCAAGGGAAAAAGGACCGCGCGGGACAGCAGCATCGCCGGGGCCATGCCGAAGGAGATGATGTCGGCAAGCGAATCGAACTCCCGGCCGAAGGGGGAATCATGGCCGCCAAACCGGGCCAGGCGACCATCGAGCAGGTCGAACAAACAGGATCCGAAGATCAGCAGGATCGCGTATTCGTAGTAGCGGTGGGTGAATTCGTAATATTCTTTGGCGGAGAGGTGACCCACGACGGACATTTCCACCTGCACTTCACTCAGGCCTTTGAAAATCATCAGCACGGCGAAGAACCCGCAGGCAAGGTTGCAGGCCGTCATCAGGTTCGGCAGAAAGTAGATTCGCACTTCGTCTGGTTGGCGTTCCCTCGACATGGCAGTGCTTATTTCACGGATGGAGCTGTGAAAACAGCTCAAAAAAACGCGGCCGGAGAAACGCCGGTTTCACCGGCCCCGATCCATTCAAAAAAAACCTGCTTCCGGCTATTTGTGCAGGATTTTCGGCACCGAGGGAGCGCGCAGGCGGTGGGACTCGGGAATGTTCGAGCCGAGCAGCGGGCGGCAATAGTTCATGAAATCCTCAGTCACTCCGTTGCCGGATTCTTGGATGAAGTGGTCCGGCATGTGGCGGGTCTTGCCGGCGACTTTCGCGATCGGCACGAGGTCGTAATCCACGCTGTAGTTCAACACCGGGCGCCGGATGACCACCGAACCATCGACGTTGTCCCACATCGCGAACTGCACGGCCTTTTCGCCGACTTCGCGGGCCTCGTGGGCGTCGCGGTCCGAACGACATCCGATGAAGCTGCGCTGCAGGTATCCGTAGGTGTCCGAGCGCACGCGTTTGATGTTGAGGCCGTTTTTGATGGTCTGGGAAAGCAGGTCACCCAGAGCACCGCTGCCCGAAAGTTGCAGGTTGCCGTGATCGTCGCGCTCTTCTTCGCCCATCAGTTTGGTGATCATTGGCACGCCGTTCGCGTCAGAAATCCCCTCGGAAACCGCGATCGTGCAAAGGCCGTGTTGGGCATAAACGCGGTCCACGTCGGCGAGGAATTTATCGGTGTCAAAAGCGCGTTCCGGCACATACACGAGGTGCGGGCCGTCATCGACGTATTTGCGTGCCAACGCCGAAGATGCCGTGAGGAACCCCGCGTGGCGTCCCATCACCACGCCGATGTAAACTCCCCGGAGCGCCCGGTTGTCGAGGTTCACGCCGGTGAACGCCTGCGCCACATAACGGGCGGCGGAGCCGAATCCCGGGCAGTGGTCGTTTTCCATCAGGTCATTATCGATGGTCTTGGGAATGTGGATGGCGCGCAGTTCATAGTTCTCCGCCTTCGCCTGTTCATTGACGATGCGCACGGTGTCCGACGAGTCGTTGCCGCCGACGTAGAAAAAGTAGCGGATGTCGTGGGCCTGCATCACATTGAACATGCGTGCGCAGTATTCCTCGTCCGGTTTGTCCCGCGTGGAAAGCAGCCCCGACGACGGGGTGTCGGCCACTTGTTCGAGGTTGTGGGTGGTTTCGCGGGTGAGATCGACGAATTCTTCTTCAACGATTCCCCTTACGCCGTGGACGGCTCCGTAGATGGAGGTCACCTGGCTGAATTTACGGGCTTCGAGAGCGACGCCAACAATGCTTTGGTTGATCACAGGGGTGGGTCCGCCACCCTGGGCAACGAGAACTTTTCCTTCGAGACGGTTCATGCGGCGGGAAGAATTCATCATCCCCGATGAGTTGCAAGTCCTGATCCTGTGTGGATTCGCTGAAAAGTTCCGCATGGATTTTCCAGATACCCGAGAGTGACGGGCTAGGCTTGGCCGGGAGAGGCCCGCCTTGCGGCGGGATGGCGGCTCAAATTCAAATCATGCTGGAAAAATCCCTGCAACTTTCCACAATCACGGCGGTTTCATCCCACCAATATTCACTCCTCATGAAAAACTCTTGGATCTTCCCTGCAACAGCATTGGTGGTTGGAGCCGTCGGCGGTTACATTTCCGGCAAAAACACGAACTCCAGCCAAAACGACTCGGCCATCGAAAATACCGCCCGGAGAACCCGCTCAGCGAGCCGTTCTGAAAACCCGGCAGCGGATCCATCCGGCAAACATGCCGCCCGTCTTATGGGCACCGAAGAGATCGCCCGCATGCCGGGCAACTCCGACCGCATCAAGGCCTTGTTGGATTTCTACGCGGGCCTCACGCCCGGTCAACTTGAGGAGGAAGCCCGCAAACTCGAGGGCCTGCCCATGAACGAGCGCATCATGGCTTCAATCCTGCTCTTCGGGCGGTGGGCGGAATCCGATCCGACCGCAGCGATGGCGTTTTCCAACACGATGGGCTTCACCGGCATGTTCGTGCGGCCGACGATTCTGCAGAACTGGGCCAGCGTGGACCCCGCGAACGCGGCCAAATACTTTGCCTCAAATCCGCGCGAGTTCGCCATGATGGGCATGATGGGCGGCGGTCGCGGGCCGATGGGTGGCCAAGGTCCCGCATCGATCATCGCCAGCGAGTGGGCCCGCCAGGATCCCGCCGCGGCCATGGCTTGGGCCGGCACTCTAACCACCGATAAAAACCAGGCGCTCAATGCCGTCATCGGCGAAGTCGCCAAGACCGATCCCAAGAAGGCGGCCGGCATGCTGGCAACGATGGACGGCACCGATAAGGGCGATGCCTACCGCTCGGTCGCCGCACAGTATGGCGCGCTGAATTTCAGCGAGGCTCAGACGTGGATCCGAACCCTGCCGACCGATGAACAAGCCGAGGCCTTGGCTTCGGCGATTGGCGGGCTTTCCAACAAAGATCCGCAAGCGGCGGCCAAGCAGTTGGCGCTGATAGAAGCGGGTGATGCCAAAGATGGTGCCATTGCCGGCGTGGTGGAGGACTGGGCCCGGGTCAATCCCCAGGCGGCTGCGGATTTCCTCAAACAACAGGACAGCGCGAAAGCCCAGCAGGATGCCATGCGTCAGCTCATGCCCACCTGGGTCGGACAGAACGCCAGCGCGGCTCTGGCCTATGCCAATTCTTATGAAGCCGGGGATGTTAGAGACAGCGCCCTGCAATCCTACGTCTGGAGCAACAACAGCGCCGCGCCTTCCGAACTGGTGAAAGTGGCCGAGACCATGACCGATGAAGGGGACCGCACCCGCACCATCGGCATCGCGGCGGCACGCTGGATGCGCGAGGACGCCACCGCAGCCAAGGCCTATATCCAGCAATCCACCACCATTCCCGACGATGCAAAACAACGCATCATCGATGGCCGCGGCATGTTTGGCGGCGGCGGCCCGGGTGGCGGACGCGGCGGACGCGGCGGCAACTGAGAAACCCATGGGGTCCAAAGCGGAACGCCCGGAGCGGGTCCACATGCCTCAGAGGAAAGCCCGCCATACGGCGGCGACGGCGGCACACAGCGCGCAGCCCATCACCAGCGGTAGCAGCGCGGAAACGGTGGTCCATTTCACGCTGCGGGTCTCCCGATAGATCGTGTAGAGCGTCGTCGAACACGGGTTGTGGCACAGGCTGAAGAGCATCAGGCAGACGGCGGTGAGCGTGGTCCAACCGCCGGCAGTTAGAATCGCGCGCACGGTTTCGTGGTCCGTCTCGAACATCACGCCAGCCCCTTGCCCGCCGCTCGCGCCAGTGACCAGCACGGTGATCATGAGGATGGTGGGCACCACGATTTCATTGGCCGGAATGGCGACGATGTAGGCGAGCAGGATCACGCCGGTGAGCCCCATGCTCCAGGCGAAGGGATCGGTGGCATGGACAAACCACGCGGCAAAACTTTGATCGCCCACGGGAATGTGCGCCGACAACCAGATGGCGGCCCCCGCGGGCATGGCGAAAACCACCGCCCGCCAAAGCACGATGAGCGTGCGATCGATGAGCGAGGTGTAGAGCGTTTTCCAGAAGTTCGGCGGTCGATACGGTGGAAGTTCGAGACTGAACGAGGTGGCTTCCCCGCGCAATACCGTGCGCGCGAGCAACCATGACGTGAGCATCGCAAAGCCGAAGCCGAGCAGAGCCACCACCAACACCGAGAGCGCCGCGATTGATCCGCCCCAGCCTTTCGGGGCGAGCGTGCCGATGAATACGCTGGCCATCAGGATCTGCGTCGGCCAGCGCCCGTTGCACAGCGAAAAATTGTTAGTAAGGATGGCGATGAGGCGCTCGCGCGGCGAATCGATGATGCGGGTGGCGACCACTCCCGCCGCGTTGCAGCCGAGGCCCATGGCCATGGTCAGCGCCTGTTTGCCGTGGGCGCCCACTTGTTGGAAAATCCGGTCGAGATTGAAGGCCACGCGCGGCAGAAACCCGAAGTCCTCTAACAAGGTGAAACAAGGAAAAAAAATCGCCATCGGCGGCAACATCACGCTGATGACCCAGGCCGTAGCCAGATACATTCCATCCACGATCAGCCCTCTGAGCCAGTCCGGCGCCCCGGCGGCAACGAACCACCCGGCAAGCAGCGCGTGGCCCTTGTCCACCAACAGTGAAGCGAGCATGGCCGATGGCAGGTTGGCGCCGACAATGGTCAGCCAGAGGATCGCACCTAACACCCCAACCATGATCGGAAAGGCCGTCCACGGACTCGTCAGCAAGCGGTCAAGCTTCTGCTGCCAGACCAAACGGCGGGAACCATCGCGGCGGGTGATGCTGCGCTCGGCGATGCGCGCGGCTTCACCATAGATCGACTCGGCAATCCGGTCGTGGAGGTTTTGTGGCAATTGCCAGCGCAATTCCTCGGCTTCTCGCAGCACCTCTTCGGGAGTCTTCATGAATCTGGATCAGGTGCCGGGGTTGAGGTTGGCGCTGACCGGTTCGGCGAGCGCGCCGATATCGCCCGAGAGCACCGCATCCATGATCTCACGGTCGCCTTCTAACAATCTCAACGCCACCCAGCGCGGTTGCGGCAGGCGTGGGAACGCTGCCTGCAGGCCGGCTTCCACGCGGTCCATGGCCAAGCGCAGCCCGGGCACCTCCAAGGGCAGCCGGCGCGGCGCAGGGGCGTCGGTCCGGGCGGCCATCGCGGCGATTTCGCGGATCAACTCGGGAATCCCGTCGCCCGAGCGTGCCGCACATGGAACGACGGGCACGCCGAGATCACGGGCGAGGTTGCGGACGTCGATTTCGATGCCATGGGCCCGGGCCTCATCCATGAGATTGAGGCACAGCACGGCACGGCGGGTGATTTGCAGCACTTGCAGGATCAGGTTGAGATTGCGATCCATGCAGGTGGCGTCCGCCACGATCACCGTCACGTCGGGCTGCCCAAACAGCAGGAAAGTCCTCGCCACTTCCTCATCGGGCGAGGCTGATAACAGCGAGTAGGTGCCCGGCAAATCGACCAGTTTGAAGCGCTTCCCATCATAGGAGAAACCGCCTTCGGCGCGGCTGATCGTTTTCCCGGGCCAATTCCCCGTGTGCATCCGTAAGCCTGTTAGAGCATTGAAAACCGTGGTTTTGCCGGTGTTCGGATTGCCTGCCAGAGCGATGACGTGGTCGCTGTCCTCGACGCGCAATCCGAGCTTGCGCAGTTGGCTGTAGCGCGACGGGCAGGCGACGCAGGCCGCTCCGGGCTCATGCAGATCCGGGTGGTTCATGAAATCGCAGGGCTGTGAGGAACGGGTGCGTGGACCAAAATGCGCGCTGCCTGATGGTCGCGCAGGGCAATGAGCGCGCCGCGGATGTCATAACTCCGGGGGCTGCCAAAAGGACTGGCAAACTCGCAACGGATGCGCGTTCCCGGCACCACGCCAAGATCCAGCAACCGGCGGCGCTCCGGCCCGATGCATGATGGCGCGAGCGCGTAAACCACCGCTTCCCCACCCACCGGCATGTCTGATAGACGGTTCAAACTTGCGGGCGGTTTGTCTTCCTGATCCGGGCCTGTCACGTGGATCAGCGGGGCGATGGCGGCC
>Ga0268284_1001578_pt1 | contig 11377 bp, 12 predicted proteins | sample saktaG_14_FD_190137 | JGI IMG/M metagenome (GOLD analysis project Ga0268284, IMG submission 190137) | Saline water microbial communities from Sakinaw Lake, British Columbia, Canada - sak_2013_06_06_40m | ecosystem: Environmental > Aquatic > Non-marine Saline and Alkaline > Saline ... | reverse complement strand
TATCAAATTGCGGAAATGCATTCATCAAGACATATTTCTGGAAAGCCACATCGTATACATAGGGTTTCCATTTTGAGTCCAGGTTCCCATTCCCCTTCAGAAAGTCCATGGAATCGGAGCCATCGAACGACTTGGCTTTGACCTCGATTAAATCGATTCGGTTACCCTTCTTTACCAGCACATCCACCCGAATGAAACAATTCTCAAACAGAAATGCCGGTTCATAGATGATGACATTCTCTTGCTTCAAGAGTTCATTGGTAAGCTTCAGTGGCTTGTCATACCCCCTGTCGCTGATCATAACTCCGCCGGGATGGTACAGCCTGGCTAGTTCGCCAACCTGGAAACCTCCTTCGGCCAGAGATTCGAGGAACGGGTCGCTTGCACTAGTGTCAGGATATTCCGGCTTGCGGGTGTAGAATAGCTTCGTTTCACAGTCGAGGGCGATTTTGAAGCGGGATTTTGTTAAATATCTTTCAATCATCATATCATTTCTTTTTTAATAAACAATCCCTTCGCCGGGATTCAACGGTTCCAGATGTTCAGATTTGAAGGCAACGAGTTTGCCTCCATTTGCAACACTATAATCCAGACAAATGCATTTCTGTTCGTCATCCATAATCGGATCTCCCTCAAACCAATAATGCCCGAAGAAAACAGGTTTGCCCGAATCATACGAATGGCAAACCTTTATAAATGGCAGATTTTCAATTTTGCCTGGACAAAGGAGCAACGCATCTTTGTATTTCTCTCTTTTATCTTTGGGTAGCCACCATTTAAGCCGGCATTTAGTTCTATAGTATCCGTCTTTGTCATTAAATGAGACCCCTGTCGGCAGTTCAACCTCTATTCCTTTTAGGGTCTCTTCAATCAGTTGATATTCCTCTGTATTTTCGTCAGTTGCACGAGAAAGGAAATCCGTTGTCAGACCATCGTAATTGTTCTCGTTTAACCATTTGATGTGTTTATCAATCCAACATGCATGCACAACCCTGAAATCCGTAAACTCTAGAAACAGGGGGAGATGTCTGAACCAATCCAGAAAATTTTCCCACTCAGTCGGAAATTTGCTGAATTGCTCCAGAGTGGCATAATGTTGTTTGATCTCTTTGAACCCATGTTCTCTGAAGAATCCACCTTTGCCCTTTTTCGGGGTATGAAAACAAACCGCATTAAATTCATGGTTCCCCATGATTGCATAAGCATATTCCTTTTCGCACATGTCCTTAACAATGCGCAGCGTTTCCCTGATCTTAGGGCCACGGTCAATAAAATCACCAAGAAAAACTGCTATCCGATCTTCAGGATGCGTATAAACACCAGACCTCAATTGATAACCTAATTTTTGAAGCAGGATCTCCAATTCATCTGCATGTCCATGTACATCACCAATTATATCATAATCCATAAATCTTTCAGTGTTAAATAACTACTTCCTCCACCCAGCCTCCGACTTATACTTGGTATACCAGATGATCCAGTTGGCTTCGGATTTGTATTGCGTGTACCAGATCTTTACATCGGCATCTGACTTGTATTCGGTGAAATACCAGATGCCAGAGCAGCCTTTTGCATCAGATTTGTAGGTGGTTTCGTACACGATGAGGTCGGCGTCAGACTTGTATTTGGTTATGTAGACTACCACATCGGCTTCGGATTTGTACTTGGTGACATAGATATTCTGGGTCAGACCGGCAAAAGGGACTAACATTAGAAAAACAAAAAGGAAGAAGATGTTTTTCATTTCACTATGTATTAAGAGTCTGTTTAAAAATTTAAGATAAACTATTCATTATACTGATTAACAATCGACTGTGAATAAAAAGTAGAAAAGCTTCCGGTAACCGACGGATAGATTTCTTCAGTTTGTAATAACCAATAAAACAAACGAAAATGAAAACCTATCCAAGCGATTTGACCGAAAGCCAGTGGCAAGTTATTGAAAATATTGTTGATCCTAACCAAAGAAAGAGAAAATACTGCCTGCGGGATGTTATGAATGCACTTCTTTACATTGCTAAAAGCGGGATACAGTGGAGAATGCTTCCCAAAGATTATGCACCATGGGAGTCGGTTTATTATTACTTCCGTAAATGGAAGAGAGATGGCTTGATCGAAGAGACACATGATGTTCTTGTTGAAAAAGTCAGAATAAGTATTGGTAAAAAACCTACACCATCGGTTGGTATTATTGACAGCCAGAGTGTAAAGGCTTGTAATCTTTGTGAAGGAGATGTTGGCTATGATGGTGGAAAAAAGACCAAAGGAAGAAAGCGGCACATTGTTGTTGATACGCTCGGCTTGGTTATGATTATCGTCATTCATGCTGCCAATATCCATGATAGTGTCGGCGCAAGAGAAGTCATGAAGTCCTTGAAAGATAAGTACCTGACCGGTATCTTGAAAATATTTGCTGATGGTGGTTATCTTGGAGAATTGATCGAGTGGGTTCGTATTCAATATGGCTGGACCCTTGAGATCGTGAAAAGAAATGAAATACACACGTTCAAAGTCTTGCCCAAACGATGGATAGTAGAACGAACTTTTGCCTGGCTTTCTTTTCATCGAAGAATGTCCAAAGATTATGAAAGATTACCCGAATCTGGTATCGCATTTATCCAGTTATCCATGATTCGGTTGATGGTTAATCGAATTTCTAAATGAATTTTAAACAGTCTCTAAAGGATAAAGTTAATGAACATTTATGTTTTTACCCGTTTTTTCCGGATACTTATGCTTATTGTTTTCATGTTTTCCGGCGATTCCGTGATTTCATCCGTGATCGGATCGGTCAGGGATGGGATAATGACCTCACCATGAAGCTGCTCAAAGACCTTGTCGAGATCTTCATTTGGATAATCAAGACTGCCCATAGAGGTACTGCCTTTATGCCACTTGATGCTGTACCAAAGATCATATTTAATATATACCATGGCTAATAGATTTTAATGTCGATTTCATTGATCATTTCAGGAGAATAAAGTTCAGGATCGCTGATAGAACCTGTGACAATTTTTTTATAGAGTTGGTCGAATAATGGCCGGAAGTATTCAGTTGGCAATTGGCAGTTGGCAATTGGCAGTGTGAATTTTCCTGGCGAGAAGGTACCGTCGTTCCATTCAATGTAAAACTCAACGGTGTATTTTTTATGTTTCATAGCAATTTACTCAGGTCATTTCGAACGGTTATTCGGTTGATTGATTTGGATGTGGAAGCGACAAAGTTGTATAATTTCATCTTATTCCCGGTTACCTTGTGCTCCATATGCATCTCATCCAGGATACCCATTCCAGGTTTGATCTTCGCGATCCGTTGCTGGATCACTTTGAAGTGAAACATCTCCATCAAGAGGTAGAAGAAGGGGATTCCAAGTCCTTTGAAAGGGGTCTCAGGTGTGAGTCCTTTATAATCGATCACCTGGTTGCATCCCGAGATAAATAGATTCTGCATCTCTTTTGTCATCCTACAACCGGGTTTTCTGAAAGCGTCCTGCTTTCGGTATTTCTCATACCCGATGTGGATATAGGTTTTAGCCTTTGTGCGGATATACTCGTAAAAATTCTCCACGATTAGCTGTTCCATTGATTCTGTCTTTTCCATATTTGTATGATTTATTGATTCTGATACTGAAAGCCGATCCTGCTGAACAACTGTTTCTCCATGATCTCTCCTTCGCAGAACATCCTTATTTCATCGATGGAGGGGATATTTCCATGGAGAACCTGGTTCATCAGGCACTTACGGGCCACATTGTCGATCTGTCCGCCCGACAGTGGAAATTGGTGCGCCAACCGGTCGGCATCCCTCCGTGAAAGACCTGGGATCCTGTCCCGCCAGATATGCGCCATGGCCTCTTCCGAAGGCTTCTCAAAGAGGATCTTGTAAAGGAACCGGCGCTCGAAGGCCTTGTCGAGGTTCTGCGTAAGGTTTGTCGTGGCGATAAGGATCCCTTTCAGGTCCTCCATCTCCTGCAGGATGATGTTCTGGATGGCGTTTTCGGTCTGGTCCACCGACGAGCTGCCAACCTGCTTGCGGGAGCTGAAAATTGCATCGGCTTCATTGAAGAGTAAGATCGGAGCGATCTTTGAATTCTCCACCATTTTACGGTAGTTGTCAAAGATTCCCTTGATCAGCTTTTCAGATTGCCCGAACCACATACTTTTTGTCTCGCTGATGATGACCTGCTTCACATCGCGGCCGGTCCTGCGGGCAAGCTGGTAGGCCGATTCAGTCTTTCCGGTCCCTGGGGGACCGTACAGCAGAACAGCCACTCCCTCTTTCATGCCTGCCTGCCGCATGCGTGAAGCCAGCCTGGCATGGTTGGAAGGCATGAGGGTACGCTTCAGAAAATTCAGCTTCTCTTCCTCCTCACGGCTGAAGTAAAGTTTTTTCGGGATGATATGAGAAGCCGGGATCAGTCCCACCTTGTTTTTCTCCTTCGCCTGCGTGAATACCTTACGGTCCTCCCTCAGGAAAAAGTTGATTCCCGTTTCGGTGAGGCATGCGTTGCGGTCGCTCCGGAAGATGCCATCTTCGAGTTCAACCAGGTCTTTTTTTATCAGGAGGGTATCGCCTTCCACAAATTGTTTCCGTGCCGTAATCTGACTCCGGAGGTTTGGAAGGATTGCCTTCAGCATCTCACTGAGGTCCACTTCAGGCGTATCAATAGTGAACGCATGACACATGTAGAGGTAAATAGCATTGTTGACATCTCCCAGATCCATCCGGATCAGCTCTGCAATCCAATTCTGGTGACGGTTTTCCCCCATCAGCTTGTTGATCTCACCAATCATTTCATCATAGGTTGACTTCCCATTTTCCCGTTCCTCGATCGACTCCCTGACGGCTTCCAGGAAGCCATACCTATCGAGTTTTTCGCTCTTTCGGGCAGTGAACTTTTCATTTTTCAGGATCGCATCCAGAAGGTCCCTGTTGACAAAATACTGGATCTGACAGAGGTTGATGGTACGCCTTCCCCTGTTCATGCGCACCTCGTAATCGCGCCGAAGGATCTTCGCATCGCACAAACCCTCAAACTCGCCAATGTACTTCATCACCTTCACGGGAGGGCAATCCAGGTAGCGCGACATGTCTTCTACATCGACCGATGCCCGGTTAAAGTTGAGGTTGCAGACGATGGAGAAGAGGATCGCCTGGATCGGATTGCATTCGAGGTAACCGGAAACGATCCGTGCAGCCGGGGTACATTTCTTTAAAAAGGTCGGGCTGAATTTCGAATCGTTTGCCAGGGTGGCGACCTTCTCGATGCTGTTGAGGATCTCATTGGGGGTGGTTGGGTTCAGGTTGGTTTGTTCCATTGGTTGTATTTTGAGGCAAAATTGAGAAAGTGGAATGCAGTGTATGTGCAATGTGAAAAAAAAGCGAGAAGCAAGGTAGCGAGAAGTGAAATATGCCTTCGCTAAAGCTTCGGCATACGAAGAGCGAAATATAGTTGTATCTTTAATTCGTCATTGGTCATTGGTCATTAGTAATTTTTAATTGAACGCCTATGCCACTTAATAAGGAAGCACTTATCCGTTACCGTGTGATTAACCGTTGCCTGGTGGAGTCTGAGTATGTATCGAAGGCGAAACTGATCAGGGCGTGTGAAGAGGCGCTGGACATCGCGCCGATAGGGGTGCGGACGATTGACCAGGACCTGCACGACATGCGAGAGGATACACGGCTTGGATTTCACGCTCCTATCAAACACAGCCGGGAGAAGAACGGGTATTATTATGAAGATCCGGATTACTCCATCGACAACATTCCTCTCAATGAAGAGGAGCTGGAGGCATTATCGTTTGCGTCCACCATGCTGGAGCAATACAAGCACATTGATCTTTTTACCACCTTCACCGGGGCTGTTCAGAAGATCGTTGATGCAGTGAACATCCGTCGGATGCTGAAAACAGAGCCATCCTCCCCATTCATTCAGTTTGAAAGCGTCCCGGAGATGAAAGGGAGCGAATACCTGATGGAAATCATCGAGGCGATCCGGGATAAAAAAGTTATTGAGATCAAACACAAGCGATTTGATTCTGACAAAGCCTATCTTCACAAGGTTCATCCCTACTTGTTGAAAGAGTACCGTAATAGATGGTACCTGATCGGACTGAATGACGACCTGCTGCAGATCCGCACATATGGTCTCGACCGGATCCAGAAGATTAACCCCAATCAGACGATTGAATTCCAGGATGCCGGATTTGATCCATCAGATTACTTCAAATCTACCATTGGCATCATTGCTCCCGATGCCGAACCCCAAGAAGTAGTACTGAAATATGCTAAAGACCAGGGGCAATACGTGATTACTCAGCCCATTCACGAAAGCCAGGAGATTGTGGAGGAGACCGATTCTCATGTCATCATCAGTCTGCACATCATTCCAACCTTTGAACTGGTTTCGATGATCCTGGGGTGGGGAGCGGAGGTGGAGGTGATCAAACCGGGATCGTTGAGAGAGAGGGTCAAGGGAATTGTGGAAGAAATGAAGAACCTATACTAAATCGACCATGGCGAAAGGTAAATAATTTTGCATTGCAGGTAGGCTGCATTCCCCATATCTATTTTCGTTCCGGAATCCTAAATATTTTTTGTAAAATATCGGTTGTACAAACCTAAAATTATCTTAATATTGTTACACAACTATGTATTATTCAATTACCCTTGGCCGAATCCTGTGGGATCTGTTGGAGTATTGCAAACTGGATACGTGGGCGATGGCGAGGATTTTGGAATAATTTTACTTGCTTCTTCAAATCGGATAACATATCAGCAATAACAATATAAGATATGATTTACATACCAGCATCCAATCCAGAGGATTGGCAGAAACTTCTTGCAGAACCCGAAAAACACTGGAAGCCAAAATTTTCAGCTCATTCGTTAGCATATACTTGGCAAAACGCAAAGGGATTCCCCCCCAAAGTCCAATTTGTATTTGATGCATGTGCGATTGATAATTTCGCTGATATTGAAATGATTCTTGGAATACCTGAGTACAAAGTACCCTTACCAGGCGGAACCCGGTCATCCCAGAATGATTTATTTGTGATTGCCCGAACACCAGATGACCTCATAATAATCATGGTCGAAGGGAAAGTAGATGAATCCTTTGGTCCTTTTATTAGTGATTGGGAAAAGGATAATACCGAAGGGAAGACTACACGTTTAGCTTTCTTAAAAAACCTATTAAAAATATCCCATCTTAGCATAGGATCTATTCGCTATCAACTTCTCCACAGAACAGCATCTGCAGTTTTAACATCCCAAAAATTCAATTGCACCACCGCACTGGTTTTAATACATTCGTTCAGTGATTCAAACGCATCCTTTCCGGATTATCAACAATTTCTGTTACTTTATGGACTGCATGGTAAAATTAATGGACTTTCTGGCCCAGTTAATTTACATGGCGTAAATACCTTTTGGGGTTGGGTCAAAGATTAATTCTGAATTTGATAATATGCTTTACAGATGTAGACCTTACTATTGGATAGAAGAGTTCAGATTATGCAATTATCTGATCATGTGATTTGGTATATTTGTTGATCCCATACTTATTGAATGGGGAATTTGACATCCAAGGCTATAACAACAATAGATTACTCATTAAATGCAAGGCAAACAACTCAGACAACTCGAAGCCGAACTCTGGCGAGCCGCCGACCAACTCAGGGCCAACAGTAAATTGACAGCCTCTGAATATTCAATGCCCGTTCTTGGCTTGATATTCCTAAGGCACGCGTATAACCGGTTTCAAAAAGTAAAAGTCGAAGTAGAAAAGGATCTGCCGGTTCATCCTCAAAGGGGGAAGCGATCTCTTACAAAAAAGGACTTTGAAGAAAAGAACTCGATGTTCCTGCCTGGCAAAGCACAATTTGACTACCTGGTTTCGTTGCCTGAAAGCGCTGATATCGGGGATGCCATCGACAATGCCATGAAGCTGATCGAGGAGGAATATGACAATCTTAAAGGTGTATTGCCAAAGAATTATTCCATTTTCAGCAAAGACTTATTAAAAGAGCTCCTTCGCATTTTCAACAAAGAGGTATTGCAGAAAGCCGAAGGCGATCTGTTCGGAAAGATTTACGAGTATTTCCTGAATAAATTCGCCATGACCGGCGCCCAGGAAGGCGGCGAATTCTTTACGCCTATGAGCCTGGTCCAAACCATAGTCAATGTTATTGAACCTGATCATGGGATTGTATTCGATCCAGCATGCGGTTCTGCGGGTATGTTCGTTCAAACGGGATATTTCATCGAAAGCGAAGGGTTACAGCCTGCTGAGAAAGTCACTTTCTATGGCCAGGAAAAAGCAGAGTTGAATACCAAATTATCCAAAATGAATCTGACCGTGCATGGATTGGAAGGAAATATCCTGGAGGGGAATACCTTTTATGAAGACAAGCACAACCTGCTACACGGCTGCGATTTCGTAATGGCCAATCCACCGTTTAACGTGGATGGAGTGGATAAAGGGAAAGATACTGTAAAGAAGGATCCCCGTCTTATGTTCGGCGATAACAAGGTGAACCTCCCCAAGAATGACAATGCCAATTACCTCTGGATCCAGTATTTCTATAATTACCTTAAACCCACTGGCCGGTCGGGTTTTGTCATGGCCTCTTCGGCCAGCGATGCCGGACACAGTGAAAAGGATATACGTGAAAAGTTAGTAAAAACAGGCGCTGTTGATGTGATGATTGCGATTGGTAACAACTTTTTTTATACACGTTCTTTGCCTTGCACCTTGTGGTTTTTTGACAGAGCAAAAGAGCAAGACCCTCAGAAAAAGAATAAAATACTGATGCTCGATGCCCGGAAGATTTACCGGAAAGTAACTTCCAAGGTGAATGATTTTAGCCCTGAACAACTGCAGAACCTGATCTGTATTGTCAACCTTTATAGGGGAAACACATTAAAGTTTGATACTACAGTTCAAGACTATCTAAAAACATCAATGGAATTAGCACGGGAAACAGCTGAAACCCTTACCGACCTGCAACAGCATTTTCAGAAAGTGCATCGAATGGTGAATGATTTTGCCATTCAACATATTAGGGAGAACAAGGATGCCCAAGCCTTTATCGATTCCTTAATCTTTGAAGAAGCACCAACCCTCTTGGAACAGCAGAACGATTTAATGCGATATGTGCGTATGGCTGATCCTGATCTTGAATCAATTGCCCAACGATGTAAAAACCTTCGAAAACCACAGGACAAGCTCATCAAACAGTTCCTTGATACCATTTCCAATGCCGTAAAGGACTATCAACTCAATAAAAACAAAGATTGGAAAGAGATGAACCTAAAAGTACAACTTGACCAACTGAAAGTCCTGCAACAGCAACTAAGCGGCGATCCCGATGAAGAAGAACCCGGACTACTGCACAAAACCGAATATTTTTGGAGACAGGCCCACTGGCTGCAAAGCAGATTTCCGAATGGTGTTTATAATGATGTGGAAGGTTTCTGCAAAGTAGTTACACAAAAGGAAATTGAAGCCAAGGATTGGAGCCTCAGCCCAGGCAGGTATGTAGGGGTGGATGCGGCCGTTGATGATGGGATTGATTATGAAGAGCGGCTTCACGAAATTCATATTGAGTTGGATGGGTTGAATGAAGAAGCGGTACTGCTCGCCAATACTATTGCCGAAAATTTCAATCAATTAATATGAATTGGGAGAAGAGCACTTTAGGAGAAGTAATAACCCTTAAAAGGGGATATGATTTGCCAAGCCAATTGCGAAAAAACGGAGAGGTGCCAATTATTTCTTCTTGTGGTATTACTGGCTATCATTCATTGTTGGTAAAAACTGGTGAAGGAGTTATAACTGGCCGATATGGAACTTTAGGACACATATTCTATATAAATGGAGATTACTGGCCATTGAATACGACGTTGTATGTTCAAGATTTTAAGGGTAACCTGCCAAAGTTTATTTATTACTTTCTTCAAACCTTGAATTTAAAAAACTACAATAGTGCATCAGCAGTCCCAGGTCTTGATAGAAATGTACTTCATCAAATCGAAATTAATTTCATTGACGACAAGACTACCCAGCAACGTATCACCACTATCTTATCAGCTTATGATGATTTGATAGAAAACAATTTGAAGCGGATCAAGTTGTTGGAGGAGAAGGCGTTTTTAAGGTATAAATCTGATTTTGATTTTTTTAAACCATCAAATGAAATGGCTAAAATTCCTTATGGTTGGGGAGTGAAAAGAGCAGATGAAGTTTTTAAAATCAAAATTGGCAAAACACCACCAAGAGAACAGTCAGAATGGTTTAATGACGAAGATTCAAAAGTGAAATGGGTTTCCATAAAAGACATTAACAACTCATCTGTTTATGCGTTTGAGACAAGTGAAACTGTCACAGAAATAGCAGTTAGTAAGTTCAATATGAATGTAGCAAAAGCTAATACTGTGATTTTAAGTTTTAAATTGACAGTTGGTAAGGTAGCCATCACTACTGAAGATATGACTACAAATGAAGCTATTGCACACTTTAATATTGAGGATGAAGCTACGATAAGTTCTGAATACATTTACTTTTACCTTAAATCATTTCCTTATGATGTGTTGGGAAGTACTTCTTCCATTGGCACTGCAATAAACTCTAAGATTGTAAAAGCCATGCCAATTTTAATGCCTCCACAGAATGTTATTAAACAACTATCGCCTAAAGGCGATAGAATTAGCACTAAGTCGGTCATCTAAAGATGACCTTATGTTTCACTAGCTATTTTAAAATCTTCATCATCTCCTTCAATATCCTGCTTCTCAATGTATTCAATGATGACTTCATCGGTAATATTTCCAGAACTGGCAACAAAATATCCTCTGGCCCACAGATGCCTACCCCAGAATTTTTGTTGCAATGGTTTGAATTCTGAAAGCATCTTTCTGGAGGTCTTTCCTTTGATCATCTGAACTAACTTACTCACAGAGATATATGGAGGAACACTCAGAAACATATGAACATGATCCTTTGAAACATGACCTTTGATAATCTCTATATCGTTCGCCTTGCAAATCTCCCGGATGAGTTCTCGAAGCCTTTCCGCTACTACTCCTGTCAATACTTGCTTGCGGTATTTTGTTATCCATACCAAATGATACTTCAAATCATATACACTATGCGACGTCTTTCGGTAATTTTGCATAGTGCTAAATTAATCAATCTAAAGACTTCGCCTAAAGGCGAGGGATTTTCTCCCATTCCCAGAGTGGGACATTAAATTACATTTGGAATTTCGGACATTGAACCTTTGCTATTGTTTGTTATTTAGTGCTTGTTGTTTGGAATTTACTTGAACCTCTTCCCTCGTCTCTCGTCACAAACCTACGCCCACTCCCAATC
>Ga0268284_1001577_pt1 | contig 11382 bp, 7 predicted proteins | sample saktaG_14_FD_190137 | JGI IMG/M metagenome (GOLD analysis project Ga0268284, IMG submission 190137) | Saline water microbial communities from Sakinaw Lake, British Columbia, Canada - sak_2013_06_06_40m | ecosystem: Environmental > Aquatic > Non-marine Saline and Alkaline > Saline ... | reverse complement strand
CGGTGCCGGCCAGCCGGCGGACGGAAATTCGCAAAACAAATCTAACAAGTACAGCGAAATCTCCAAAAACTTCCACCACCCGGAAATCTATCCTAAAAAGCCCCTGAGATGTGTATAAGGATCAGGGCTATAGCCCGCGGCGATGGCCACCACCGTCTTGCCAAAGAGCGCCGAGACGCCCGATGCCGTGTTGACCGCTACTGGCACTTTTCGCTGCGCTGTGGTGTTGTCGCCAAGTTGGCCGTTGGTGTTGCCGCCCCAAGCGGCCACGGTGCCGTCCGAGCACAACGCCAGGCTGTGGTAAAAACCCGCAGCGATGGCCACCACCGTCTTGCCATAGAGTGCCGAGACTCCTGAAGTCGTGTTCACCACCACCGGCACGTTGCGCTGCGTCATGGTGTTGTCGCCAAGCTGGCCGGAGGTGTTGTTGCCCCAGGCGGTCACGGTGCCGTCCGCGCACAACGCCAAGCTGTGGTTGCTACCCGCCGCGATGGCCACCACCGTCTTGCCGGAGAGAGCGGAGACGCCCGAGGCCGTGTTCACGGCCACCGGCACGTTGCTTTGGGTCGTGGTGTTAATACCGAGTTGGCCGTTGGTGTTGCCGCCCCAAGCGGCCACGGTGCCGTCCGAGCACAGTGCCAGGCTGTGGTTGCTTCCCGCCGCGATGGCCACCACCTTCTTTTCAAAGAGCGACGAGACGCCCAATGCCGTGTTCACCACCACCGGCACATTGCTATGGGTCGTGGTGTTATTGCCGAGTTGGCCGGAGGTATTGTATCCCCAGGCGGCCACAGAGCCGTCCGAACACAACGCCAGGCTGTGACTTCCCCCCGAAATGGCCACCACGGTCTTGCCCGCGAGTTCGCCCGAGGATGTCACGGGCACGGGTAATTGCCGTTGTGTCGTGCTGTTGTCGCCGAGTTGGCCGGATGGATTGCCGCCCCAGGAGAAGGCACGGTTGTTAGCCCAGACGAGCACCAGGTCATTGCCGCTGCCGCCATAGTAGTTTGCCACGAAATCGTAGGTGATTCCGCCGAAGAGCAAGGCTACCTCCTGACCTTGCGCGAGGTTCTCGAAGGTTCCGTTGATAAAGCCTATCCCCGTGTTGCGCACCACCATCAGATCCGTGCCCGTTGCTGGCGCATGGTTGAGCGTGAAGTTCACCGTGCTGCCCGTGGCGATGAACCCATTGACGGACAGCGGCACATCGCTGGCCGTGGCGTAGCTGGCAACCAAGGTATCAGCTCCGGTTCCTTGAACGGCGAAATCGTAGGGGTTCTGATACGGGGCATCGTTGGCGATGGTAAGAGTGGCGGTGCGCAGCCAGGCAGCGCCGGGATTGAAGGTGATCTCAAAGGTTGTGCTGCCACCTGCGGCCACAGGAGAATCCGGTTGCCGCGTCACCGTGAAATCCGCGGCATGGGTGCCGCTCACCACCACCTTGGGCGTGCCGGTCAGGTTCAGGGGCAGGTTCCCGGTATTCTGAATCGTGAAGGTTCGCACGACCGTGCCGCTGCTCACGGTCGTAGCACCAAAGTCGGTGAGGTTCCCCACGCCGGGCGTGGTGGCACCGTCCGGGATGGATACGCCGTTACCGGTGATTTGGATCCCGGAGGCGTATGGTTCGGCTGCGAGCGCCAGACTGTGGCTATAGCCCGCCGCGATGGCCACCACCGTCTTGCCAAAGAGCGCCGAGTCAGCAGATGTGTTCACCACCACCGGCACGTTGCGCTGTGTCCAGGTGTTGTCGCCGAGCTGGCCGTTGTAGTTGTAGCCCCAGGCGGCCACGGTGCCGTCCGAGCACAGAGCCAGGCTATGGTTGGTTCCCGCCGCGATAGCAGTGACCGTCTTGTCAAAAAGCGCCGAGGCGCCCGAAGCCGTGTTCACCGCCACCGGCACGTTGCGCTGCGTCGCGGTATTGTCGCCGAGCTGGCCGTAGTAGTTGTAGCCCCATACGGCCACGGTGCCGTCCGAGCACAGCGCCAGGCTATGGGAATTGCCTGCCACGATGGCCACCACCGTCTTGCCAAAGAGTGCCGAGACTCCTGAAGTCGTGTTCACCGTCACCGGCACGAGGCGCTGCGTCGTGGTGTTGTCGCCGAGCTGGCCGTAGGTGTTGTAGCCCCAGGCGGCCACGGTGCCGTCCGAGCACAGCGCCAGGCTGTGGAAACTACCCGCCGAGATGGCCACCACCGTCTTGCCAAAGAGCGCGGAGACGCCCGAAGCCGTGTTCACGACCACCGGCACGTTACGCTGCGTCGTGGTGTTGTCGCCGAGCTGGCCGTTGTAGTTGTAGCCCCATACTGCCACGGTGCCGTCCGAGCACAGCGCCAGGCTGTGTCTACCAGCCGCCGAGATGGCCACCACCGTCTTGCCAAAGAGTGCGGAGACGCCCGAAGCCGTGTTCACCGCCACCGGCACGTTGCGCTGCGTCGTGGTGTTGTCGCCGAGCTGGCCGTAGGAGTTGTAGCCCCAGGCGGCCACCGTGCCGTCCGAGCACAGCGCCAGGCTGTGGTATTGGCCCGCCGCAACGGCCACCACCGTCTTGCCGGAGAGCGCGGAGACGCCTGAAGACGTGTTCACCGCCACCGGCACGTTACGCTGCGTCGTGGTGTTGTCGCCGAGCCGGCCGTAGGTGTTGGAGCCCCAGGCGGCCACGGTGCCGTCCAAGCACAGCGCAAGGCTGTGGGCTGTTCCCGCCGCGATGGCCACCACGGTCTTGCCAGCCAGCACACCCAAGGCCGTCACGGGCACGGGTAATTGCCGTTCTGTCGTGCTGTTGTCGCCGAGTTGGCCGTTGTAGTTATCGCCCCAGGAGAAGGCGCGGTTGTTAGCCCAGACGAGCACCAGGTCATTGCCGCTGCCGCCGTAATAGTTTGCCACGAAATCGTAGGTGATTCCGCCGAAGGCCAAGGCTACCTTCTGACCCTGCGCGAGGTTGGTAAATTGGCCTGAAATGAAAGCGATGCCGGTGTTTCTAATGATCGTCAGGGTTGTTCCTGTGGGCGGAGTGAAACCGAGCGCAAGATCCACCGTGTTTCCGGCCGCCGTGTAGTCGGCGGCCGTAACCGGGACCGTAGTGGCAGAAGCGAATGTGGCGGTGACGGTCTCTGCCAGAAGCGAAGGGATGAACAGTATGAAGGCAAAGGAGATCGCACATAGAGCTCGCAAACGGACCAGCGGGGGGAGCGAATTTGTGATGGTGGCCGAGTGAGGACGGTGCATTGAGATCGTTGTCATGAAATCCAGGGGCACGTAACAACTCAGCCCAACAGCATTCAAGCTAATTCGCCCCAGCTCTTTACCGTGCCATCTACCCGCTAGATGGACCATTTAGGAAATCCAAACCAAGAGATGGAGGTCGCTCATTCCACCACTGCAGTCCTTCGGTGATTTCGGGTGCGTTCCAGCTACCGGTCCGCGCGCGGACATTTTCAGGCACGGGACTCGGAAAAGAAATGGCCGGCATGCCCAAAGCCTCCCGGAAATTCCAGCAGTCTTTCCTCCACGGCATTCTCCGGCTTTTTGGTAAAGCACATTTTCCTGTGCATGTCGGCGATGGCCACCGCACCTTTCCGATACCGCATGCCCTGCCACTTGCGCCAATCGCCGTAGGGTTCGGTGAAGTCCCTATCAAAGAACACCCAGCGGCCGGGGAAGCAGTCGAGCACGGCGGTGCCGCAGAGGTCAACCATCGACGCGGCGATCCGGGTGTCGGATAGAAGTCCGTAGGAGTGATGGAAATGGGTGTGTCCCGGCGCCATGCGAGGAAGGCCGCTTGGGTCAAAGCCGAATGCTGCCAAAAGAATGCTTGGCCCGGCGGGGCGGGCGGTTATGCTCACGGCCAAGGATTTATTCCCATGAGTCGCGCTCCCACATTTCCTCTTAGGATACCCTTGCACGGACGTTCCATTCTTCTCGGTCTCACCGCCGGGTTGGCCCTGACCCTGTCGGCACACGCCGGGGACAAGACCTTGTGGCTCATCGCAGCACCGCCGGGCCACGGGTCCGGCGAGCACGAGCACATCGCCGGTTTGTTACTGCTGCAGAAGTGTCTCGCGCCGGTGGCCGGTCTGCACGTGGAGGTCTCGCGCAACGGTTGGCCCGCAGACGAGGCCGCGTTGACGAGCGCCGACGCGGTGGTGGTCTTCTGTGACGGCGACGGCGGAAACCTCGCGTTTCAGGGCAGCCACCCGCAACAACTTGCCGCCCTCGCGCGGCGCGGCGCGGGATTGGGCTTCATCCACTGGGCGACCCAAGCGCCGGAAGGCAAAAGCCGCGAGGATCTGTACGCATGGATCGGCGGAAGTTATGATCCTAACTGGTCGGTGAATCCGTTCTGGGAAGCCGATTTCACCAAGTTGCCGCCGCATCCGGTGACGCGTGGCGTGGCACCGTTCAAACTCCGCGACGAATGGTATTTCCACCTCCGTTCCATCGGAGTGCGGACCTTCCTCCAACATTTACCTTGCAGTTTCAGCCCTATCACCATTACATACCTAACAACCATAACCACAACACCATGATCAAAATCGGCATTGCCAGTGACAACTTCCGCCACGACGACCGGTCCCTCACCTACTTCTTCAAGTGGTGCCAGCAGAACCAGTCGCCCATCGTCGAGCTCAACACCCTCAACGGCGACGACTTCTTCGAGGGCCTCGGCTTCTCGCCCGCCGCCTCACTGCAGTCCGACCCGCTCGCCCTGCGCCACGAACTCGAGTCCTTCGGCCTGAAGGTCAGCCAGTTGGACTGCCATTACGCGCTGCACCGGTGGCAGTCCATTCCCTATCTGATCAATGGCATCAAATTCGCCCACGCCCTGGGTTGCCCCGCCATTGCCACCACCGACGGTGCGGAGATGCCGCCCGGCATGACGCTCAACCAGGTGTACGAACGCGCCGTCTATCACATCGGGGAAGCCCTGCCGGTGGCCCGCACCCACGGCATCCAGATCAACGTCGAACCGCACGGGCCGTTGACGAACAACCTGGAACTGATGGTGAAGCTGATGAAACACTTCGACGACCCGCTGGTGGGCGTGAATTTCGACACCGCGAACACCTTCATCGCCGGCAACGACCCGGTCAAGATGACCGAAGAGCTGCTGCCATGGATCCACCATTTCCATGTGAAGGACGTGGCGCCGGAACTCCGGGCCAACATCGGCAAGGACACCGGCATCGCCGCGAGCGACGTCCACGTCGGCCAGGGGATCAACGCCGACAACATCCGGAATATCGTCGCTCTCTTGAAAAAACACAACTGGGACGGCGTGATGAGTCTGGAGTCCAAGGGTGAGAAGAACACCCTCAAGAGCTTGGAATGGTTCCGAACCATTCTCTAACGGTCACGATGGATTACCGCGAAGCGATCGACTGGTTGTTTTCCACCCGGATGATCGGGATCAAGCTCCCGGGCTTGATGGAGCGCGCCGCCTGCTCAAGGAGTTTCCGGCCTATCCGGCGCATGGCACGCGGGTGATCCATGTGGCGGGTACCAACGGCAAAGGCAGCACCCGCGCGATGATGCGGGCTGTTCACCTCGCCCCATTTGATCGACTTCCGCGAACGCATCAAGGTCTCCGGCCGGGACATCCCCGAGACGGAATGCGCGGCCATGCTCACCGGGCTCAAAGCCATTTGCGAACAGTTGGAAATCTATCCGGATTTTTTTCGCAATCACCTTGGCGCGGCGACCGGGAAATCCAAGGTGCCGCCTTGCTGGGGTGGAATGCGTTTCGTGGTCCCGTCGGGCAAATGGACGACAACGGCTTTGCAGTTTGCGGCGAGTGGTTTCACGGCGAACGTGGCGGTCTTGCCGTCCTTGTCGGCTTGCACGGTCAGGTCGAGCGGGCCGAACGGCGTGGCGATGCCGCTCAGGCGCGTGAGCATGCCGGGACCGGCCCACTCGCGCGGGAACCCTTCCAGCAGGTGCATCTCGTCGCCGCGGTCGAGCGCGAGCAGGTGGATGGTTAGGCGGATGAACTCGGCGCTGGCCCAGTTGTGCGGCATGTCGCCGACTTTCTTGAACGGCTCGCCATGCAACGACTGCTCCTCACGCCACACCAGCGTGGGCGCGGCGTGGTTAGAGAAAGCGTAGAGTGCGTCCTTGGCCTTGCGGCCATTGCCCTGCCAAAGCCAGGCGTGCCCGTAGAACGATGCGAAGTAATTCCAGATGCCGGTGGCGTCCCAACCGGTGCCAAAGACCATGCCTTCGCGTTCGGTGGCTTCGAGCATCGCCATCGTGCTGGCTATGAGCGGATCGTCCTTGGTGAAAAGTTGGCCTGGATAGACGGCATGGCAGAACGTCCATTGGGCGCGTTGTGGTAGTTCCTTGCCCTCGTTCGCCATGAAGATGGGCACGTAGGAATTGCCTTTGCTGTCCTTGACCGTGTCCCGCGCGGCGGCTTTGCGGAACGTGGCGTAAAGATCATCGTATTCCTTCTGCCAGAGCGCGGCGGAATCTTCCTTGCCGAGCCAATGCGCGGCCTGGATGAACGCACGCAGACCGAAAAGGTTCCAATGGACATTGGAGAATTCCGCCCGTTTGAAATCGGGATGATTGAAAAGACCGCCGTCGATTTCGCCGGGAGGATTCAACCCGTCGTCCAGCGGCGTGGCGTCCTCCAAGCTGCGCTGGCGCAGAACCTTGATATAATTGGCGGCACCCTCCAGCTTCGGCCAGACGGACTCCAACCAGGCTTTGTCCTGCGTGAGCATCGCGTGACGGACACAGGTCCAGAGGACAATGCCGTTCTCCTTATAATACTGCGGACTCAGCACCTCGAACGCGCCCGAGGGCTTTTGCTGGTCAAGTTCATACTGGACGCCCGCCCGCGCTTCCTTGCCCGCTCCCACCATCGCCGCCGATTCTAGCAGGAACGCGCCATCGACGATCCACAGCCCGCAGTAGCATGTCGGCCCGACCTGGAACGTCGGCAATCCGTTCTTAATCTCACGAGCCTGCCAGATGTTGCGGATGGACGAATCCACCAGCGCCTGGATCCCCGCGTCGGGCACCTGCACGCGGCCAAACGGCAGCGGTGCCTTCTCCCAATACGCCATCGCCTGCTCGCGGCACACCAGCGCCTCGTTGAGTGTAGCCGGCTCGACCACACCCGATCCGCCGCTGCTGTAAAGCACAAAGAACGACCCACTCTTGCCAGGCGGGATGCTCAACGCTTCAAGCTGGATCACCCGGCGCGATTGTTTTTCATCCGCGAGGCCGGTCATCTTCAGCGACGAGGTGATAGTCTCGCGATCGTTGACCGTCACGCATTGTTCTTCCGGCTGGAACGCACAAGCCAGCGTGGTGTCCACGATCAACTGCGGCTGCAGTGTGCGTGCCGCGCCTGTATTGTTAGATACATGCACCAGGATCAAATCGTTGCGGGTTGGTCCTCCGGGCGTGACGGCCTTCATACGCGCCAGGGCAATTGAGTTCAACTTGCCGGCGAGCAGCACGTCGCTGTCGGTTTTTTGTTCCGGCGCGAAGACCCACAGCCCGTTCAGGATCGTGTTCTTGTCGGCGGCCTGCGGCGCGGCTGCCACGGCGATCTCAATCTTGCCGTCGTTGTTCGCATCCTTCGCGTCGAACCAGAAAGCGGCGGCCTTGTTCTGTCCGATATCCGCGACCGTATCGACAGTCTTCGGCTCGGCCCCCTCCACGCGGAGCACCTGCACGCGCTTGCCGGTTTCGTTCCACCACCCTTCGCACAGGGCGAGCGCGACCCGGCGCGTTGCGCCTAACGGAACAGTGAGTTCGTAACGAATGTTTCCACCCATGTTCACAGCGATGTTCTTGAGCGACGGATCGAGCCCGACGGGCGGCTTGGCCCAACCGCCGCTGGTGCCGCCGGAATCAAGGCGCTGCAAGGGCGAGGCGGGAAAGTTGGTCTGTCGCAGGTCGGTGACGGCGAACGCCTCTTCCACAATTTCCAGCCCATCCGCCGCTCGCAGCGTCCGCACGATGGGCACGCGCGGCGATAACAACTCCTGCTTACGCCACGCCGCGCCACCGACCACCTCGACTCCGACGCGCGTGGCGAACTCACGCCCGCCCTGGTTATAGTGATAGATAAGTTCGCCACTGCGATCCACGAGCGACTTGTGCGGGTCATCCGGAAGACAGATGGCCGTCTGCCATTCCGGCGGCGCGTAACGGAAGTCAACCGCATCCTGTATGGCGTCCGCGGCTCCAACCTGCATGGATTGGAGAAACGCGGCGGCAAGGATATTTAGGACGGTCCATGCGTGATTTCGACATGTTATCATAATTGTTATCTGTGTTTATCTGTGTTTTCATGGCTCTAGCATAAAGCTCGCGGGAGCGTATGCGCTGATGCTGAACGTGAACATTCCGGAATTGATGCGAATCGGTTCACCGGTTTTCTCGCCGCGCAGATTGACAGGCGTCGCCTTCGAGACGCGCATCTCCTGCGGCAAGCTGACCGTGAGCATTCCGGAAACACCGGCCTGCTCCCACACGCGCAGGAGGGTGCCTGGGTTGCCGTCGGTATCGGCACCGAACGCGGTAATAATAACACCTTTGCGCGAGAGCGTGATGCCGGTCTGCTCCACGGGCAATGTTCCAGCGGGGCCGTCGGTGATGGCGGCCAGGCTGCAGACACGAGTCTCCCAGGACGGGGTAATCAGATTTTTCTCGTTGCTTTCGCCACTGGCGGGCCAGATCCGGACGCGCGATGACCATGCGCCCTCGATCCACTGCTGGTAATTGCATCCCCAGATGTTGTTGAACAAATTGACAAACACCACCGGTTCCCTGGGTGCCCACTCAGAGTTATATTGCAATAACCCGGGATAGCCCAAACTGACCAGCGGTGAATCCGCCGGACAGATTCCGATGCCGTTCCCGTCCTTGCCGCGAACAGTCATTCCACCATTGAGACTGAAGAGGTCGATGTTGGCTTTTCTAACAATATCGGTTGCCGGGTTCACGATGCCGCCCAGGCGCGCAAGGCGGAACTGCGGATCAGCAGCGTTGATTGGGAGGCAAAGCCAGCCAGCCTCCGGCCACGAGTCCGCATTCTTGTCCTTGATGGTCCATTCAAGATCAACCACCGGTTGGCCACGATACAACGTCACCTGGAGAGAGACGGCGTGAGGAGTCCCTGCCCCGGCCGCCGCCCTCATCACGATGGTGGCGCTGAATGCGTCGGTTTTCGCGGTCAACGCAAACCCGTTAGGGGACGCGGCGGCATAGGGAACCTGACTTGCGGGCGGCAAATGCGATTTGCAGATCACCCACGGATCAAGCGTGCCGTACTTTGCCAGGTAGGATTTGATGTTGTCGTCGGAAAAACGCTCATACAGATATTGACCAAACCCGTATTTTGCGTGCGTGCCCACCAACTCGCGTCCGCTCGATTTGTCAATGATGGAGGTGATCACGCCGCGCGACGCGTCCAGCTTGACGCGAAGAAACCGATTCTCCAGGATGCCGGAGGCGGTGTCCGCCTTGACTTCGTTAGATCCGGGCACGCGAGGGGCTGGCGTCCTGGCAAGAGAGTATGCACGGCAGCCCAGCGGGGGCAGTTCAACGGCTTGGAAGCGCACGGTTTTGCCGTCGCACTCGGCGGGGATGTCGCGCTTGGCGGCGACGTCGCGCAACGTGATGGTGCCTTTGGGGAAATCCTGGCCACCGGATAGAACGACCATATCGTCCCGTTGCCACGGCAGCGGGTTGAACACGACAATGCGTTTTCCGTCCGCCTTGACGGCGCGGGCGAGGCTCTGCATGCGTTCCGCGATGGCCGGCTCAACGATGGCATGGGCGGCCCGTGCATAATCGCCGTGCTCCTTGTAGGTTTCTTCGATTCCCATGTACCGCCCTTCAGCTCTGGCCTTCTCCCATTCTATACCGAAGATATATTCCTTGGAATCGTTGCCGAGCCAGGAGCCCCAGGTGTGTTCGTCAAACATCAGGGTTTTTTCATAAGCTGCGGCGACAGCCTGCGCCACCGCCTGGGTTTTGACCTGCCAGATGTTGAGCAGCGTGTCTAACGATTCCAAGGCGCCGATGAGGGGACGCAGATTGCGGACCATGGCGGTTTCCTGCGGCATCGACATGATGCCAAAGATCCAGGTATCGGGCATATCCTTGCGAAGCACCGGCAAATCGGGCTTTTCTGCGAGAATGGCCTCGGCGAAGTCCGATAGTGTGCCGATGCGGACGCGCACGCCTGGCATTTCGCGTTTCGCCCGGTCCAGCATCTCCCGGACATCATTCGCCGACTGCGACCCGCAGTTATCGCCGCGAATGTCCAACCAGAGCCAGGTTTTGTGTGGCCAGCCGGCGGGCGGCTTCAGGCCGGTTCCGTAGTTGGCGGGAGTGTACATGCTGAGCGTCCGCGACCCATCGGGGCCTTCCCACCAATAGAGAGGTGGTACGTCCGGCCAGGAACTGCACGGATTGCAGCCGATATGAAAGAATTTCACCCCGGCATTTTTGAGGATTGTGGATACCGCCCAGGTGTGTTCGGGGACATCGGTCATGTTGGCCGCCTGCGGCAGCGGCAGACCAAACTCGCGGGACAGCCGGGAACCGAACCCGAGCCCTCTAACGCATTCTTCCAGGTCCATGGCGTCGGTTTGGCTGGTGTAGGGATTGGCCAGCCAGGAAATCTGCCCGCGACGAACGGCTTCGACGAGGCGCCGCCTTCTAACAGGATTCTGATCGCTGGCGGCCATCTGCGCCATCACACAGCCGGGAACCGTCCAGATGAAGCGCTCGCCGGGCGGATTGTCTTTGGTCTGTTCGCAGGCGTCCAGAGCCTGGTCGAGATGAAACGTGCGGAATGTCTCGATCATTTTTTTCGCGGTAACAGGCCGCTTGAACCCATCGGCACACTGCCCCCAGAAACCCATGTCGTAATGTTGCTTACAGACGATGATGATATCCTCCACCGGCGTGTCCGCCCTGAAGTCCGTCGCCAAGAGGCTAACAGAGAACATCGGATGCACGTCGTTAGGCGCCGGGATTGGCGCGATGGTGCCGGAACCGGTGAAGCGGGCGGCCATCTTCGGGTCTCCAGCAGATGCCGTTGCACTGGCCTCGGCATCACCCGGCTTGGAATCGTCCATCGTCCATCCTGCTGATTGCAGGAGAATCATTCCCGCGCTGATGAGCAGATATCTTGTGGCGAGTTTTGTTATTCCTGTTCTCATGAGGGATATGGCGGCTACTCCTTTTCAAAAACAACGGTGCCGTTGGAATCGCTGCCACCCTCGCTGCGGGCGGAGGCGCGAAGTTCGTAGCGGGTTCCCTGGGTGAACTCCTTGAGTTCAAAGACGTAGACGTTGTTTTCATTCGAGGCGCCGGTAAACCCACGATGCCGATCGCTGGCGACCGGTTTGCCAT
>Ga0268284_1001576_pt1 | contig 11385 bp, 10 predicted proteins | sample saktaG_14_FD_190137 | JGI IMG/M metagenome (GOLD analysis project Ga0268284, IMG submission 190137) | Saline water microbial communities from Sakinaw Lake, British Columbia, Canada - sak_2013_06_06_40m | ecosystem: Environmental > Aquatic > Non-marine Saline and Alkaline > Saline ... | reverse complement strand
CATCAAGGAAATGATCGAAAGCCAGAGGTCCCGGCATCTGCCGCAGAGCCTGACGGGGCGGGCGATCAGCTACACGCTGGACATCTGGGAGGAGCTGAAGCAACCCGGGGACGTAGCTAAAAATTCAACAATTGAAAAGCAGGCATTTTTTTCTTTGGTGATTTATTAGAGGTAATAACCATCGGATGGTCGGTTATTCACTTGAAACTTGGTTATTCATTACGCTTTTCGCAAGTCGGCCTTGATATAGTAGCGGTCTTCTGAAATACCGAGTTCGTTGAAGAGGGCTTCGATGTCGAGACGGAACTGGCGCCAGTCCACGAGGGACTCGACTGCCTTGTTGTGGTTCAGCTTTCCGACCTTCCAGAAGTCAACGTATTTCCCCATAAGGCATAGTAGTCATGTTTAGCCGTAGGACATTGACCGGAGGCATGATGGGCGATCACACATTTTGTTTTGGCGCTTGAAGGATAAAGACGAAAAAAGTATACTCACGGGCGTTGGACTAGAGCAAATAAATATTCCACTCGCTGGGCTGCGAGGGAAGTATATGAGGTTGTTTGATGACAGAAGAAACAAATGACAAACGTTCTTTAACACGCGCGGCAATCATGCTCGGCACGTATTTAATCTGTGTTGGCATCGTGGTCCGTTACTTTCTGGTAGACTTTCCTAATTGTGATAATGATCGTGATACTCAGATTATATGGGCTCTACTTACATTTCCCCTACTTTTTTTAGGGAAATTCGTAATAATCATCCTGGCAATAGCTGCTATTCTTTCGATGGGTGGAGTGGGCAAGCTTGGTCAACTTATCTGTTTTATCCTTTATTTGTCTATCTCCTATGGACCCTATCTTCTCTTGTTCTGGCACGCTCTTAAGCCAAAAAATAAATGGCTCATGTATTTGTTCATCGCATGGTCGATCGCCAATACCACCGCGTTCCTTTACACAAAGGGTTATTTTAAAACGAGCCGCGTGGAACAACCCAAAACCTCGACGGAAGTGAGGGAATTGAGGAGATAGGGACGGAAAAAAGTTGGCAGTCTCAGTCGGCTACGCCGCGCTAGGGTTAGCAGCCGGCAGATGACGAAAGACGAAAAAAGTATACTCACGGGCTGGGTTATGCAGGTGATAGCGTAAATGTACAAAGGTCGTGGTTAGAATGGAACCTGAAAAGCTTCCAGATCGTCAGAGTATCAGGCTAAAGGGCTGGGATTATTCCAGCCCAGGGTGGTACTTTCTGACGATCAATACGCATGAGAGCAAGGCGCTCTTCGGTGTGGTCGTGAAAGGCCGCATGGTGCTAAGTGAGGCGGGGCGTGTGGCTGCGGAGGAGTGGCGCAAGAGTGCTGAGCTACGCAAGGGGCTTGTGCTGGACGAATTTGTTGTCATGCCGAATCATGTGCATGGAATTGTGCGATTGAAGGGGCTTGATGCATCAAGCCCCTACGCATTAAACCGCCCATCACGACCGCCCGCACAATTTGGTAAGCCGGTGGCGGGGTCGTTGGGTGTGTTTGTTGGCGCGTATAAGGCGGCGGTGTCGCGAGCCCTTGGGCGAATGGGTTTGGTGCACCAAACCCTTCCGCACCAAACCCCTACGTGGCATCGCAATTATTGGGATGTGATCGTGCGGGATGACGAGGCGCTGGCGACTATCCGGCGGTACATCCGCAACAACCCGCAAAATTACGAGGCAGTTATGCAGTGCGGTGAGCCGCGTTTATTGGGCAATGCCGCGCTGTTGGAACTGCCCAAAATGGGCTTTCTGGCGAGCAGGGGCGAGGAGGGGCTTGATGCATCAAGCCCTTACCCCAACGAGGCGATCATCTCGGGCTTTCTCTCGCCCATGGAGCGGGCCGTATTTAAGGCCGGGCTGGTACAGAAGCGGCCGCTGATCTGGGTGAAACCCTGGGGCCTCGGCACACCCGATCGAATGGAGCAGGCGGCCCTTGATGCGGGGCGGCTGCTCATTGTTTCGCCATTCCCCGACACCATCGAAGCGCCCAGTGTGCGCCGTGCGGCCTGGTGCAACGAATACGTGCTTGCGCATTGTGACCGCATGATCGTGGGGCATCTGAATCCCAGTGGCATGCTGGCCTGTATTTTGTCTGAGAGAAATCCTGACCTGGATATCATCTATTTATGAGCAACGCACAAGGAAGGGGGCAAGGGGTCGCGGGGGGACCAGGGGACATAGCTAAAATTTAACAATCTAAAAATAGACATTGTTTTCGCTGGTGATTTATCAGAGGCAATAACCATCGGAGGTGCGGCTATTCATTACGCTTTTCGCAGGTCGGCTTTGATATAGTAGCGGTCTTGTGAAATTGAGAGTTCGTTGAAGAGGGCTTCGATGTCGAGCCGGAACTGGCGCCAGTCCACGAGGGACTCGACAGGTTTGTTGTGATTCAGCTTTCCAACCTTCCAGAAGTCAACGTAGCGATGGGCGGCGCGGACCACGGCGAGGGCCTCCTCCGGCTTGATCACGGGTTCCATGCTGACCCAGGTGAAGACGCCTTCATCGTGCGCCCGCTTCAGGACCGCCAGGCGGTCTTGGACGGAGGAGGCGAAGGGTTCCCACTGCTTACGCGAGTCATCATTGATGAAACTGAGGGTGACCCCTAAATGGACGCCTGCCGCTTTCATCAATGGCAAATCTGCCAAGATCAACTCTTTATCACCCTTGGTCAGGATGTCCACCTTCACGTGATGTGCTTGCGCAAGTTGTATGGCCTGACGCGTCACATGCTCCTTGCCCTCCAGCGCCTGATAGGGATCGCTCAGAAAACAGAAGAGCACCCGCCGGGGGTCACCGGAGAGCTTCTTCACGTCCTTTGCAAAGAGTTCGAGGACGTTCTTGCGGACCTCGCCCTTCTCATGCCAGACCGCGCTGGTGGTGCGCATGCACCCCGGCGCATAGCAGTATGTGCACCCGTGCGTACAGCCCCGATACAGGTTGCACGCCAAGTCCGCATACTCCTTCGCCCGTCCCTTGGGTTCATAAATCACGTTCATAGAAGAAAAATACCATTTTACGTTCCATACGTATATTGTTTTTTGATGGTAAAAGAAAGAAAATGACGCTGTATTCCGCCGTAGGACATTGAACAACCCAGCATTGCCGCTCCATCGCGTAATACCGCTCCTCGCTCCAGCTCCGCTGGCTTCAAACGAGCCTCAAGCTGTTTTAGACCGGACCTGCAGACAAGTGGAAGATCGTTCGGTAGGGGTAGACCCCATAGCAGGCACGTGGTCCCATCCTGTATATTGAAGCCAATGCAACTCTAGATGACATCCGTGATGCCCTCTGGAGCTAGCCAATTAAGGAGGAACTGTTCTCATGGAAAATTCAATACCTTCACCATCGGCAGTCAATCGTCAAGCTGCGCTGGCTGACACGTCAGTCACGACTGAGGCCTACTCGTCTGGTGTGTCTTGGGCGGCAGTGACTGCGGGCGCATTTGTGTCCGCTGCGTTGTCGCTTATTCTGCTTGCGTTGGGCGCCGGGCTTGGTTTGTCCTCGGTTTCGCCCTGGTCAAACGTCGGCGCCTCGGCCTCCTCAATCGGAACGGCCACGATCATCTGGCTGATTGCCATGCAAATCATCAGCTCGGCTACGGGGGGATACCTGGCGGGCCGACTGCGCACGAAATGGGCCAGCATTCATACGGACGAAGTGTATTTCCGTGATACCGCGCACGGGTTTCTCGCATGGGCCGTCGGGCTCGTAGTCATGGCGGCTTTCTTGACCTCCTCGGCCACCTACATGGTGGGTGCAGCAGCAGCGGCTGCAGGCGGAAGCGGTTCCGCAACGGGGGTTCAAGCGGAAGGACGTGAACTCGACTCCAACGGATATTTTGTCGATGCCCTGTTCCGTTCCGACAGCGCAAAGCCCGATTCAAATGGCACCTCAGTGCGCAGCGAGATCGGACGCATCCTTGCGCAATCTCTGCGGGGGGGAAGCATACCGGCAGCGGACAAGAGCTATGTAGCCCACCTCGTTGCCGCACGAACGGAACTCAGCCAAACCGATGCCGAGAAACGGGTGTCGGATGCCTTTACGGCGATTCAACAAGCTGCGGATACTGCCCGCAAAATGACAGCGCATGCATTGTTGTGGATATTCACTGCTCTGTTGACAGGGGCGTTTTTCGCGAGTTTCGCCGCGACCCTCGGTGGCAAGCAAAGGGATCATGTAGTCATGGTGTAACGGTCATATCGGACTCAGGTCCAATTTTTATTCAGGAGACTTATTATGCGTTCAATTTTACTGTTGCTGCTCGGCGTGCCCATTCCCATCATCATCTTGATCGCGCTTTTCGTCCATTAATTTTCCACCTGACCCCACTGGGTGTCGGCCCGCATATATCAGGAGCAGAGAAGACACGGGCGGTTGAAGGCCGTTCGACTTTCGGATTGACAAATAGTCGTAGCTAAAAATGCAACAATTGAAAAGCAGACATTGTTTCCGTTGGTGATTTATTAGAGGCAATAGCCATCGGAGGTGCGGCTATTCACTACGCCTTTCGCAGGTCGGCCTTGATATAATACCGGTCTTGTGAAATGCCGAGTGCTTTAAAGAGAATGGACCAAGGGTCGCAGCTAAAAATTCAACAAAGTGAAATCGGGCTTTGTTTTCTTCAGTGATTGTGAGAAGCAAAATAGGGCTGTACTTGGACGCAGGTCATTGACCACTCCGCATTCGCGCATTCGCACATTCGCGCATTGCCTCACGCTTTTCTCAGATCGGCTTTGATATAATACCGGTCTTGTGAAATGCCGAGTTCTTTGAAGAGGGCTTCGATGTCGAGTCGAAACTGCCGCCAGTCCACGAGGGATTCGACTGCCTTGTTGTGGTTCAGCTTCCCGACCGGTGACAGAATATCCAATATCCAACAAGGAATATCCAATATCCAAGGAAAAATGGAGAACAGACAAGCCATTCATCCAGTCACGCAGACGCGTGACCCTCCCAGCGCCTACATTCCTCGCATTCACGCATTCGCGCATTGCCGCATTCGCGCACTTTGCCAGTTTTGTCTCGGGGCTGGCTAGATCAAGGCGGCGATTCGGCGAGGGGAAGTGCCCAGAGCCAGTAGCGTGCTAATCAGGCTGTCAATCGTTGCAGAAGCGGGATTGTTGAGCATCCGTGCCACCCCTGACTGTTGGGTGCCGATCCGTTCAGCAAGTGCCTGCTGAGAAATCTTCTTTGTTTTCCGAACCCGCTCAATCTCAAGCGCGAAATTGACGCGCATCTTGACAATGGCCTGTTCCTGTTCTGTCAAACCAAGCCACTCGGCTGAATCAACAACTTGATATCCCGCTGCTTCAATCTTTTTTCTCTTTTTGGTATCCATAATATTACCCCTTTGTAATCCGGTCATAACTCTTCAATCGATCAATACACAAGTCGATGACGGACTTAGGTGTTTTCTCTGTTTTCTTTTTCAATACATGAATCATCAATATTGCATCAATGTCTATACGGCAAAAAATACGCCATTCTGCAGACTTGTCTTTTACACGTAGCTCAAGGCAGCGTGTTCCAATATCTGGCATGGGTCTTGCATGTGGCATGGACGGTGTTCCGCCTTCTTGAAGGAGTCCCAATAACGTGCCTGCTTCAATGCGCGCTTCAATACTGAAGGGGGGTGTCTTGATTTCACCGGAAAGTATGATCAGTGGTTTGCGGTTCGACATGTTTATATGTATAACATATTTGTTATGATTGCGCAACTGAAGAATGTAGAGTTCTTTGAAGAGGTCTTCGATGTCGAGCCGGAACTGGTGCCAGTCCACGAGGGACTCGACGGCCTTGTTGTGGTTGAATAACATTTGCCTCCGGTATTAAGCTCTGTTAAATTAATGACACTTCGTGTCGGACGATGGGTCTCGTTTGCGCGAATAAATTAATAGATGATGGAGGCTATCATGGAAACATCTGGGCCAAGCCGCAAGGCGCTCCGGTGGAAACTCTGGGATTATTCGACACCAGGAGATTATTTTGTGACGATCTGCACAGACGCAAAGGCGCCTCTGTTCGGTGTGGTCGCGCATGGACGTATGATCCTGAATGAAGCGGGAAAAATGGTGCAGAGAGTTTGGAATAATTTGCCGGAACATTATCCGGGAATGGAGAGCGGTGAAGCTGTTGTTATGCCTGACCATTTTCATGGTATCGTGCGAATCATCGGGCGGGATCAGAGCCCCGCAAATGCCGGGCGGGATCAGAGCCCCGCCCGTACAGCCCCCCCCCTCTCGTTGCCCGATATCATGCGAAATTTCAAATCATATACCACGTCGCAGTTTTTCAAAGTGTGCTGTCCAGCCGGAGGTGGGCCCCGCAAGCTGTGGCATCGCAGTTATTGGGATGTGATTGTGCAGGATGAGAAAGCCTTGGCAAATATACAGAACTACATCCGCTTCAATCCGCAGAATTATGAGGCCGTCATGCAGTGCGGCGAGCCACGGTTCATTGGCAACCAGGCCCTTTTCATGCAGCCTAAGGTGGGGTTCCTCGCCTCGCGAGGCGCTATTTCCCTGCATGGCACACTGCCCTTGTGTAAAGATGATGCTATTCTTTCTGGCTTTCTCTCCCCGCTGGAACGGCAGGTTTTTTGGGCGGGTCTTAAAAATAGGAGACCGTTGATCTGGGTCAAGCCATGGTCGCTGGACGAAGGGCTGAATGTGCTCACGATCCAAACCGCCCTTGCAGAAGGTCGGCTGCTTGTTCTTTCACCTTTCGAAAAATCAACGGCACCGAGCGTGCGCCGGGCTTTGTGGTGCAACGAATATGTGATCGCACAATGCCAGCGTCTGGTCGTTGGGCATCTTAACCCAGAGGGCATGCTCGCCTGTATACTCTCCGAAGCTGACCCGGATAAACAGCTCGTCTATCTGTAGGGAAAACCAGCCCAAGGGTCGTGAGAGGCCATCGGCCATTGCCCACCCCCGCATTCTCCCATTCCACCTACGCATTCCTTAGGTCGGCTTTGATGGTGTACCGGTCTTCTGAAATGCCTAGCTCCTTGAAGAGGCCTTCGATGTCGAGGCGAAACTGACGCCAGTCCACGAGTGACTCGACAGGTTTGTTGTGGTTCAACTTCCCGACCTTCCAGAAGTCAACGTAGCGATGTGCGGCACGGAACACGGCGATAGCCTCTGTCCGGAACATCCAATATCCAAGGGGAAATATGGTTAGTATTGGATCCGTTCCATGACAGGGGGACAGACTATCCATTCATCAAGTCACGCAGGCATGACAGGGGGACAGACTATCCATAAATCAAGTCACGCAGGCGCGTGACCCTCCCGGGGAGTATAAGTCAAAAGTGATAGGGGGACAGACAAGGCTTTCACTAAAGTGATAGGGGGACAGACAAGGCTTTCACTCGAGAAATAGTTTTTTGCGCTTGCCTTTGTTGCCGCAAAACTATACCTTTAAAACATTGCTGGTGTTATTTTATACCCCGTCAGCGGTTACCCCTATTAGCCGGAGGCAGATAGGACGTACAAGTTGCATTTGCGAGGGACGGCAGGATACGAGAAGGACGGAGGGGCGGATGTGTACGAACGCGGTGGAATAATTGTCGTCGCCGGAACCCCCGAAAAAGTCGCTAACCCTCCGGTGTGCTACACCGGGAAATAGATGGCCGAGATACAAGGAGACTGATTATGAGCGTTCAAAATACGAAGACAACGGGCGTAAAGGTTTTTGCGGCGATGCTGCTGATGGTGACCGGAGCGTTTCAAGAAACCTTCGCACACGTATCGGGAACCGTAACCGGCCCTGACGGCTCTACGCCATTGCAAGGAATAGAGGTAACGGTATTTACGCCGGATGAGACTGGGCTTTTCAGGAACTACTTTTGGTCCACATTTACAGCTTTAGACGGAACTTATGCTGCGCCCGCGAACGGCTCCTGCCGTGTGACGTTCAGGGATCCCGCTAAAGTTCACGCCAAAGAGGCTTACGATAACGTCGCTCATGTCGATCAAGGCACCACCATTCAGGTAGAAGGCGAGGAGAACGTTGGCAATATCAATGCGTCGCTGGCACTGGCCGCCACCATTTCTGGAACCGTCACCGGGCCGGGCGGGGTTTCCCTGCTGTCTGAAATCTGGGTTACCGCGTACGGGTGGAACGGCACATGGCTTTATATGGCAGAGACCGCGACCGACTCTTCTGGTAATTACACAATCCAAGGCCTGTTTCCCGGTACATATCGGATTGAATTTCGGGATTGGAATAACGGGTACTACTCCACTGAGGTTTACAACGATCAACCCAATCTGGATCTAGGCACAAATCTGGTCGTTGCTGCCGGCTCCACAACCACCGGCATTAATGCGTCGCTGACACAGGGTGCAGAAATCAGGGGAAACATCACGCAATCCGGCGGCACAACGCCCTTACATGGCATCGCGGCTGAAGCCTTCATGAAGGAAGGCGGCGTATGGCGCTCCAAGGGATCGGGAACATCGGTTTCCGGAGCCTATTCAATCACGGGACTTGCCGCTGGGACATACCGGGTTGTCTTTTCAGACTGGAATCTGTACTACGTCGGTGAGGTCTATGACAATGTGCAAGACATTGAATCGGGTTTGGACATTGTGGTCGGCGCAGGCGCGATCGTTAACGGGATCAATGCGGCCCTGGATAAAAAAGCCACCCTCGCAGGAACGGTCATCAGTGCGAATGGCAGCACACCCATTGGCGGAATCCTGGTGACACCCTACCGATTGGAGGCAGGGGTCTGGGTCGAGCAGCATTGGTGCACTGCAATAAGCGCAGCCAACGGTTCTTTCCTGCTCGAACGGCTGAATCCCGGGACGTTTCGCATCGGGTTTCATGACTACGCCGGACATTATCTGGACGGATTTTGGCTCGGTGCGCAAAGCTTGGAGACGGCCACGGACATCGCGGTGGCCAGCGGCGCAGCCATTACTGGAATCACCAACGCTTTATCTGCTGCATCCTTTATCAAAGGAACCGCATATAGCCCCGATTATGTCGGAGTTCCAGATGTACTCGTCGCCGTCTATGTGCGGAACGTGCAATCCTCGCGATGGGATCGAGTGTCCTATGCATATACGGACTCCTCTGGCAGCTACTCAATCAGCGGGCTGAAGGCCGACACTTATCGCGTGGAGTTCGACGACTCGAGTAATACCTACGCCTATCAAGTGTATGATGGAATGGCGGATCTGGATTCCGGCACTGATGTCATCGTCGCAGCAGATTCGACCGTCAACGAGATTGACGCCTGGCTATCCCGTCCGCCCCCATCGACGCCTTCTGTTGTCGTAGGTTTCCTGCGCAAATCTGACGGCAACTATGATGTTTTGTTCACCGGTCATCCCGGGGCTGACTACGTTCTCCAAGAAACCTCTGACCTGACGCTGGAGCAGGATGACTGGGAGGATTACGGGTCGGTCTTCACTTGCCAGCCGGGAACAAATTCTCTTCCGTTCTCATCAACCGAACCCAAAGCGTTCATTCGGGTACTCTGGCAATAGAGGACAACAGGGCGAAGCCGAGCCGCAGCGAAGATTGCGTTATTGGGGCTACGCGGGCGAGAGTCGTGAGAAGAGAGGTTTAAGTGTCACTATTTAGACGTAGGACATTGAACAACCCAGCATTCCCGCATTCCACCTACGCCTTCCTCAGATCGTCTTTGATGGTGTACCGGTCTTCTGAAATGCCGAGTTCCTTAAAGAGGGCTTCGAGGACCTCTCCGCCAGCCAGTGGCGTCCAGTCTTCACCAACGCCGTGACCCTAACGCACACGAACCCGCCAGCAGCCCAACTCTTCTATCGGCTCAAAGCCAATCGGTAACAGGGAAAAGAGGGTTAATCATGTCTTCATCCTTTGAAGCAACCCGGGGTCGCAACCAAAATTCAACAATTGAAAATCAGGCTTTGTTTTCTTCAGGGATTTCTTAGATGCAATAACCATCAAAGAGAGTATCTCGCTCATCAAGAGACATCGCTTCATACGCCTCGAACGATGCAAAAAGTGCAATGCGAGTTGCAAAAAGTACAATTGCAATTTAGAAACGGAAAGCGTATTCTGACATCGTGTATTTGAGCTGTGTAACATGGTGTTCACAGCACGGATACTAAAATTAGGAGGAAGGTATGAACTCGTGGAAGAAACAGACAGCACAAAAGAAGAAGGCAGGTGTACAGGTCATGCCCCGGATTCTTTTGGGGGCATGTGCCTTCATGTTAAGGACGTTCAGCAGATGGGGCGGATGCCTTCTGTCTGTGGCAGTGTTGGGGTTTTTCTTCGAGGCGTTGCCGACAACGGCAGCCACCAAGCTTGTGGATGTCGATGCTAGCGGGTTGACCCCCGGGACGATTAGCTCCGTGGCGAACAGAGGCACGCTGGGCGGTGATTTTATGCCGTACGGCGGTACGTTTCCGTCAGCCGTAAGTGTTATGGACGCCGATGGCCTGACAAAGGACGCCATCCAGTTCAACGGTTCCGCCGGCGGCTTTCTCCAGTTGATGAACGGCGGGACTCAGATCAACGCGACAGCAGGCATTGTCGGCAGCGCGAGCACGTCCGCCAAGTACACCCACGTGGCATGGCTCTACCTTCCCAGCCCAAATGATGGTACAGCAGATCCGGGTGGAGGTCAGAACACGTACCTGTCGTGGGCGCCCTACTCCAGCGGGGCCTGCTGGTCCTACGGGATCAGTTGGAACAGTACCTACGCCGACCATTGGACTGCCGGCCCGAGCCTTGGCTGGCCCGGCGGCAATGACGGGCAGCCCGTGGCCGGCAAGTGGCACTTCTTCGCCTGTGTCAGCGACGGCACCTCGGAGAAGCTTTACCTGAATGGCAGTTCCACGCCCTACATTGATGTGGGCGGTGCTTGGAACTACTCCAACGGTTCGGCCAACTATCCGATACGTCTGGGCTGCCTGGGTTGGGGGGACGGAGCCGATCCGGACCGCTACTTCCGCGGCGCGATGGCCATGCTCCAGATTTACGACGACGCCCTGGGCGTGGAGGAGATCAACAAACTCTATGCCGGTATCCAGCCACTGTCGATCAGCGGCAAGGTTACGGACAGCGGTGACGTCGCCATTAAAGACGCCACGGTGCACTATAAGCTCTCGGCTAACCCGAACTGGTCGATGACGACCACCGATGCCAACGGAGACTACAGCTTTATGGCATACCCGCTTTCCGGCCCGTGGGATATCTATGTCTCCATGGATTTTTACCAGACGTCGGCCAACTACGTTCCGGCCCCTTCCGTTGGCGCGACCGACCCGGTAACGGGCATCAACTTTACACTGGCCGATGCGGTGGTGGTCAGTGGCACCGTCACCCGCTACGGCATCGGAAAGCCCGGCACGACGG
>Ga0268284_1001572_pt1 | contig 11443 bp, 19 predicted proteins | sample saktaG_14_FD_190137 | JGI IMG/M metagenome (GOLD analysis project Ga0268284, IMG submission 190137) | Saline water microbial communities from Sakinaw Lake, British Columbia, Canada - sak_2013_06_06_40m | ecosystem: Environmental > Aquatic > Non-marine Saline and Alkaline > Saline ... | reverse complement strand
TGATGTATTAGCCTATAAAGAACGCAGAGACGCAGAGAATAACGCACTAGGAAACGCCATCCCCCAAGCTGTAGCTGCGTTTATTCAGGGGAGGCAACAGGCTGAGGACAATCAAATTAAAATGCTCTCTGTTAATGCCGAACTTGCTGGGAAAGGTCTTCGCTTAACTCCTCAAGGAATCATGCGTGATGATTCTCTTTCTTCTCCATTGGAGCAGTTAGTTAGTCAAGCTAAAGCAGCGGAAGCCGCAAAAACAATGGGAAATCGTGACCTTTGGGGACAGTTGACTGGGCAATCAACTCAGCAAGCAGTTGCTCCAGCTCAAGGGCAAGAAGCTATGCAAACTCCTTCTGGAATCGACCAGATGCAAGCTCCCGAGATTGACCCGTTTACTGGCAAACCAACCACTCGTGGAATTCAACAAGAGGCATTAAATAAACAAATAGAGCAGGGAATGACTCAGGAGCAAAAACTCAGAGTCCCCACAGCAAAGCAGAAAGAGGACTTTGATAAGATTTCTGCAGCAGAGGTGAATGTCAATAATCTTGAAAAGCAAGTCGATAAACTCCCAGATGGTTATGGTGGAATACTCATGAATATGCTAAATTTCATAACTCGCGGAGCAGCTAATCCAAACCTGAAAACCTACAACGATTCACAACCAGCAATAGCAGTTGGACTGTACAGGACTTTAACTGGAGACACTCGGCTATCAGATGATGATGCGAAAAAGAGGGCTATGCCGTTGCTTTGGGATTCAACTGAAGCGAAGAGCGTTCAAAAGACAAAGTTTAAGAATATAAAAGAAATGATACGAGCCAGAAAAGAGAAGATTCGCACTGGTCAATACACTTCTACTGCTGACGGTGAGTTTATAACTCCGCTAGGTTCTCTTGTTAATTCTTCAGAGGGTCAGCAAAAACAAACCGATTTATCATCAATGTCTGATGAAGAGTTGAAAAAACTCGCAGGAGTTTAAAATGGAAATCACAAAAGACCAAGCTCTTGCTGAGTTAGCGAGAAGGGAACTTGCCAAGCGTGGAGTTTCTTTAGACGCTCCTTCCAAAGAAGATAAAACAATTCTCCCAACCGCAATGGCTGGATTAGTCGGGGCACAGGGTTCATCGTTGAAAGAAGAAGGGATTGTTCCTGCTTTAGTTGGTGGTGCTTCTGGAGCAACGGGTGGGATGCTCGGGATGGCTCTTCAAAATCCAAAGTCATTCTTTGATGCTGGTTATGTTGGTGCAAACATTGCAGCTGGGGAAGACATTCTCTCGATGTTCACTGGTAAAGAAGCTCCAGACAAACCCGTTTACACCCCAAAAACTCTCGGTGGTAATGTTGTAATGATGGCTGCTGAGTTAGCGGCAGGTGGAAAAACAGGGCTTGGGCTTATCAGTAAAGCTGATGATTTGTACAAGACCCCAGGGGCGTTAGAGCGTTTAAAATCAATGCAACTGTCAAAGAAAGGACGTTCCGAAGTATCAAGACTTCTTCCAGAGCTAAAGATTGCTTCGGATATTAAACAGAATAAACCGACTGGTGCTATTGCTGAGGGTCTCAATCTAATTAAGAAGACTAATGACCCAATTGGTGTTGTAAACAAATTTCGCATAGAGAAAGAAGCTGTTCTTAATGATGTAAATCGTTTGGTTCAAGAAAACAATAAAACCGTTGACCCGAAGTTCCTTGAAGGACGAGTCAAAACAATTCTTCAAAGAAAGATTGATAATGCTACTGGCTCAGAGAAGACTGCTTTACAGAAAGCTCTTCAAGATGAAGTGAACTGGCTCAAGAAACAAAAGAAGATTGATACTGTTACTGTAAACGATAGGAAGAGGTATCTCTATAGCGAAACAAAGAACATTCAGAATAAGCAGAAGCAGGGACAGACAATAATATCTTCTCCAGAGCGTGGGCAAGTTCAAGACGCATTTGCTCAAGCATATAAAGAAGCCGTTGAATCTGCTCATCCTGATATTCAGAAACTCAACACTCGTTTCGGTGGTATTGAGAATGGACTGGAAGCTGCATCCAAGATGGCAGAAAGAATGATTGAGCAGGGTTCTCCACTCCAGAGAATTGTGTCGCAAATTACAGGAAGACCGAATATACAGGGAGTTGGAGCTGCCGCAGTCCGAGAAATACCCCAGATATTCAAGGGTTTTGGAAGAATTACTGGTAGGATTGAATCTTTGGCTGAAAAGAGTGCAGACCTTCTTGCAAGGTCTAGGCAGCTGCAAGGAGAGAAGCTTCTCGCTTCATTTATGAGAGATAGACGAGTAGCAATGCCGAACTCAGAGTATTTCACAAAGCTTCTAACGGTTGATGATGCAATGTCTCTTGCTGGTAAGCCAAAGCAACTGACTTCTCCATCAAGGACTTATCAGCCATTGGACATTAAAGAGACTGCTCAGATTAAAGGAAGAACTGTTGATGGACAGAAACAACTCCCAGAGCCAGAGAAGTTCTTAAGGACAAGATTAGCTTCTTGGGAGAGACAATGATAAACCCCAACTACCCATCCTACGAGACCGAAGAGAAGCTTGATTTAACCCCCATCACTTCTGCCCTAGAGTCCGTGAAGAGGGCTGTAATAGCTTCTAAAGCGAAGGAATCCGTCGAGGTCATCAACTTTGACGAGGTTCGGCTGGCTCTGAAGAAGGAACTGGCGGTTCTCGCCAAGGAACTGAAGCCTCTACTGACCGCTATTGCATCCTCAATGCCTGAAGCTGTGGAGGAAGTCAGCATCAAGAACTTCCCCAAACAAGAGAAGGTTGAGAGCGTATCGGTCAAGAACTTGGGGGAGTTAGCAACGCTCCTAGAGAATCTACAGAGGGCGGTGGAAGGGATTGTTGTTAATCCAGTTGTAAACCTCCCCGCCCCTATTGTAAACATTCCCGAGCAATCTGCCCCTGTGGTGAATGTCCCCGCCCCAATCATTCAGGACATGGACATCTCCTCCATCCTCGCCAAGCTCGACCCGCTGAAGTATCTCAGTGACAAGCCGACCAAGCCCATCACGGTACGGCTTACGGATGGCAGGAAATTCGTGGATGCTATCCGCACGGCTCTTGACGAAGGGAATGAGAGGCTCGCAACGGTGGTATCCACCTCCTATGGACTAACCAAGGGAGAGTATAAATCCGCAGAACAGGAACTCTATAAATCTGTAATCGCTACTAACTCCAAAGTCTCAGTGCTTAATACCTCCACCACTGTTTCTTCCGCAAAGGCAAGGAAATCCATTATTCTCACCAATGATTCCGATACAGTTATCTATGTGGCAAAAGGAGCTACTGCGGTAGCGAACGAAGGAATCCGGCTCAATGCTTCTGGGGGAGCCATCGTCATTGAAGATTGGGATGGAATAATCTCCGCAATAAGCACTGTCACCGGAAAGAACCTCTGTTATAGCGAGGTGATTTAGTGAAGAATTTTGTTGTTAATCCGGGTGGAACAGAAACCGACCCGCTCTCCCTGCATCTCGACCAGACCACTCCGCAGACAATTATAAACGGAGCGCCTCTATTTAATGTTGGACTAAAAAGCTCTAAGATTTATCCTTCCGCAGATTCCACTACTGCAGTTCAGATTAACAAAGCAGATGGAACTACCAATGTTCTGAATGTGGATACGACGAATGGGAGGGTGGGGATTGGTGTTACTCCGCTTGCTTCTTTTCATGTCAATGGCCCTGATGGGAGTAGGGCTTTATTTACGACCTCTGGAAGTACTGGATTTGAAGATTTCAACCTAGATTTTATGTATCTTAGCGGTGGAAATGGGACGGACAAACGAATTGCTAATATTAAAGTTCAAAATCAATCTGGAGGCGGTGGAAGTTTTCAATTTCAGACAGCTCCTTCTGCCACTGGTGCATATGCAACAAAAATGACTCTCGACAGGGATGGAAAGTTAGGAATTGGACTTTCTCCATCCTATCTCCTCGACGTAAACGGGGATGTCAATATCGCCGCAGGCTCCAACTTTAAAATCAACGGGATGAATCTTTCCTATTCCGATGTCGGGGCGGCGGCATCAAACGAACCTCTTTCCCTCCATCTCGACCAGACGACTCCGCAGACAGTTACTGGAGAAATAAAAGTTGTTAATTCAGGCACAATAAATCGTGGTTCTGGATTGATTTCGTCACTCGTCGTTGGTTCAAGAACGAGAACGTATTCACGCAACGCAAGCGGATTTGTCATTTCAATGACCGACGGAACAAACACTTGGACATATACTCGTGACGCTAACAATAACGTAACATCATGGGCGGTGACATAAATGGACGGAATATTACTAGACCCTTTACAAGTTAAGGACTCGGCTGGCACGACGGTCAATCCAGCGACACAGGATACGCTCGACTTAATCAAGAGTGCTGTTGAAGCGATTGCTTCGGCTCGGGGTGCTGTTGCAGATATAAGAGTCACCATGATATCTGGCGGTACGGTTTCGGCGGTCACGACGGTGACAACGGTAACTGGGATAACGAACATCGGTGGGTATTCAGCTGCTAGGATTGTAAACGACATTGGTAACGCAAACGCCGTTCTTTCAAATATCAATAATATCGGGAGGTCGTAATGGCTTATACTCAAAATAACGTCAGGATTCTTGACAAGAAAGAGTTCCAGACGATGGCGAATGTTCCTGCCGCATCGGCGGCTGGCACCACGTGTGTCGGCCCCGTAACTGGTGATTCTAGGTTTACCCTATGGATTACGTCGGCAACTGTAATGTACATTTACGACCACATGGACGACGGATGGACATTAATCCCGTCTGGTGCGTTAGCTGGAATTTTTGCTGTCGGTACTTGCGGAACCCGACACCCTTGGTCACAGACGTATACGGCAAACGGAGGGTCTACGACGACGATTACTGTTTCAACAGCGACCCATGCCTTGACAGGGATATGCGTTGGAGCGACGATTGAGTTCTTGTCTGGAACGGCGGCGAACATTGGGCTTCGTAGGACGGTCACAGACTTCTCGATTAGCGGAACGACCGCAACGATTACCTTTGACCCTGCGGCAACGGCAGTTGTCAATACTGATACATTTAGAATGACGACTGGTCGGTTTTTTGTTCTGAACGCCTACACTTCTCTCGCCGCTGGTGTGTGGAAGTCTTTCGACATCTGCTCGATGACGTGGAGTGGTAACCTAACAACAACGGGACTTCCAGCTGCATGGGGAACGTCTGGTCAGGCTGTCACGGTTTACACAACAACGGACGTTTTCGCGACGGGGACGGCAACGAGTGGTTCAGCAACAACTCTCGTGAACTCTGCGAAGTCTTGGACTGTCGACCAATGGATTGGCTATCAAGTCCGTATTACCGCTGGAACAGGGCGTGGACAAGTCGGAGTTATCACGGACTCAGCTGCCACATCATTGACCTTCGCCTCTGGTGCGACGATTGATAGCACATCTGAATACTCGATTGAAGGTAATGAGGATAGGCTTTATTTATTGGGCAACGGCGTTGTAACGATGTACGCTTACTCAATATCTGGTAACTCATGGTCTACGATTTCTCCAGTTGCCGCTAGGAGTTCTGCCCCGACGACTTGCATGATGGCGAATTGGGTTGCTCTTACTGAAAACACGGCTTGGGATGACGAGTCAACGATACAAGCTGGGAAGTGGATTTATTCTCCTCGTGGTGCGGCAACGTCAACCATGCATCGGTATAATATCCCAGGTAATACATGGGAAACCGTAACATCAAACATTACGGATACATTTACTACTGGTTCGTCGATGTTAGAGTATAAAGGGAAGCTTTACATCAACCAGAACGCAAACGGGAAGATTATGACTTTTAATGTCCCGAGAAATTTTCTTTCTGGATTTGCCACCGACCACTATACACAATCAACAGCTGTTATTGGCGACAAGATGTGGGTAAAGACGCTTGACCCTACAGGTAGTGTTGCGTGGATTTACTACATCGGGAACACAAGTAACGTTGTAAGAAGGGTCATGGTGTTTTAAATGGAAGAACTCATGGCGTTAATTGAGCGGTCGAACGAGGAGCTTGTGCGGACGAGACTGGCTGGGGATTTTTCCGAAGCCAACAGACTGGTTATGGTTATCTCCGAAGCGGAGTGCGCCTTAAAATTAATAACAGAATAGGGGACGCTATGGCATTAACGACCGAAGAAAAGAACAAGATGCTGGAGATGTTGGCAAGCCCAGTTCAAGGGCAAGCGCAACAAGGGGCAAGACCTCCGATGTTTGGCATGATTAAGATTGAGACGCTCGTGCAGTATCGTGATAAATCGGATGAAGAGATTCTTGCGGAACTGAAGGTGTATTCCACTCGCAAGCAGGAAGCGTTGCAGAAGCGGAGGAATGACTTGGCTGCTGCACTCACCACCCTTGACGCACAGCTCGCTTCAGTGAAATCCGTTGAACCCAAGGAAGAAGAACTCCTTCCCAAAGACGTACCGCAGGGGTAATCATGGAAGAAAGACGCAGGCAGGGAGATGTTCAGCTTGAGATTCTGACGGAGCGAGTCAGCGGCTTCATCGACCAGTATGACAAGGACGAGAAGAAGGCTGAAGAATGGCGTGGAAAGTTCTGTGCGAAGATTGATGATATCCGAAAGGATATGGCTTCTCTTCCATGCTCCAAAGGACACGACATTCACGTTGATCGCCAGCTCGGAGCAATCTGGTGGATAGTCTCGGTCTGCATGATTGGCGTTGTCTCGGTTGCAATGGCGTGGGGTGCTGTGAATAATCAGGTACAGACGAACACCCAGCGGTGGGATAGATATTTGGAGGAGCAATCCAATGGGAAACCAAGTTGAGTACGAATGCACTGAATGTCATTACTGGGACGCAATCCACGGCATTGATGGGTACAACTTTAAGGACGAGAAGTTTAAGAAGTGTTCGCACTGCACAAGACCAACCCGTGAGCGGCTTTTAGGTCACGGAATCTACGAAGTATACAAGGAGAGCAAAAAATGATTCAATGGATAGTAGCAAACGCAGGACAGTTATGGGCTATTTTAGCAACCGTGGTAACGCTTGCCTCACTCATCGTGAAGCTCACGCCCACTCCGAAGGATGACGAGATTCTCGCCAAGGTCATTAAGTTCCTTGAGATGCTCTCGCTCAACAAGAAATGAGCCTCATCGCAGTCATCGGGGCTGGTTTACAACTCGCTCTGCTTCTGATTACAAAGTGGTTTACATTAGGAGCCGAGAAGAAGGCGGAAAGGAAAGCACTCTATGAAGAAGGCAAGCAAGCTCTCGCTGATAGGGATGTTAGCAAGCTTAATGCTGTTATCTCTTGCATCAGCCGGCTGTAACACCACGACCCTTTACCCGATCACGGATAAGGACATTTTCATCCAAGAGAACGGGAATGTTTGTATGACTCCCTTCTACATGGAAGAGGTCTTGAAAGCTAAATTAAAGGTGAAGAAATGAGTAAGAGTGTCTGGAGCGTTCTAAGGACTATCGGGCTAGTCGTTATGATAGCCTGTGCCGCCATTGCGGATATCTGGTTGTTCTTTATTGGCGGGGAAATGCTTTTCTGGGCCTACTTCTGGCTCTGTATTATTCTCCTTGTAGGTGGTTTTGAAATACTAGCCTACGCCACGAAGAAGAAGACCATCAGCACGATCTGGAAAGAATACGCTCAGAAACATCGAGTCACTGCTTCAGTTCTTATCGGTATTCTAGCCACTGCACTTCTTGGCTTATGGGTTCATCTTCTTGTATGGTAAAGTGGAAGGATTATTGGGATTGCCCTGAAGAGATATTCATTGGGGCTTTCCTTCAATTTCCCCTTTATTTCATAATTGGCTGGTGGATTCTGCTCATAATGCCTCTCTGCGGGCTTCTCTGGAGGCTCGGAGGGGTAGAGGGTGGGTCGAAACTAGCCCGAAGACTCGGTGTTCCGTTCATTGTATGCTTGAGTACCTATTTGTGTACACATTCGCTCATCATCTTCCTCGCCATCCCATTCATGGTTTGGGTAGCACCGAGTTATGGCAAGGACTCCTGGCTATTCAAACTTCTGAAGAATGATTTCCTGACCCGTCTCCTTTGCTTCTTCTGGTACTGGACTTCCTTTGCCTTAGCCTATTCCATTCCTCAAATGTTGAGTCGAGGAACTCCTTCCTAAAAGCGTAGTCCCAGCGTAACTGCACTTCCTTATCATCTGCAATCTGTGGTCTCCTTCCGCTTCCCTTGCCCATTACTTCTCCTCCCCTTTGGCTATCTCATCTGATGATGAAGTGGAGTTGAGTTCATCCTTTGGCTTATTCCATTCGCTCATCTTCACAAGGCATTTAGGATGAATTGGATTTTCCTTTTTAGTCTTCATGTACCTACCGCAATAACGGCACGATTGCATGATGTTCGGGACGAGGGCATATAACGAGTCGATACACGCCTTCGCATCAAACTCAATAGACTTCTCGCTTTGTGAGTTTCCTTCGTCCCAAAGATGGGAATAGTCACACCCAATCTTCACGCCCCGTTCCGACTTATCGAATCCCTGCTCTTTGGAGTACCAAGTGCATTCACGATGCCACTTAAGACCAGAGATAAGACCCTCTGCGTTGTAGTCATAAGTAGTATGCGTTCTTCCGAGCTTGGAATACTTCCTACGCTTTCCTTTCAGCCAAAACCTTTCACGGACTTCTTCAGGCATCTGCTCAAGACGAATCCAAAGATAGAATGTCCACTTATCCATCTTGCCATCACCAAAATCAAAGTTCTCGATGGAGTAACCAATCCCTCTGTGAGTTCCAGTCCAAACCTTTTTTATCTTCATTTCCTTTCCTCCTTCTTTGCGATTTGAGAAAGGGCCGCTCATGTGGACACCGCCCGTATTGTTATTTCGACCCAGACCTAGACCCAGACACAGACCTAGACCTAGACCAAGACCCAGACCTAGACCCAGACCTAGACCCAGACCTAGACCCAGACCTAGACCTAGACCAAGACCCAGACCAAGACCCAGACCTAGACCAAAGGTCATATCCACATAGTGAAATCATACATCACCTACTTCTGAGTTGTCGGTAACTTATGAACCCAAGGGAAAAAATCTGTTACTGCTGATATATTCAAGAACGCTTTTCCGACAGGCTCGACTTCGTTCACAACGCCGTCTTTGATACATTGCATGAAACGTCCAGAATTTGCAATCCAAGCGGCATCCTCCAGTTCAAGGATTGAACCGATAATCTTCTTCACTTTTCCCGTGAGATGGTACGTCAACGTTCTAAAGAAAAACTTTTGTCCGACCATATCTTCAAGAGCGTCTATTTCCTTGAAATCAGAATCGGTTAAAAGCTGGTCTTTCAATTTTGTGAAGCACTCATCGCTGATTGTTATTGTTTTCATGTTACTTTCCTCCTTGTTTGTTGGTTGATAAAACCCCAGCTTCGTAGCCGTTCTGGACATCTTTCTCTACGGCTGTAATATTCCGAAAGCCTCTGAGTCTTGTATCTTTCGGTGCGGAACTTACCTATCTTCCGAAGATGTGCGTTGTGGCAAACTCGGCATCGAACAGTCCATCGTGTCTTTGCCCCATCTACGGGACAGAACTTATTCAGAGGAAGGGTCTGCTTGCAGACGATACAAGTTTTTGTCATTTGCTTAACTCCCTTATTTTGTCCCTCGCAACCTCAAGGGAGTGACTCAACGCATCCATCTGTTTTGCCATTGAAACATTATCAGCAGACATTTGATTGATAACCTGTTCGTTCACCTCAAGGGATTGACGGAGAGAATCACGCTCCTTGTTCCTCTCGCAAACCTCCTTCCAATCAATCTTGTTCTCATCCAACTGTAAGCGGAGAGCGGAGATTTCCTCATTCCTCTCAACAATAGAGTTATGCTTTTCAAGACATATCTCGTTAAGCTCCTTAACATCTTTTCTGAGAGCGGAGATTTCTTCCTTCATCTTGGATATTTTTTCTCCGACTCGTTCCGCTTGACCTTTTCTACAAGAAGAACAGTTGCAGGTATATTCATGTTCTCGGCTTCTAAGAAGATAATTAGCTTCAGATTCATGCTCACTTTTATCCATTGTCTTTCTCCTTTAGTAATAGCCATGCCTGTTCGATAGTCCTGTCTTTTTTCTGGACAGTTTCACGGAGAGCCTTGTTTTCGGATTCAAGCAAAGCAATTGGATGATACTTTGACTCTGCTATTTTCTTTCTTGCTTCAATCTCTTTTTCCTTCTCGCTCTCAAGGGTCTTGAGGGCTTGGGTGATAAGCGTTGCGAGTTCTCCGCATTTCATGTTCTTCTTGTATCCCTTAGCAACAATCTCCTTCGCCACCTCTGAGATGTTCATAATTCTGTCCTCTTATATTTCGAGATTCTCGCATAGGGTTCAAAGACATCTCTCAGAGCTTCTTTTTTTATCCATTCCCAATTCACTAAACATTTTTCACCAAGCTGTGAATTAGTTGTGACAATAAACTCTATTTTCCACTTTTCTTGTGCTTTCATAACTCCTCCTTCACGGTCTTGGAATGCTTCCTAAACGCTCGTAGTTGAACTCTCTCAATCTTCTTTCCATCCCTGATTCCTTTTACGATGCGAAAGTCAAAGATGTGTCTCAATCCGCATCCACAACACTTCATCTCGTATCCATCCATCACAGGTTGAACCCATTGTCCAGAGCGAGGCATTTATTCTCCTTTCACGGTCTTGGTGGGGGTGAGTAATTCTGTTATTTCATCATGGATTTTCTTTGCCCCAATTCTTGTGTGAATGTCGGGGCAACTGTCTACGATGCACTCAAGCCATCCTTGAACATCTTTTAATTTATACCGCAGACGCTTCACTTCCTCAAGAAGCTCCTCATTCTTATCTTCAAGCCAGTTATAATGTCCTGCCTCTTGAGTTAATTCTTCTGGTTCTTGAGATGCAAGCATCAAAGCCCTCTCGGTGTCAGCTAGTTTCGTTTGAAGACGCTTCACTTCGTCTTCTGATTTAACACAATCGGAGGTCATTTTGGCTAAGACAGCCTGTGCAAGCGTTAATTGATTTTCCAGCCCTTTTATGTTGTTGTGCAGAATTGCATTTTCTGCTTCTATGTTTGGTCCATAACCCAAAATGATTTTTTCATAAGCAACCTTATTCCCTTCGGCAATTTTTTCTTCAGCCTCCTTCAGCTTCGCCTCAAGGTCGGAAAATCTCTTAGCATAATCTGACAATAGTTCACTCTCACTTGGGGGCTGTTGAAAGGCGAGGATTTCTTCCATAATCCTATCAACAACTCCGTCCCATTCCTCGGTGCAATGTGTCCCGCCGTAATCACGAGTTTTCATCTCTACTTCGAGGACGGCATTCACGATAAACTTTCTCATCTTTTCATTGTCCATGGTTAGTTCTCCTTATCATACAAATCTTCACAAACAGGGCAGCGGACTTCTTGTCTTATTTTGTTGT
>Ga0268284_1001569_pt1 | contig 11460 bp, 2 predicted proteins | sample saktaG_14_FD_190137 | JGI IMG/M metagenome (GOLD analysis project Ga0268284, IMG submission 190137) | Saline water microbial communities from Sakinaw Lake, British Columbia, Canada - sak_2013_06_06_40m | ecosystem: Environmental > Aquatic > Non-marine Saline and Alkaline > Saline ... | reverse complement strand
AATACTGCTTCAAGCTGCGTATTTGATACTTTTTTTTCTGCCATACGAACGACTCCTTTGTGTATAAAATGAAGGGGTTATCTTACCAAAAGAGATGGGATAAACAAAGTAATAACTTTTCAAGCCATTACTTGCTTGTCGGTCTTTGTCAACACCTCACACCCGTTGCGCGTGACCAGCACCACATCTTCGATGCGCACGCCAAAGCGGCCGGGCAGATAGATGCCGGGCTCAACCGTCATCAGCATGCCGGACTTGAGAACCATAAGGCTCGTCTCTGAAAAACGGACTGACTCGTGAATCTCCAACCCCAGTGAATGTCCAAGGCCGTGGCCAAAATATTTCCCGTATCCGGCCTTTTCAATAAGCTTACGGGCAATGGCATCAATATCACACCCCTTTCGTCCGGGACGGATCGCCTGGATAGCCTTGCGGTTTGCCTCTAAGACAATTTTATAAATGTCCCGGTATTCAGCGGTTGCCTTTCCAAGGCAAAAACTGCGTGTCATATCCGAGCAGTAATAATCCTTCCGGACACCCATGTCAATCAGGACGGGGCCATTTTCGAGCAGGCATGTCTCGTCTGGATGGTGATGACACTCTGCCGCATTCTTGCCAGCGCAGACAATGGTGTCGAACGCTTCACCCTGTCCGCAAAAATCAGTGCCCCGGCGAATGAGGTTGCGAACCTCCCATTCGGTCATTCCCGGTGTCAGTTGCGAGCGGACTGCCGCAAACACGGCATCTGTTGCGCGAACGGCTGCGCGGAGGCAGCGTTGTTCCGCAAGCGACTTAATATTTCGGAAATCGTCGATAGCGGTGGACACATTGACGAACTCCGCTGAAGGAAATGCCTCCTTCCACGTACCGAAGCGCTCAGCCGACAGTGCGCCCTCATAGCCGACACGCTTCCACTTCTTCCCGATCTTAGCCAGCGCGCCTGACTCTTCTCCTGCCTTCCAGATGATCTTGACCTTCAAAAAAGGCAATGCTTCTTTTGCGGCGACAAAATAGCGAAAATCTGTATAAAAGGTCGGCTCGTCTGTCAGGACCAACAGGCCATTCGACGCGCAAAAACCCGTGAAGTAATAACGATTGACCTCTGTTGCGACCAGCAGGACATCCAGTTTTTTCCGCTTTTGATAGGCGTGTAGTTTCCGCAGTCGAACACTGAATTCAGAGAGAGGAAGTGACTGGGCAGGTGATGACGTATTCATATTAGCTCACACTATTTTCGCCAGCACTTAGAACCGGGGTATTGCAAGCGCCTTTACGGTTTACGCTCAACCTCAAGCCTGAGGAAACGTTGTGGCGCATTGGTGACAGGGGTTGTATGTACATTGTAAACCCACGACCAAACATCCGTCTCGCCCACGATCCAGGGAGTCAGCTCCACAATATTATTGGTCAGCCAGAGCTCGGCGACATTAGCCAGATTTGTTTTGCCTTTCACAAAGAAGTTCACGTCCGTGGCAGTCAGCGAGCGGCGATAGCCTAAATATGGATAATATCCGTTAGCGACACTCGCTGAGCCGACCAGGTTCGTGAGCACACCCCGGATGTAGACACCTGTATTCTTGTTTGTCGGATTCAATCCCATGCCGTACTTGATCAGATTGGGGATGCCGTCTCCTGACTGATCCGCCCCGTCGCCCAAATAGCTTCCGGAGGCAGAGAAGTATGTTGCCAGCCACTCTTGTAAGGGCGTCATGCCGCTACTACGAATTCTCAGGGTGAAATTGGTGGTGGCTGCAAGATAATTCGCATCCTGGACAGTCACGCCAAAGGTATAGAGTCCAGCTTGCGTCGGCGTGCCGCTGAGGATACCGGTGTTCGCCTCCAAGGTTAAGCCGGGCGGCAACAGATCAGAAACCACTTTGCGCCACGTATACGGCAAGCGTGTTCCGTTCGTCGCCACCAGGGTCACAGGAGGATAGGACACGAGGTTTGTGCCTTCAGGCAAGAGTGTTGGCGGTAAAATCTCCAACGGCGATCCTAGCTTTTCACCGCGCACATCGACATCGTCGATACAGATACCCCAGCCGCCGCGTGCAATGCCTTCAAACTTGAGGCGATAGGTTGCAGTGGGTTCAGGCAACTGGAAGGTTTGCTGTGTCCAACTTGAGAATAGAATTGCATTAATGTTTAAAAAATAATCTGCATCATACGCAGCCAAGATTTTCCATTCCCCCGCTTCATGCGTACGATAATAAACGCGCAGCCAGTCTTGCTTTGTATATTTCTTCATACACAACTGGAAGGATAATATCGTATTCGTACACCCAGCCAAATCAAAGGGCTTTGTGATGAGCGAGGCAGTGAACGATTGATTGATTACAGGTTTGTGCCAAAGACACGCATTATAGGGTGCGCTATACGAATGCCATGGAGCGCGTGACGCCTCAGGTGTCACATCACTGTAGGTGCCGTCCAGAATCTGCCATGTGGCAGTGGAATTCACTTCTACTTCTTGCTGCCAATCCAGGGGCAGCGTCTTGTTACTGTTTGTAAATGCTTCGAAATAGGGCACGATGCCAGGCGGAAGAATCGTCAAGGAGAAGGTATTGGTCGAGGCCTTGTTGTCATAACCCGTCACAGCCACCCGGAAGACGGCCTGCGTGTTTCCCACGGGGATGCCGCTGATAATGCCGGTTACAGAATCCAAGACCAAGCCTCGCGGCAACCCATTAGAAACAACATTCCACCGATAAGGTGTAACTCCGCCAACCGCCGCCAGAGTGGTCTGATAGTTGAAGTTGTCAAACCCGGACGGCAACACGTCACGTGTCAGGATGACGGGGGCTCCGCCGTCATCCGTAATAGAGACTGAGTCCACGCAAACCCCATAACCGGACTTCGCTTTGCCCTCAAAAGCGATCTGATAGTACTGCGTCGGAGCTGGCAAGTTCGTAGCGATCAAGGGGATAATCCGCTGGGTCCAGCTCGTGACATTGCTGGTATAGGTTGCCAGCCTCGTCCACGGACCATCCTGAACATTACGGCAATAAACACGCAATTCATCCTGGCCTTCCCACATTTGCATAAAGTGCCAGAAGACGAGCCGCGTATTATTGGGCATCTGGGTGAGATCAAAGACCGGCGAGACCAATTTCGTGAGCATCTCTGTCCCCACGCCTGGCGTACCGTAGAAGAAAGCATACTGAGAGTCACTCTGCGCCTCAGAAGGCGGCGAACGGCCATCCTTTCCTCCGGGATAGCCTATCTTCCACTTGACGGTATTGACGACATACTCCTGGGTCCATCCTGCAGGCAACTGACCGTTATCGGCGAGGAAATTTTCAGCCAATAAAGCGGCGCGCGGATATTCGACCACGAAAGACAAGGTGTTGGTTGCCTTGACTCCGCCAATCAGATCCGTAACTTCAACATCAAAGCTGGTCAGTGCGATGGGTGTGTTCCACTGTCCGATAATCACACCTGCGGAAGTCAATGTAAAACCAGAGGGCAAGGAGGTTCCGTTCACGACCGAATAGCGGTACGATGTGAGACCGAACGCATTTTTGAAGCCCCCGACGGACTCCAGGGTGACGAGCGGCACGGCGAGCGTATAATTGGTCTCGCAGAGCGCGATCGGAAGGGGTGTCGGTGTAGTGATCTGAAGCGGCGGCACAGGGTCGTCGATCACGATCGCATCCAAGCTGATGCCATGTCCTCCAAGCGCGGAGCCTTCAAAGGCAAAATAGACACCCTCCCCAGCAGCAGACTCGGGCAGGGTGACGCTCTGTTGTGTCCAGCCTGCTGTGTTTTCCGTATAGTTCGTGATCGGGCCTGTCCAGTTATTCGACCACGCGGTCTTATAGTAGACAGCTAACGAATCCTGAACCGATAACCTACTCTTCAAATAATAGGCAAACGAAAGACGAACCTCTCGTGCCGTGGGTGCAAATTGAATCATCGGCGTGATATACCGCGTGATATGCTCTGGAAGGTTAGCACTTCCACTTTCGTCGTAGACACCCAGATAAGCATTCTTGTCGCCTTCAAACACCTGCGAGGGATACGAGGAAGGCGAGCCGATGCGTGTACGCCACACGATGGAATTTGAAACATACTCGTTGTGCCATCCCGTCAGCGCGCTTTCCATAACACCATTAAACCCCTCGCTGTAGGGAGCGGTGTAACAAGGAAGAACGACCAGGTCAAATGTGTTGGTCGTTGTAAAGATTGAACGCCCCAGCACAACAATCTTAAAACTGTTTGTCTTCGCCTCGGTCGGCACACCACTCAGCCATCCAGAAGGCGATAACGTAAGCCCTGCTGGAAGTGTCGCAGCATCCACCACTGACCAACTATTTGAAGGGTACGTATCCTTGGTTGTAAATTGAAACCAATAAGGTGACCCCACGCGTCCCTCCGGTAATGGATTTCTCGTTGCAATTTGTGGAGGCGGCCTTATCAGACTCATGGTCATGATTTCTCCGGGCGCGCTGAAACTGCCGACAAACAAGTCAGAAAAGGAACCATCCCACCACCTTGAATTGGGTACCGAATCATCTAAAAATTCACCCTGGTAGCCGGTAGCCGGATTCCCCAGATAATACAGATCGTTCGCATCACCCGAATTCCCGGCAGGATTCTCTAAATGGAACATCCCGTCCGCCTGTTCAAGCGAACACTCATAGTGCTGAGCGGCTGTCATTTGTTGAAGCTCATTTCCTAGCATCGTCTCATCAATGTGCCATATCGCTATTCCCTCGGCAGGAAGGTACTGCGTCCAAAAGCCATAGGCTTTTTGAACATTTGAGAAGATAAAATATTCAGTCGCTGATTTGGCATGTTGATAAAAGTTGGTCGGTGTCAGCGTCACAAGCTGAGCATTCGCAGGGAAAGAAGGAACAGTGATCCAGCCCGCCTTCATACGCAAATAAGGATTAATCTGAGCCGGATATTGCTGATTTGCGGAATCTGCCATCAAGCAATGGTGCCCCAATCCGAAAGAGCGAACATTATCGCCATTCCGATTACCGTAGTCGTAGTAGTCTGAAAAACTGCACAGCATGTGTCCGATTTCATGACACGCCACGCCAATCACAGGTTGTGCCGTCCCAAAAAGTAAAGATGACATCTGATAATTGGATACATAAACACCTGCTTTAATCTCAACAAACTCTTGATCAATATCATTGTTGAGCACCCAACTGTGCGGCCACAAATCGTTGTTGCTTGAAGGGGGAGGGTTGCCAGGGTAAAACACGCTAAAGGCCTTGACGACCTGCCTTCCATCTACGGTCTTAGTCGTCAGATCAATCGCATTAAAATAAGTTGGGTCTTGTGCCAGCAGAATACTCAACGCATCCTTAACAGCCTGCACAGCTCCTAAGCCTCCGTAGTTGTCATAGTAATCCCGACTATTGAGCAGTCGCACATACGCGCTTGACACGGTCGTGTTCACCGTCATTTTTCCATTGGACTGCTCACTGAAAAATTGTTTAATAGAGGCAGCATTCCCCCAAATAGGCGTAACGCCGTTAAACATGGTGCGGACATCCCCTGGGGCAAATTCCGGTGTTACGGGATCATCCGAAAAAGAGATCAGGAGGCAAAAACCATTTTGATCTCCCAAGGTCGGTGCGTTTGGAGGCGCTAATTGAGGTCCGTCAATCGAATTTGGAAGCGTCGAGAAGTTTTGTATACTCGTGAAGCTCTTCGCGTTTGCTTTAAACTCTTCTCTTCGTTTCTCCAGATATTCCGTCTGCGCCGGAGAGAGTTCTTGCGTCGGAAGCACAATGCCTTTTTTCAAGGCAGCGGGAGGGTTATCTTTCCCTACGACCTTATCGGATGCATATACTTCGCCTGTCGCTTTTTCATCCGCGTACCGATATTCCTTTGTCAATGCGTCTTGCGTGATGGTATATCCATCCAGCGTATATTTTGTGCGGTTGTATTCGTCACCCACAACCTTGACTTGGATAATTTTACCATCCGGCTGCTGGGCTTCTATAATAATCCCCTGCGGCCCTGTAGAAACAGCCGAAACCTCCATGGCGATTATCGCCAACATCGATAAAACTAACCATCGACTCTGTTGCTTCGTGCACATTTTACTAAGATCTTGCTCCTACAACCGAACATCATGCTCGGTCAAACCAAAATTCAGGTTAAAACGGGTTGGGCGACGAGAATCACTCCTCGCCGCCCAACGACTCCCTATTACTCTATCTCGACGTAGAAGAATCCTGTCGCACCTGTAACAGTATTATCCGTCACGGTACTTTCACCCTTCTGCGTACCATTCTCATCCACTGTCACCGTCGTAGACCGGACAACAGGCCACGGACGAGGTGTCGCGAGGGTTGGCGAGTAATGTACAATATACGTGTAGGTCTTCTCGGCTGAAGCACTCAACGCAACCGGAGCCCCCAGGAACAAAGCCTGGAACGGCGAAATCGTGGTCGTGGTCTTTTCCGGTGTCAAATTCCAGTCCAGTGTCGCGCCCGAGGAGCCAAAGTCCAACTTCTGGATTGTCACAGCAGGGGGTGTCGTCGCTGTTGTGGAACTGCTGTCATCAACCGCGAGGTTGAGGAAGGCATCCTGTTGCGCACTTGTGCCAGACGACATATCCATCATCATTCTAAAGAAACCTCCTGTACCCGTTAACAGATTCGGGTTGATTTCCGAGTCACCGCGATAACTCCAGCCATCATTCGGACCTGTCAATTCGAGGAAGGTCGCCGATGCAGGATTCAGTTCATACTCGTAGGCATCTGGGAACCAGTCCTGATCCGTGTCGCTATCCTCAATGTAGACCGTGACGAGCGGAGTCGTTGCCGAGTACGATACGTCAACAGGGCGAACATCGTAGATGGACTTCGTCTCGCCATAGTAGTTCGCATAACCCCAGGACTCCCATGGATCGAGCACGCCATTGCTATTCGAGTCGATGAAGGCACGCACATAATAGGTGTCCGGCATCAGCCCGCGCATCGCGATCGCATTCGTCGCGGACAGGCTCATATTCGTGATTAAACCGACCTGGCTTGCGGCATACGTGAACTGTCCAGCCGGGAAACCTGTGAAGCCACGATTATTAAACGCCTGTAAGACCACGCGGTCAGCGAGAGTGGATGCTGCTCCAAAGTACTTGACCACAGCCCTGAGCTGTCCATAGCCCGACGACGATCCATTCAGGTTCGTCGATGTTCCGGCAGGAGACAACGTCTGGTTGACATCCCAACGGAAGATCTTCCAGGACGACCATTCCGATGCCGTGGTGCTCGCGGTACTGTATCTCGGATTCAGCATCTGAACACGCCAATAGTAGACACCGTTGTTCACCACATTCTTGTCGCCCATATAGAACGGCGCTTCCCAGATGTAATTACCGGTGGCCGTATCCTTCAATGGCACTTGACGTACCGTTATTGGATAAACCAAAGTGCCTGTCGTCGAACCGCGGCGGATTTCAAATGCGAAGGCATTATAGCCGCCATAGGTGGAGGTCAACGACCAGGTGAAGGTCGGACGCGCAGTGTAGACATACGCGCCATGCTTCGGCAGGATGCTCGTAGGCACGGCACGCAAGCTGTCAAACTTGTTCGTAAATGAAGCAACAAGCGTATTATTGGTCCTTGTATCTTGATCGCCCACATACACCTTGTACGAAATAGCACCCACAGCATTGGGGAACTCAATACCCGTGAAGCCCCAATCTAATCCATATCCCGCATAACCGGGCATGGTCATCAGGTCACCCTCATGGATATAGTCACGTCCGAAGATGGTCTTGTCAAAGATCGGACCTTCGGTAAAGGCACTTGTCTGCACAGTCGTACGGTAGATGCGGACGCGCTTGTAACCGCCGACCGCGGCCTGTTGCTGTCCACCGCCGCCCGCTGCTGGCTGGGCTGTTCCGAAGATGACATCCTCGGAGCGCAACCCTGTTGTCAGCGAGAGACGCAGGTTATTCGGCGTATAATCCGTCAACTGGATATCGAGCGCATTCTCGTCCCATCCGATAACCGTCTCGAACGGTGTCCCGATGCCCGCTGGTTCGCCGGCATCCCATGCGCCATTACCGTCGACATCTATAAAGGCGAAGAAATAGTTCTTGCCTTCCTTCAGTGCTCCCGTTGCCGCACGTCCCAAGTAGATGTGTTGCGGCCAGCCATTCGGCAGTTTGGTATCGTACGTCATCTCGAAGTAGGAGAGGCTCATATCAATATAACTGGCACGATCCGCTGGATAGGTCGCCTCATCAAGGATGATGTTTCCGTTCTCAAAGTATCCCATGTCCAACACCATTTCACCGGTGATATAATTGATGGTACCAATCGGTTCCCAGACATTGTTCATCAACATGGAATAGATGACCCCATCCATATCAAAAGCTGTCTCAGCCGTTTCCCCGGTCCAGGTATCTGTCAACTGAACAGCAATCGTTCCGGGCACCACCGATCCCGGCGAGAGGCGGGTCCGGATCGTCTTGTTCGCATAGAATCCGAGTGGCATCGCGTTCGCCTGAACGCCTGCCTGTCCAAAGGCGATATTCCATGTCGCGTCAGGGACCCCATCCATCGCGGACGTAGAGAAGGCCTGAATCACGACATCTCCGCTTGCCTGGATACCCCTATAATTGAGGCGGGTATCAACAGTCGGGATCGGAAACTCGTAGGTCGTAATTCCATTGACCATGACCAGTTCGCGCAGATCCGGTCGAACCACCGCAATCGCCTGACTGTAACGTGCTTCAGCCAAGTTAGACCAGCCATCGGCGTCATAGTCTGTCTTCGAATCCCACACATAAGGATTTGCCGCTCCGGGCGAATACATCTCTTCCCACCAGTCTTCGATGAAGTCATGGTCGGAGAACATGGCACCCATGATCAGCTTACCGCCTGTCGCCTTCATGAAGTAGTCAGACACAGGCTGAGCCGGATTGGTCTTAAACTTCAGCGGATTCGAATAACGGAACTTATACACTTCGGTAATCTGGTATTCCGCATAGTTCGAGAGTCCATCCTTGTCAGGATCGCCCACCGGACCATTCTCGCCCGTTTTTTCCATCAGGCTGAGACCATAGATACGCTTCCACCAGTCCGGCATGCCATCGCCATTGCTGTCGGCGACCTGTGCATACAACGCATTGTAGTCCGACGTCGTAGCTGCGTTCGGCAACATGCCCTTGGCCAAATCACGCTGATAGACTTCGCCGTTGGTCATGCCATTTTCTTTATAATAGGCATTTGTACCGTTATAGAGATCATTCCAGCCACCTGTTGTGCCATGCAACGTTTTCCACCATGACGGCAGACCGTCATCGGTTGTGCCTCCATTAATTGGGTTGCTGTTTTCCAGCCAGTTGCCCGAGGCGCCCTGGTCATCCCAGAAGTCGACGCACTGCTTGGCCCATGCGTCGCCGATCGGCAGCAGGTCAATGGTACGAATCGTGCCATACATGAATCCATACGGATTGTTGTTGTTCGGGAAGCTATTTTCCGCCTCCAGATTGCCTGCTGCACGGCGTGTCCAGTAGATGGAGTCCGTGACGACATCGTCATTCACAAACGTAATCGCACCATTCGTGCTCGTGAGCATGGTGACGCGCGGCAGATGCGCCGGGACGTTTTCAATCCAGGGCAGATAATGCCAGTTGTTGTACACCGTGTTCTTCACCTCGCAGGCATTCCACCAGTTGATCATTGCGCCGGCGGCATTACCGTTCAAGCGATTAGCATTGACCGCCGGGCCATTGAAGCCACGCGGCACCTGGGCGACGTACTGTTCAGCATTCGCACTGAAGAGATTGTTGAAGGTGTAGTAGTTCAACAGGATCGGCGAGAGGAAGTTATTCGTCGAGAGCGCATTACGAGCCGCACCATTGTTCAGCTCTTCCAGAATCTGCGTCCGATTCGCGAGAAGGTCTTCCCGTGTGAAGCGCTTCCGGAAGTTGTCGTTGATCTCCTTATTGCTCCGCGCACCATCCCAGACACGGACTTCATCCATCCATCCGCGATAGAACTTCTCGTAGCCTTCCCATGTGGCATCCCACGTCATCGGCATAGCATCAACATCAGGATCAAAACCAATCCCAATGCCAAGGGAGACCAGATCGATGTTCGCGGCACCCATAATCAACGTACCGTTACGCGGAGGGGCCATATACGATGCTCCTTGCGTCGGATAGTAACGGATCGGATCTAGACCTGTCGCCGGAATCAAGGTGGTTGACATGTCGCCCTGCGAAACGCCGTTGACAAAGAGCGAGAACTTCTGCGTCCGTCCGTCCATACGGGCAGCCACGTGAACCCACGTGTTGGAAACAATCTTTTCTCCATACAGACGGACTGAGTCGGTATGCTCGTCATGTCCGCCGGCATTGTCAAAGCCGCCAAAAATGCGTCCATCCGGCGCAATGCCGATCAGGAAATTACGGCGCAGGCGCTGCACCCCAGATGTCTGGCTGGCGTCTGACTGACCATAGTCGAAGGCGCGTTCAATCAAGGTCTGCTCGTTTCTGTTCGTCGCCCATTCCGGTCGAGCCCACAATTCAACGGTGAAGCTACGGAATGCCTGCTCCATGTCCATGAAGGATTGCCCGACAATGGTGGTCAGGTCGGTATACATGTATGGCGTTGTCGCGGCGGAATTCGTTCCGCTGAACCAGATCGCCTGACGGCGAAACGGATCTTCGCTGTCGCGCGGATCAGACTTCGCATTCCGGTTCGTGACCTGTTCGTCCTTATCGGAAATACCGTCATTATCGGTATCATAACCTTCGTTCATCTCAAACTGATAAGTGAAAAAGGGCACTATGGTCGCAGGCCAGAAGAACATAGCCCTGTACATCGGTATACCTGCCGCTTTTCTCCCCTTATATCCATAAGGCGTGTAAAAACGTGCTGTCAGACTATTGGTATTCGACGGATCGGTCATCCAGATCGGCGACGGATCGGTGTTCCGATTTTCAGGCAGCGGCATATTGACCGCCAACATCTCCTCCAGATTCAAGAGGCCGTCCGCATCCGGGTCTGCTGCAGGCATCCCGTTCAGCCACGGATAACGGATAAAGTCCATTGAGAAACCTATTGTTCCGGGCTGTATTAGCATCCACCAGTTAAAATCATACATCACGACAGGCCCACCATTCATAATCCAAGCATAGGCAACGCGGTCATCGAGGTAGTCTCCCCTGATGCCGTTACCCAGCAACGGATTCAAACCATGGAACATTTCATAGTAGTCGTCCATGCTATCATAGTCCGTGTCCGGATTTTGCGGATCGGTCGAGCAATATCCATTCGGACCCGCAGGCCTCATGTACCACAGGATATCTGTGGGCAAAGGCCATCCCAGACGACTCTGGTCCCAGTTATTAGTCACTTCCGTAAATAAGTCGCCTATTTCACAGGAGATATCCATGGGCATTCCGATTTGTCCCATCGCATTGGGGAACCCAACATCTCGAATATCATACCGATATCCACGGATGGACTGCGTCAT
>Ga0268284_1001568_pt1 | contig 11467 bp, 11 predicted proteins | sample saktaG_14_FD_190137 | JGI IMG/M metagenome (GOLD analysis project Ga0268284, IMG submission 190137) | Saline water microbial communities from Sakinaw Lake, British Columbia, Canada - sak_2013_06_06_40m | ecosystem: Environmental > Aquatic > Non-marine Saline and Alkaline > Saline ... | reverse complement strand
TATGCATTGGTAATCGCAAAAGCTTCATGATCCGCAAAACTAACATTATGGCTGGTACCAAAAAGGGGTGAGGACCAACAACGACCGGATTCTAAGCGCCGGTGCTGCTAAATGCGGGGTAAGGTCACAACACGCCTGAGTTTTCAAGAAAGAGTGATAGTTCAGTACATCACTTCAGAAGTCCGCTTTTTAAATTGTTGCCGGAATAAAAATAAATTCCTATTATAAAACTGACCTTTTGCCTGGCCCTGTTATCGGTGGGACGGTCAAGTAAATTCCCTGGCCGATCTGATTAGTGAATATTTTTCCATCTTGATCTTTTCCCTTATGCGTAGGAAAATAATGCCCAATTCTCTTTTAATTGAGATGAGACTGGTGGTTATCAGATCAAATACGTTAACCCCGCTAATAACTCCCTTTGAGGAAACAGTTAACAATAGGGATACGCCCTTGCCACGGCACTCTGAAAAACAGAAGGTCTTCGGCTGGTTCTGCACCTATACCCCCATCGGATTGATCCACGCGGCAGGGTTCCTGTCGGTGAGGATCTGCGGCGGTATGACAACGGTCGAGGAGGCCGGCAACCTGGTCCCCAACTTCGTCTGCCCCTATATGCGGACCTCGATCGAGAGGGCACTGCGCGGCGAGTATAAATATCTCTCGGGTGTGATACAGGGCTACACCTGCGACATATCATGCGGCATGATGAATATATGGGAAGCAAACACAGGGCTCGCGGTTTTTCATACCGTACCCCTGCCCTATAACACCGGGGATAGCGCCAGGGCCTACTATAGGCAAACTCTCAACGAACTCATCGATAAACTCGCCGGGGCCGATGGAAGGATCGACTCGACTACGCTGGGCCGGTCCCTCGACCTTTACGCTGAGATCAGGAAGAACCTGCTCCTACTGCACGAGCTACGCCTGCGGAACATATTTGTACCGCTGGCCAGCGACTTTTACACGTTACTCGAGAGGAAGGCAAGCGGGCGGACCTGAAGGTACGCCCCTACAGGAACGCCCCTACGTTGATGACGGTAAAGATATTACTCGATTGGCATTACGGTCAGCCGCGCCCTATTGAGGCAAGCTACGGGGACCGAATTGTGTTGTATAATCTGCTGACAAAGCAGTGCAGAACATCGAGATAAATGAACAGTTCCGGCGCGCCCTGGACGTCATGGAGAGGACGGGCAGGAGCGTCTTTATAACGGGACGCGCCGGCACCGGCAAATCCACCTTGCTCGAGTATTTCCGCGTCATAACAGCCAAGAAGGTCGTAGCGCTGGCCCCCACCGGCGTGGCGGCACTCAACATCAAGGGCCAGACCATCCACTCCTTTTTCGGCTTCAAACCCGATATCACGCCCCCGAAGGTCAGGAAAGTGGAAAGGGGCGGCAGCCTTTACAAGAAGCTGGATATACTGGTGATCGACGAGATATCCATGGTCAGGGCGGACCTGCTGGACTGTGTGGACCGGTTCCTGCGGCTCAACGGGCCGGACTCCCGCAAGCCCTTCGGCGGCGTCCAGATGGTGTTCGTGGGCGACCTCTACCAGCTCCCGCCCGTGGTGACCTCCAGGGAAAAGGAAGCCTTCGCCGGGCTTTACGAAACACCCTATTTCTTCAGCTCCCACGTTTTCAAGGATTTCGACATGGATTTCATCGAGCTGGAGAAGGTCTACCGCCAGCACGACCCAGGCTTCATCGAACTGCTCAACGCTATCCGCAATAACAGCATCGACGGCGCCGGACTCGGGCTGCTCAACAGGCGCTGCCTGCCGGAAGATAATTCGCCCGGCGGTGGAATATCGGTGCGGCTCACCACTACCAACGCCATGGCGGCTGACCTCAACGCCGCCGAGCTGGCAAAGCTCAAGGGCAGGCTGCACACCTTCAGGGCGTCCAGGGACGGCAAGTTCAGCGACGATTCCCTGCCCACAGCCGAGGCTCTCGCGGTCAAGGCGGGCGCCCAGGTGATGATGCTCAACAACGACGCGGCAGGACGCTGGGTCAACGGCAGCATGGGCAAAATAAAGGGGTTCAGCAAGGACGGTGAGGGCGGACTTTACATAAATGTGCAGCTCGCGGACGGCGAGGACGAGATGGTGGAGCCCTACACCTGGGAGATATTCCAGTACAAGCTGGAGGGCAGGGAGATTAAATCGGAGGTGGTGGGCACTTTCACCCAGTACCCGCTGATGCTGGCCTGGGCGGTGACCATACACAAGAGCCAGGGCAAGACCTTCGAACGGGTGGTGATCGATATCGGACGGGGCACCTTCGCCCACGGGCAGATGTACGTGGCGCTCAGCCGCTGCACCTCGCTGGGCGGCATCGTGCTCAAACAGCCCATCCAGAAGAAACACATCTGGATGGACTGGCGCGTGGTGAATTTCGTCACGCGCTACCAGTACGGCAAAGCGGAGGAGCTGCTTTCTGCAAAGGATAAGGAGAAGCTCATCCTCATGACTATTTCCATGGGCGGTAAGCTGCGCATCACCTACCTCAAGCCCAACGACGAGAAGTCGGTGCGCGTGATCAGGCCGCTGGCGGTGGGGGATTTCACCTACGGCGGCAAGACCTTCCGCGGCCTGCGCGCCTTCTGCCTCAAACGCGGCGAGGAGAGGACTTTCAGGATTGACCGGATACTGGAGGCGGCGGAGGAGGGGTAATGGGGGAGTCAAATCGCTCCTTTGACATGGTATGATAGTTGGTAGTATAATCGGTAGTATAAATGTGGTACCCGGAATGGAGGATATTTAAATGATTAAAACGGGAGGGTCTAAGAAGGTATCTGTTACTCTACCCGATGATCTGGTTGACCAGGTCCGTCTTCATGTTAAGGTTGGAGAGTTCAGTTCTTTTTGTGCGGCTGCTTTGAGGAATCATCTTGCACGTTACATGCAGCGTGACGGTTTGCCCCACAGCTTTGGAATCTGGACAGATGAGAATCACCCTGACTTGTCTTCATCAAAAGATGCTTCCGGCTATGTCAGGAAACTGAGGAAAACCGGCACTGAAAGATTATTTAAGTTGCTGGAGAAATAATGCGTTGGGAGGAAGGCCTCATAGTTTCTTGCCTGGTGGATACCGATGTTTGCATCGATTTTTTGCGCGAGAGGGAATATGCCAGGACTTTGCTCCGCAAATGGCTGGCAAAGGGTTTATTATCAATCAGCGCCGTTACGCACCTTGAAATCTATGCCGGCATCCGTAAAGGGGAGGAGAGTGCAACAGGCGCATTCCTTGACCTTATGGTTACAATACCCGTGGACGAAATGATCGCCCGTTCGGCCGGCGATATCATACGGCATTTAAAATCTAAGGGTATGACTATGTCTCCATCTGATTCTATCATTGCTGCCTCAGCTCTATTTGCGAACGTACCGCTCATCACCAACAATATTTCGGATTATCCTGTCTCCGCAATACCCGGTCTGGTGGTGGTGAAAGGTATCGGTGTGTAGTGAAATTTAACAGGCATATTTTGAATCGGGAATGGTTTTATGGCGGATAGTACCGGGTTGACCAGAACGCCTATCGATCCGGGCCCATTTGCTGATGCTGTTAGTAATAGAACGGAGCGGCTGACCCGCCATGCAAAGAAACAGAAGGTCTTCGGCTGGTTCTGCACTTACACACCCATCGAACTGATCCACGCGGCGGGGTTCCTGCCGGTCAGGATCTACGGCGGCACGATACGGGTTGAACAGGCAGGCAACCTGGTCCCCAATTTCGTCTGCCCCTATATGCGCACTTCCCTGGAGAGGGCGCTGCGCGGCGAGTACAAGTACCTCTCCGGAGTTATACAGGGCTACACCTGCGATACGCCGTGCGGCATGATGAATATCTGGGAAGAAAACACCGGGTTGGGGCTCTTTCATACCATACCCCTGCCCTATAACACCGGTGAAAACGCCAGGGCTTTCTACAGAAATACTCTTAACGAGCTTATCGACAAACTGGCGGGGGCCGGTGGAAGGATCGATTCGACTACGCTGGGCCGGTCCCTCGACCTTTACGCTGAGATCAGGACCAACCTGCTCCGCCTGCACGAGCTGCGCCTGCGGAACATATTTGTGCCGCCGGCCAGCGACTTTTATACGATAATGGAGGCCGGTTTCTCCCTGCCTCCCGATGAGTACCTCAAACTCCTCACCAACCTCACCGGCGCACTCGATGGTAAGAAAGCTAGTTCAGCTAAAGGCATACCGGTGCTGGTATCGGGCGGCATCGTCGAGCAGATGTGGATCTTCGACCTGCTCGAGGCGATGGGTGGGCGGGTTATTGCCGACGACCTCTGCAACGGGTACCGCTTCTGCCAGCCTGCCGACGGCTCGGGCGCGAATCCCATAGACCGGCTGATCGACCGCTACATGCGCCGCTTCCCCTGTCCCGCCCGCTCCACCGTTGAAGACCGCGTCCCACGGGTCAGGGAACTGGTAGAGAAATCGGGCGCCAGGGGCGTCATCTTCATCTTCCAGAAATTTTGCACGCCGCACCTGGCCGACTACCCGGCGCTGTCGGAGGCGCTGAAAAACGACGGCATACCGGTATTATCGGTCGAGATGGACGAGAGCGGCAACATCGAGGGACAGCTCAAGACCCGCTTCGGGGCCTTCTTCGAGATGATCGATGGATAAGATGGATAGTACGAGGAAATCGACCAAGAGGCTGGCCACGGCCAGGGAACTGCAGCAGATCGTGGCCGAATTCTACCTGGAGGGCCACGAGGCCAAGAAGAGCGGTAAACCGGTGGGCTGGATGCCGCCCATGAACGGCCTGATCGAGATCTTCTACGCCATGGACCTGCAGCCGGCCTTCCCCGAGAACTGGTCTCCCGTCTGCGCCGCCTTCGGACTGATCAATAAGAATTACATGACCGCCGCGTCTATGGGGTTTTCCCCGGACCTGTGCGGATACCTGCGCAACTGCGTGGGCTATATCAACGGAATGATGGGTACGGAAGAGGTGCCGCTGGGCGGGCTGCCGGAACCCGACATGATCTTCATACCGGGCGCCGGCTGCGTCCCGACCATGAAGAACTTCCAGTACATCGCCAAACGCTTCCCCGACGCTAAAGTGTTCTACGCCGACCTGCCGCAGGTGCCCATCGAGAATATACAGCGCTACCACATCGACTACGCACTCAGCGAGATAAACCGCATCATCGCCTTCCTCACCGGGGCCACCGGCAGGAAGCTGGATTATAATAGGCTGGCGGAGGTCGTCATCCTGTCCGACCAGGCCTGCGCACTGTGGGACGAGATCACGTCGTACCGGTGTAATATCCCCACGCCGATCTCGGCGGCCGAGGTGGGACTGATGTTCGTGATGGTGACCAGGCAGGGCACGCAGCTCGCCGTCGACTACCTGACCAGGGTCAGGGACGAGGTGAAGCAGCGCGCTGTGCAGGGCACCGGCATAATCCCCGAGGAGAAGGTGCGGCTTTTCTGGGACAACATCCCCCTGTGGTACAACCTGGGGCTTTTCAACTACTTCGAGAGATACGGGGGCGTGGTGGTGGCCGAGACGTACTCGGCGGCCTGGTCCATACGGCTCGACACGTCCAACCCCCTCGAGGCGCTGGCCATGAAATCGCTGCAGTCGTACCCCATGGTGTCCTGCGTCTCGATGAGGCGGAGGAAGGAGATGGTGCTCAAGGCCTGCCGCGACTACCACATCGACGGCGCGATACTGCACTCCAATAAGTCGTGCCTGCCCATCACGCTGGGACAGATGGATATCAAGCGGGCGCTGCAGCAGGAGCTGGGTGTACCCTCGGTGGTGATCGAGGCCGACCACATGGACCCCGCCAACTTCTCGCTCTCCCAGTTCGAAGACCGGGCGGGGTCGTTCATGGAGATGCTCCTTCAGAGGAAGGGGTTCAGGCAGTAACGGTGTCATTGCGGTTAGTCGTTTTTCTCTCGTCATCGCGAGGAGCGCACTTGTTATCACATCATTGCGAGGAGCCGCAGGCGACGTGGCAATCTAGTGTTGGCGCTATTCCCCACACAGGATTGCTTCGCTTCGCTCGCAATGACGGGACGAGAAAACGGTCGCAATGACGGGGTAAAAACGCTCGCAATGACGGGACGAGAAAACGGTCGCAATGACGGGGTAAAAAAGCTCGCAATGACGACTACCCGTCATTGCGAGGAGCCGCAGGCGACGAAGCAATCTGGTGCAGGGTAATACATGGACGAAAGACAATTCTACGTGTACATCATGACCAACTGGAAAAACACTGTTCTTTACACAGGTGTGACCAACGATCTGAAAAGGCGCGTTTATGAACACAAAGAGAAGCTTGTCGATGGCTTCACCAGACACTACAATCTGACGAAATTGGTATATTACGAGGTTGCTGACACCGCTGAGGCGGCAATTGTCCGAGAGAAACAGATAAAAGCCGGTTCAAAACAAAAGAAAGTGCAACTTGTCAAAGAGATGAATAAAGAGTGGTTGGACCTCTACCCTGATTTGGGGTAGATTGCTTTGCCCGTCATTGCGAGGGTGAGTCGAAGCTGCGAGCCGAAGGCGCGGCAGGTAGCGACGAAGCAATCTTGTGAGTGATTGCGGGGACACCAGATTGCCGCGGCCTTCGGCCTCGCAATGACGGGACGAAAAAACGGTCGCAATGACCTCTTTTATCGTCATTGCGAGGAGCGTAGCGACGAAGCAATCTTGTGCAGTAATGCGGGTACACCAGATTGCCGCGGCCTTCGGCCTCGCAATGACGGGACGAAAAACGGTCGCAATGACGGGACGAAAAACGGTCGCAATGACCTCTTTTATCGTCATTGCGAGGAGTGTAGCGACGAAGCAATCTTGTGAGTGATTGCGGGTACACCAGATTGCCGCGCCCTTCGGCCTCGCAATGACGGGACGAAAAAACGGTCGCAATGACGGGACGAAAAAACGGTCGCAATGACGGGGTAAATAATCGCTCGCAATGACGGGATGAAAAAAAGGTCGCAATGACGGGGCAAAAACAGTCGCAATGGCGAGAGAAAGATGGTCGCAATGACCAGCGAAAAGGGATGTCAACTCGACTCGATAGCTATAGTAAGGCCGCTGACCTGTTTTGCATTTCGTTCTGAATTGTTATAGTGGCGTGCTTGTTCAACGCAGGAACAGACAGATTTCTTTCTTGGAGAAGTGCAATATGCTCCTCTATGCCCCACCTGGCCTTATAAATGCAATCTTCAATCGAATGGCCGATGCCGGTGAAACCTTCAAGATCAGGCGAATAAAAACCAAAAATGTTAGGATCTTCGGTAGCCTCGATAACCAGTGAATATTTCAAATCAAGCATTTAATTTTCTTTTAATACCCGCAGCTTTTAATATCGCGTTACAAGTACCTGTAGGTACCTCATGAGAACTATGATAATCGATTCTAACCAGTTTATCCAGTCCGGCTTTGGCATAATACCGTATTGAGCCCTTTTCTTTTACAAGCTCGAACCCGTTTTGTTCCAACAGCCTAACCAACTCATTGAAAGTCATGCAAAATCCCAACCTTATTGAAACGACACCACGGTCTTCAGGGCTTTGTATTTGCCCTTGCTCAGGTTGACCTCGATCATGCGGCGGTAGTCATCGAGTTTAAAGGTGTGCGTAACCATGGCGTCGAGCTGTATCTTTTTCAACTGCACCATCCACGTGGCTATTTCAAAGATATGCTTCCTGGCGCCCTGGTAATCTACGTAGCCGGAAGAATAGGCCCCTTTAATAGTCTGCAGCTTGAGCCACAGCGGCGTGAGATCGAGCTTAGCGTCCTTGCCGATGCCCACCATGCTCAGCGTCCCGCCCGTCGCCAGCGCCCTCATGCTGCTGACCAGGGTCGGCTGGCTGGCCACGCAGTCGAAGATCTTCTGGAAGCCGCCCATCAACACTTCCTGTCCTATCATGGGCTTATAGGCGCGCGCGCCCGTGATCTCGATGGTGTGCCTGAGTATGTCGCCGTCCGTGATCAGCTTGTCCGCGCCCGCCTTGACCGCCATACCGGCGGCGAAAGGATCGGGCTCGGCCACCGTGACCTGGCACTTGCTGCCCAGGGCGCGTATGGACTGCACAACCAGGTTGCCGATCACACCCGCCCCGATCACCAGCACCTGGTCGTCGTCCCTCGGCTGGTTCTCCAGCACCGCCTGCAAGGACACCCCCAGCGGCTCGAAGACAGTGGCCTCCTTGACAGAAATCCCCTCGGGCAGCTTGAAAAGCTGGTCCTTGTGGGCGATAAAGTAGGGCGCAAAGCCGCCGCCCGTATCGCGGCAGATGCCCGTGAACATGCCGGGCGCCAGCTTGCCCTCGGCGAAGTTCTCGCAGTTGGAGGGACGCCCCTCCCGGCAGCTTTTACAGGGGTTCTTGATGCCCCGCGTCACGCAGCCCAGGTGGTTCATCAGTATTATGCGGTCGCCTGCCTTGAATCCCTCGACACCGCCGCCCACCGCCGCCACCTCGCCGCAAATCTCGTGGCCCATGGTGCAGGGGAAGGACGAGAAGGGCGAGGCCGTGGGCGATTCCTTGAGCATAATGAGGTTCAGGTCGCTGCCGCAGAAGCCGCACATCAGCGTCCTCACCTTCACCCAGTCGGGTGACGGCAGGACCGGATCGGGCGCGTCCACCAGTTTCACAGTGGCCAGGGGCCCGCTGTAGAAAAGGCTCTTACTCAGGGCGCCCAGCAACGTGAGAGCCAGGTATTGAGGAACGGAAACGGAGAACTGTAAGGCCTTCATAACCCTATCCCCCCTTTTAACCCCTATTCCATTTTGAGGCCGTCGACCAGCAGCAGGGTGCCGGGGCTGGTCACCGTGGGATCGGTCAGCACGTTTACGCAGGCCGGTTTGCCGGATTCCAGCGACCGCTTCATGGCAGGCATGATCTGGTCGTCCTTTGTCACGAATTCGCCGTGCCCTCCCAGCGCCTCGACAACTTTCTCGTAATGCACCACGCCCAGCTCGGACCCCACCAGGCGCTTCGGCCCGTACGTTATCTCCTGCCCGTGCTTGATCATGCCCCAGGCCTGGTCGTTCACAATCACGCAGACGAAGGGGATTTTATGCCGCACGGCTGTGTCGAACTCCATGGCGTTGAGGCCGAAGGAGCCGTCGCCGCTGATCACGACCACCGTCTTATCGGGACGCGCCACCTTGGCGCCTATGCCCATGGGCACGCCGGTGCCCAGGCAGCCGAAGAGCCCCGCCGCGCCGCCGATGATGCCCGACTTCTCCTTTGCCATGAGACCCGTCAGGCCGAAATACGAGGCGTCGCCGCCGTCGATGATATAGATGGGGCTGTCCTGCGACGCCTTTTTAACCTGCTCGATGAGTCGCCCGGGGTGTATCGGGTCGCTGATCTTATCCCTCTGCTCTATTTCACCTGCCACCAGCGGCAGATAGGATTCTCTCAGTGATTTCATCCACGCGCCGTGGTCCTTTTTCTTGACGTGCTTGTTGAGCTCGCGCAGCGTGAGCGCGATATCGCCGGCCAGCCCGATGTCGCAGCATCTGTTCCTGTCCAGCTCGGAGGGCTCCACGTCGACGCGGATCACCGTTGCATCGGGGAAGCCCTGCCCGAAGAACATCAACCAGTTGAAGCGTAAGCCCAGCACGATCACCAGGTCGGCCATGGGCAGCGCCGACAATAAGGCTATTTGTCCCCCGTCCCAGAGTGAGAGAGGATGCTCGTCCGGTAGGGTACCCCTGCCGTTATTCATCAGGACGAAGGGGATGCCCGTTTTGTCTATGAATTCCTTCAGCTCTTTATCGCAGTCGCTGAAGCCCACGCCGCTGCCGCCCACCAGCAGGGGCTTGGACGCCGCATTGATCGCATCTGCGGCCTCCCTGATGGCCTGGATGTCCGCCAGGGACTTGTAGGATTTACATGCCCTCTGCGGGCAGGTGATGTCCGCGTCGTTTACCTGAACGTTGAGTATGTCGGGAGGCAATTCCAGGAAGACCGGGCCCGGCCTGCCGGACATGGCCACGCGGAAGGCCTTGGAGACATATTCGGGTATGCGCCTGGTGTCGTGGCAGACTCCGTGCCACTTGACGATCGATTTGACCATGTCGGCCTGGCTCATGTCCTGCAGCGCGCCCTTCTCGCGGTCCCTGATGGGCGCCATGCCACTCAGCATCACCACCGGGGCGTTCTCCATGCTGGCGTTGACCAGCCCGGTGAGGGAATTGGTGAAGCCGGGGCCCGCCGTGACGATGCAGACGCCCTGCTCGTTCTTAAAAATGGACCAGGCGTGGGCCATCATCACCGCCGCCTGCTCGTGCCGCACGTCTATCAGCCGCACGCCGTATTCGTAGAACCCGTCGAAGATGCGGTCGATGTGTCCCCCGCTCAGCCCGAATACGGTGTCGACCCCCTCGACCTGCTTGAGATACCGGGCAACAAGATGGCCTCCGTAGATCTTACCCATGACACTTACCTCCTCGCGCTTACGAATGTGTAAAACGGTTTATTTTAACATGAATCAATGATGTCATTGCGAGGAGCGCACCTGTTATCACGTCATTGCGAGCGAAGCGAAGCAATCTTGTGTGTGATTGCGGGTACACAAGATTGCCGCGCCCTTCGGGCTCGCAATGACGGGGGGATTGATTGCCGCGGCCTTAAGGCTGCCACGCCTTCGGCTCGCAATGACGGGACGAAAAAACGGTCGCAATGACCTCTTTTATCGTCATTGCGAGGAGCACAGCGACGAAGCAATCTTGTACGTGATTACGGGTACACCAGATTGTCGCGGCCTTAAGGCTGCCACGCCTTCGGCCTCGCAATGACGGGACGAAAAAACGGTCGCAATGACCTCTTTTATCGTCATTGCGAGGAGCATAGCGACGAAGCAATCTTGTGCAGTCATGCGGGTACACAAGATTGCCGCGGCCTTCGGCCTCGCAATGACGGGACGAAAAAACGGTCGCAATGACCTCTTTTATCGTCATTGCGAGGAACACAGCGACGAAGCAATCTTGTGCAGTCATGCGGGTACACCAGATTGCCGCGCCCTTCGGGCTCGCAATGACGGGGGGATTGATTGCCGCGGCCTTAAGGCTGCCACGCCTTCGGCTCGCAGCTTCGCCTCACCGCAATGACGGGTTAGAAAGGCCTCGCAATGACGGGACGAAAAAACGGTCGCAATGACCTCTTTTATCGTCATTGCGAGGAGCGTAGCGACGAAGCAATCTTGTACGTGATTACGGGTACACAAGATTGCCGCGCCCTTCGGGCTCGCAATGACGGGGGGATTGATTGCCGCGGCCTTAAGGCTGCCACGCCTTCGGCTCGCAGCTTCGCCTCACCGCAATGACGGGTTAGAAAGGCCTCGCAATGGGCATAATACTTGAAAAAAGTTGGTGGACATTTTTGTAATTAGTGCATTTTGATAGTGTTTTTCTATAAAATGTGGCTATTTAAGGGTTAATCATTAAAGTGGTTCAATGATTGAGG
>Ga0268284_1001567_pt1 | contig 11472 bp, 15 predicted proteins | sample saktaG_14_FD_190137 | JGI IMG/M metagenome (GOLD analysis project Ga0268284, IMG submission 190137) | Saline water microbial communities from Sakinaw Lake, British Columbia, Canada - sak_2013_06_06_40m | ecosystem: Environmental > Aquatic > Non-marine Saline and Alkaline > Saline ... | reverse complement strand
CAGCCAGCTGATTAAAATAAGTATTAGCATGACTACCCAGGTAAAAAGAATCGTGGCATTAAGATGGATTCCATTCCACTTAAAAAAAATTATTGCATCCGGACTTATTTCCATTTTTAATTCCCCACCCCCTATTCAAATATGATTACTTTGGTCCCTTTTTTGGTTTACCAATCGTTCTACTTAAAAAAATACGACTCACAATAAATCCCACCAACAGGATTAAAATATTTCCCCAATCACCCTGACGGGCAATATAGATTAATACAAAAAACACGGCAGCTATTCTTAAAATATAACTTCCCAGAGTTAATACAATCGGTGAACGAGCCTGATTCATGTTTTTAATAGTCAGCCATAAACCACCAAAATAAAATAGTCCTAACCCCAGGCCGATGAACAAATATAATAGGCTGTAAACACTGAGATTCATTCTTCATTTTCCTCTTCAATCGATTTTCGTTCTTTTTCCACCCAGTACCAGGCATTGAGACAGCCAAGGATAATCCCCAAAAAGAGAAAAGTCAAGGTCCAGGAAATATGACCCGGCCATCTCTTATCAGCCCAAATACCCACTGCAATGCCAATCACGGTCGGTATCATCACTGACCAGCCAATTACCCCGAACGAACCCATACCAAACCAGACAGCCTGATATTTCTTGTCTCGGGCTCTTAATTTGCGTTTTTCTTTTTTCTCGATTTTCCTGAGAAAACCCTGCCGTATATCTTTTGATTTATTCTGATGTTCCATTTATTCATGAGTCTCCAAATTCAAAAAACTTCTGACAAAATCTGCTTCTAATTTACTTAAAGCTGTCTGAGCATCTTTTTCTTTCTCATCTGTCTTTATAAATATTTCTTCTACCCGATTTTTCAGCTCTCCCAAATCTTCTCCTTCTATGGCATTTCGAGTCGAAATAACCACTTTATTCCCATATTTTACCAGGATTCCTTCATCGATGGCCAAAAAAACATCTTTCTCCTCGGATGTCGTTAGCAGTAAAATCCCCGGTGTTAAGGAAGTGGTAAAATCAACATGTTTGGGCAGCAGGCAAAACCATCCGTTTTCTGCTTCTGCCGTTATTTTTTTGACTTCTCTTTTTAAAAATGTCTTCCCCGGTAATAATATCTTTAAATCAATCATTTTTATCTTCTTCTTTAGCTTCTTCTATCGAACCAATCATATAAAGTGATTGCTCGGAATAACTGGCAAATTCGTCATTTAAGATTTTCTCACATCCGTCTAATGATTCGGGTAAACTAACCCGGCGGCCTTTATTGCCGATAAACTGTTCCGTGGTGGCAAAGGGCTGGGTTAAAAACTTTTCCAGGCGTCGGGCACGATTGACCGTTCTCTGGTCTTCCTTTGATAATTCTTCCAAACCCAGCATGGCGATAATATCCTTTAATTCCTCATATTCAGATAAATTCTGTTTAACCTCCCGGGCTATCTGGTAATGCCTCTGACCAACGGTCATCGGTGTCAGCATATTAGAAGCAGATTTTAGGGGGTCTACCGCCGGATACAATCCCTGGCTGGCGCGCTGTCGGGAAAGCACCACTGAAGCAGAAAGATGACTAAAAGTATGCACTGCTGCCGGGTCGGTAAAATCATCAGCCGGTACATACACCGCCTGAATTGAGGTGATGGACCCGGTGGGGGAATTACAAATTCTTTCCTCGAGGTCAGCAATCTCACTGGCCATGGTGGGTTGATACCCTACCCGGGAAGGCAATTCGCCTAAAAGACCGGAAACCTCAGCACCGGCCTGTACAAAGCGGAATATATTATCAATTAACAAAAGAACGTCCTGCTTGGCTTCATCACGGAAGTATTCTGCCATAGTCAAAGCAGCATGTCCTACTCTAAACCGGGCACCCGGTTGTTCGTTCATCTGGGCAAAGATCAAGACCGCCTTTTTCAGGACACCTGTTTCTTTCATTTCCCGATATAATTCTTCCCCTTCTCTGGAGCGCTCGCCGATCCCGCAAAAGAGGCTCACCCCTTCATGTTCCAAAGCCATATTGTGAATCATCTCCATAATCAGAACCGTCTTGCCAACACCGGCACCGCCAAATAAACCGGCTTTTCCGCCTTTTTCCAAAGGAGCCAGAACGTCAATCACCTTTATCCCGGTCTCATAAATATCTGTCGCCGTGGTCCGTTCGGCAAGAGGAAGAGATTTTTGATATATCGGTACTAATTTTTCAGGTGTTAAAACATCTCCCCCATCAATCGGTTCTCCAAAAACATTAAACATTCGCCCCAATAATCCGGACCCCACGGGCACTTGCAAAGGATGTCCCATGTCAATGATTTCATCTCCCCTTTTTAGCCCTTGAGTGGGAGTTAAGGCTATTCCTCTCACCGTATTGGCATCAAGATGAAGGGTTACCTCGATAATCGCTTCGTGGGATTTCAACTGGTAATTTATCTTGGGAAGGAACTGCGGGAAAAAAGCATCAACCACACTTCCCCGGATTGCTCTTATTTGCCCTCTATTCATTTTCTGATTATCCATTCGGACTATCTCCACAGAAAGAATAAATCTGAAAGTTAATATTTTAGCAGGTATGTTATTGTATGTTATATTAGATTTTATTTATTATAACATACGCAACAACTAAGAAGTTACATTTTACCATTCTACTAACTTAAGGCTTGCTTTAACACCGGATAAAAATCCTTCTCCTCCTCAATTACGGTGATCTTTTCTTTTCTTGCTTCCTCTTTCTGGCTTTCTGTACAATAACCCCATCCGGCCAAAAAAACATTGACTCCCAAAGCGTCAGTTCCCATAAGGTAACTCAGCTGGTCATCAACAAAATAAATCTCATTTAATTTGGCATCATATTTTTTGGCGATGGCCTGCATATGCTCTGCCTTATGCTTGCCAAAGTTTTTATCAAAAATATCTTCAATGTCCATTTCAAAACCAAGATATTCCGGTTGAAAGGCACGATGAATGGCTTGCCCAAGATTGGAGGTAGCAATGACAACTTTTTGACCTTCCTTTGTAAATCGCTGAATCCCTTTGATGACTTCCTTAAAAACAGGTGACAGAAAAAACCATTTTTTAAAATTCTTTTTCTGCCATCTCTCTTTTTCTTTAAAAAATAATTCCCGAAAAAATTGATAATCGAATTGAAGCTGATTACGATAAGCAATGAATTCCTGTTGGTCCTTAATCTTATCCTGCTCTTCCGTAATTTTAAGAATAGCAAAAAAATCACCTGACAATTCGATATAAGACCTTAAGCGGCGGTAATCATCCATTTCTTTCTTATATTTTTTTTGCATCTCCCCCCAATTATCAAAAGTAAATAATTCTCCGCCAAAATTTTTCTTTACTTCCGAACCAAAATATTTACAATAGGCATTATGACTTATAAATAAAGATTTTAAGGCACTGTCACTAATGACCCCATCATAATCCACTGCTAATATTTTCATTTTTAATTCTTCCTATCCCTTGAATTAATTTTTGTATTGTTCTTGAACAAATTATTAAAATTATACTATTTCTTTATTGGGTTGTACAACTCTTGAATTGTGTGATTGTGGGGAGAAATACGATACAATTTTTAGATTATGGACATTCTTGGCTTATCAAAAAATATTATTACTATTAGCAGAAATAAACTCTAGCAAGATAAAATGAAAGTAATACAAATAGACATTTATCGTATCCTTAAAAAAACTAGAAAGAGTTTCCGGATTATTAAGTCAGCATTACTATTTCTAGTCAATGTATGTTTCCAAATAGAAAATATTTTATAATAATTTTACTCTTGATTTTTTCCTCCATTTATTAATTTTACTAATTTTTACTAAACTTTCTAATAAAGATTTATCCCTAGAAATTAAAAACCTATCACATCCATTTGCTATAAAATAATTAATACTCCTTACATCTTTGCTTGATACCTGCATATTTATCATTCTTTCTCCCCGATCACACATTACCAAACATACCTTTCGGCTCAAAGGCACAATTTTTTTAGTTCCTTTAGTTCGGATACCATAAGGTCCATTATAATTTTCAGGAGAAGTAACTATAAATGGATTATCTGAAGTTATAAATGAACTATTCTTTGGTGAATGCCAAAATTGCCAGTCCATTTGAATATAATAAAAAGGGAATTCTCTGGCAAGGGAATACATTATTTTTAGACTATATTCTCTGGAAAATCTAATATCATAATCCTCATTTTTGGCAAAATCTAATACTTCCTTGGGAGATACATCCTTTTGCTCTTTGGTTGTTGCAAATTGATTTATTATTATTTCGGCTTCTTTTTCGTTTGAAATAATCATCTTATTATATTTCTTTAATGTTTTTTCGCTAAGCTCATTAATTGTTATTTCAAATTCAGGCACTCTTACATATAATAAAGCAATAAAAACAGCAAGAATAGATTTTTCTTCCAAATCAATTGACTCTTTTCTGTTTATCTTTCCTATAATAGGTTTTGTTTTATCTTCTACATTAGCTAAAACTGCTTCAACTTCATTGTGCGATATACCATCAGGTCCAGTAATAGTGTAATATTTCTTCTTAACAGCAGTATTAATGGGAGTTTGTTGTCTATATTTATCCATATTACGATCGTATAACCATAAAAAACCATTCTTACAGAAACTCTTTAAATAAAACTGTGGTAAATAATGGTGTCTTTTAGATTCGCTCATTTTTTAAATCCATTTATCAAAAATTTAATTTACCTTATATTTTTTATTATATTTAATATTTATTCATCTTTGTAATTATATTTTTAATTATTTCTTATTGCAAATAATAGATAGCTATAATTTCTCAAAATATGATAAAAACGTAGTAAATGAACTGTCTTCTCTTATATTCTAATCATTTAAGAATACGTCGGGAACCTGGGCTTATCAGATCCCCTTACGAAAAGTTAAAAAAAGTTAGCGGATTATTGAGCTGGCACAATCGTCTCCGTTACAATCCTCTTGTCCATTTCCGTTTTATTGCTATTTTATTTTGTAAAATTATTAAACCTTTTTTATTTGTTCATATTCTATATAGTTTAGAATTTTATAAGCTTATTTCCAATATAATGTAAGAAATATTAACGATATCCAAAAAAAAGTCATGCCTATTAATGACAATTTTAATATGTTTATTATGCTTATCACAGATGAGGAGTTAAATGGTGAACTCATCAGTTTTTTATTAATTCTATTGTTGATTGAATCAATAATCACGGAGAGCCTATTCTCTACTTTTAAAAAATATTTAGCTATAAGCGTACAAGCTAAAAGCGCAAGGATATTTACAAAAATAAATAGCAATGATATAGGGTAAATGTAAATCGAGTTATTAATTTTTTTCTCTAAAATTTTTGTAAGAATTAATCCAGCAATAAAAAGATTGCTTGTAATGAAAAATGTATACCAAGTAACGCCGATACTAAATATTTTTCTAATATATTTGTTAATTTCTTCAAATTCTTTAAAGCAATAAATTTTTTCTTTTTCATTTATTTCCAGCATGACCATCTCCTCTTTTATTTCTAATTCTCTAAATATAAAAAATTGTTCTTTTGAAAACTTCATTACCTTTTTACAATTTACTCCAAAAAAAGCACAGAACTTTAAACTTACCAGAAAAACTGATAAAAAGAAACGGCGGTTTCAATCCGCTGGAAACAATTTTTAGGTTGTATCTTCTTTTTCTTTTTTTGATATTTCAATAGTATGATTAGGTTTTATTTCTCTATCTCTTTTTCTTCTTCGTTGTACTTGTCTGAAAAACATCATAAAAGTCATTGCAACTATAAGTGCTGTTACAGAGAATAAAGTGGGCAAAAGGATAAAAGATTTTTCTTGTAATAATGAAATCTCACTGGTTTTATCTTTTAGGTATGTTGTGAATACCATTAAAAGAGTCATCATTGCTGATAAAAGACCAAACATAATACTAACGAGTTGAACTAGTCGCTCTCTACTTTCAATCATTATTGAAGAATAAGTTTTTTCTTCAGCTTTTAATTTACTCTTTTGAATTATTGCCTTCTTCTCATATTCATTAAGCTCTGCCAGACGGTTACAATAATCTTCTTTAGTTTTTGCAGAAATAAAACTAGAATCCATTACTTCTTTAATTAATTCTTGTGCAATTTCAGTAATACTAAAAATATCTTTTTTATCAACCGAATATTTTCTAGATGTTGAAGTTATTAATGACTTTATTATATCAGTTGTAGGAACGATATTTTCTGAAATACCAGGACGAATTGAGTAGATAATTTCACGATTTGCAGAAAACACTTTTTGTCTATATTCTTTATTTTCTCTCTTTGAAAGAAGAGTGCGGGATACTATCGTAACCACCAAACCACTTAATATTCCAGCACCAATTCCAATTATCCAAGGATTATTAACAATAGAATTATTAACAATTCCCATATTATTTCCTACAATCAATTTATATTTAACAACCGAACATAGAGTTGAGCTGCTGCGCCGGGTAAAATTAAGGGGTCTTGAAATATCACTTTTCATCTTCCCGCTCAATTTTTCTACACCTTAATACTAATACGACAAAAGATTTAAAAAATCCTTCTTTTTTGTAAAAAATACTTCAAGATAAAAAATTTAAGAAAGTATAGATGGGAAGAAAAAATATTCAGAACCCCACCGATTATTCGATGGTTGCGCTGAAGAATGATTATCAGGGGGTACTTGCACGGGAAAATTCTCGGTCTACCCTATGATTAGTTTATCTTCTAAAGTTACTAATTCATAAGTTTTACTGTGCCAATTTGAAACTACCTCATAAGTTATAAAATGAACTCGATTACGCAAAACCGAAAAAGCATTATATGATAGTTTTGCATTAAATTGATTTTCATGCAACTTATTAGCTACGATATAAAATTTTGAATAAAAATCTTGTAACTCCACAAATTTTACTAGTGAATGCACCATATCTGTTGTATGTTCAATTTCAAAAAATGAATCTGGCATTTTTCTTTCATTAAACCATACTACATCTATTCTCTTCGCTTTTTCTACAAGGTGCTTGTAAGTAAAATTATAAAAATCCTTTATAGTAGAAATATCTTTAAGGGTTCTTCCTAAATATTTTTTTTGTTTATCCTGTGGAGGTAATGATGTTTGAAATTTTTTTAAATTACCTATTTCTAATAGTAATCCTTGATAATAAGAATGATTAAATTCTAATTTTTTTGATTCTGAGACTTCACTAGTTGGTAAAATCTCAATAGGTAATTTATCTCTAAATTCTTTTAACGCCCAGAGACCAGGTCTAATCTTAAAGAAAAATCTATTATCCTGAACAATGCGCCGAATGCTTGCAAAAGGTGTTTTAGTTTTCCATTCAATACCAAGGACCTTTAATGCTTCTTGATATAATTCGCCAAGAGTAGCATAGCCACCTTTTTCTTCCATTACTTTTATTACTGCTTCGTATTGTTTCATTTGTATTCACTCAAATGAAAATATTTGGCATTATGATAATAATTCTCATTTTTAAGTTCGATACAAATTATTTCATCAAAATTTGTATCTAATAAATAATCATTCTCTTTATTTAAGTTTATAAATGCCTCATCTTCATCTTTTCCTTTAGCAAAAGCAATAACTTGACAATTATCTATGTCTGGTTCAGATGAGATACTATTTGGCTGATACGAAGTACCTTCTTCGGTGATAAAAATATAGCTTTTCATTTATCAATCTCCTCTAAATATTGTGTGTCAAGGGGATGGTTCTTTGTCACATTTTAAGAATATATTTATCTCATTGAATCGCCACCAGTGGTTAAAAGAAATAGTTTTCCCCGATTTTTCTACGCCTTAATATTAATACGACAAAAGATTGATAAAATCCTTCTTTTTGTAAAGATTTGGTTTCACAACTTCACATTCTCCTATTTTCGTTTTATATTTTGTGAAGTTGTAAAGCCTCGTCTTCCACATAAGGGATCTTAGTGTTTCTTTTTTTAATTTAATCTTACGAATCTACTTTTTTGGTGGATGAACATCTCTCATCGAAGGTTCATGCGATTCGCCAGAAATTTTTACATCTTTGGAATGCGGTTGATCACGTTTGCCAGATTTGTCCGTGTGATATACATCAAAATGTTTACCTACGCGCGAATCTTTGCCTTTGTGTGATTTACTAGCTTTCCATCCCATCTTTGATCACCTCCTTTGGAAAAATAATGCAAAAAATAGGGAAATAAAGGGGTCTCAACATTTGACATTCATACTTCCTTTAAAGCTGTTATCACCCTTTGCATGACCTCTTTTATTTCATGATTAACTTCGCTTTTTTGTTCAAATCTTTTAGTAGCCTGGGAAACGGCTGAATAATCCATCTTAAAAAGTTCACTTATTTTAAAAAAATGGGTGTCCCTATTATATTCCCAGTAAAACGTTTTTAAAACAATCATATGGCAATAGCGCCCCAACCAACGATTTGTTTAATAAGAAAATCAATGGTTGTAATTACTTGCATACAATAAAAAAGTTTTTCTGTCCCTTTACTATGCATAAAAATATTCCTGACTCCCTGCATCAATCCCATTGCAACGAATTGAATACCAGCTTGCTCATTTCTTTTTGAAACAGTAGAGAGATCACTAATTGGAATTTTAGGTTTTTCGGTTACTTCTTTTGTTTGGGGATCAGTTTTAAAGGAAAATGCCTTCGCCATTAAATCCGATCCGGTTAAATCGATTAAACCAGATAATTCTTTTACTAATGTCTCCAAAACAACAATAGCCTCTCTAACGGCTGCAACCATCTCGCTTTTTAGAATTAAATTTCCTGCTTTTTCTAATTCTTCCGATAACTGAATTATCCTAAAGTATTGTCTAATGTCTTCTATGCATTTAGGGTATAAGTGACCACAAATTGGGCAAACATTAAAATTGTATTTCTTTGCCAATTTAGTTGGAATTGGCGAATTACATTGTTTGCATGTAAATTTACTTTTACTCATACCAACCTCTGACATTATAAAATAACTTACTACGCTATTGCACTAAAAAAACAACAATTTTTCTAATTATTTTTTATCACAAAAACATAAAAATTACAAAGATATGTATTGGAGATAATAGGGCTGTCCCTATTCATTTCATAGCGTTACTGGAAAAAAAGAAGCCTGAAGGGTTTGGACATTAGTTTTTTAAACCATGTTAGCCGTCCGTTGCGGGCTGCCTTATAACAAAAAGCCTTTTTTATCTTAAACTCATTTCTTGAAGGTTATCGAAAAGCCTTGTCGACATCGTCGTATCCATATTCATGAACCAATGCACGTAGAACAGCGCCCTTGCTGATTTCTGCCCATGTTGCGTCCGCCAAATACTTTTTCAACTCGCCCTTAGGCTCAAAGCGGACAGGAAATAGAGTTGCCTCCCAAGAGTCGGCAGCACGTGACCCCTTCACGATCCGTTCCACTTCTGTAATAGGCATTTTGATTCGCACTATCGCGTAAAGATGCGGATGGAACGAATGAAGATCCCAAGCCAAACTTAGGAATTCGACATTATCCACGGTGGCTGCTTGTGCAACTTCTTTCGCGATTTCCTCATCTACTGCACGCAGGGCAGTAAAGAACGGGTTTGGACACATCTTGGGTTCATAGTCCCAATCCACTTTGCATTTCTCTTTAGGCTGAGCAAGCCACTTCGGCTTAGACCATGAGTCACCAAATATCGAGGGCTCATCCTTCCATCGGTGAATATTTTCAGCAGCGGATGCGGTATAGACTTTCCTCGCGTTGTCAACCAGATTAGTTCGTAATGTCATTTAAAAGATAAAACCGGACTCTTTTTTAATGATTTAAAAGATAAAAGTGGACTACCCAAAAACAGTAAAAAGGTATAATTTAGAACTAAATTCTAAAGAGAAAAGAGGTTCTAAATTATGTCTAAACAATTACACAAAAACTTTACCGATGATCAGGTTAAATCACTTTTTGAAAAATATTCGAAAGGAGAAATCAAACTTAATTATATCTTGCAAATTCTTAGAATCAAGAGAAGTAGATTCTTTGAATTACTGACCAAATATCGAAATGACCCAGATAACTTTTCTATCCAATATGAAAGGAATACTAGTAATTACAGAATCGACCGAGAAATTGAAGCAAATATTATCCAAGAACTACAGATCGAAAAAGATTTAATCAAAGCAAAAGAAGTACCGATTAACTATTACAACTACAGTTACATAAAAGATCTTTTAGAACAAAAATATAACCAGAGGGTATCTTTGCCTACCATAATCGACCGAGCCAAGAGAAATAATTTTTATTTTTTAAGGCCAAAGAGAAAAGCTCATGATAGAGAAGTAATAACTAATTACCCGGGAGAACTGATTCAACATGATTGCTCTCACCATCTGTTTGCCCCTTATGCTGACAGAAAATGGTACCTGATTACCTCAATAGATGATTACAGCAGGTTGATCTTGTATGCTGTCCTGGTAGAAAGAGAGACCACCTGGGAACATATCCTGGCCTTAGAGGCAGTTTTATTAAAATACGGGTTTCCTCTGGCCTATTATGTAGATAGTCATTCAATCTTTCGCTTTGTACAAGGAAGAGACAGTTTCTGGCGAAACCATTACAAACTTACTGATGAGGCCAATCCGCAATGGAAACAGGTTTTAGATGACTGCAGGGTAAAGGTAACCTATGCTTTGTCTCCACAGGCCAAGGGTAAGATTGAAAGACCATACAGGTGGATTCAGGACCGATTGGTCAGGACCTGTTATAGAGAGAATGTCAGGGTTATTCCAGAGGGCCAATTAATCTTGAATAACCTTCTCCAAAGATACAATTACCGAATAGTACATTCTACCATCGGGGAGATACCTTATATTAGATTTCAAAGAGCATTAAGAGAGAAAAGAACTTTATTTAGAGAATTTAGGATAAGGCCACCATTTTTATCAAGCAAGGATATCTTCTGTTTAAGAGTAGACAGGATGGTAGATTCTTATCGTAAAGTGTCTATCAATAATTTAGAATTAAAAGTACCTGGTGCACCATTACACGAGAGAATACAACTTCGGATAATACCAGATAAAGAATCTGGCATATCTGAAGTAAGATTCTGGTATAGAGATAATTTTTTAGGTAGTCAAAAGGTTAAAAATTTTGACCTTAATTTAGTCCAGGTTTAAGTTTTAATTAATAATTTATTTACAGCTATAGAGAAAAATATAGTATATTTTAATCTTTAAAGATGGCTCACTTTTAAAGTGTAACTAAGAGAAATATTGAGTTTAATTTAGTCCACTTTTAACTTTTAAATAGTCCACTTTTAACTTTTAACTAACAGCTAAATTAGTACAAAAATCGTATCAAGTATCAAGTATCGCGTTAAGAAAAAGAAAGAAAATGAATTTGGGGAAGTAGAGAAAAGACGTAAGCATAACCTTTTTTGTCTAACTACCCCACTAAAGT
>Ga0268284_1001565_pt1 | contig 11484 bp, 9 predicted proteins | sample saktaG_14_FD_190137 | JGI IMG/M metagenome (GOLD analysis project Ga0268284, IMG submission 190137) | Saline water microbial communities from Sakinaw Lake, British Columbia, Canada - sak_2013_06_06_40m | ecosystem: Environmental > Aquatic > Non-marine Saline and Alkaline > Saline ... | reverse complement strand
CCAGCCACGGCATTCCGGTGCCGTTGCCCGAAAGGATGCCGGTGATTCCAAGCGCCACACCGAGGTTCCAGCCGCACCCTGCGGTTAGAATCGTGCCGGCCGCAGTGCATTGCTTGCGGGAAAGCCGGGCCATCAGCCAGAGGATCATCGCGAAGGCGGCCTGCATTCCCCAGCCATAAAGCAGCGCGTTGATATGGGCGGGGAAAACCCGCCCGTAGGTGAGCCATGAGTGGTTGGCGAGGAATCCCGGGTGATGGACTTTCGCGGAGGCGATCACTCCGAACAAGAGCGAAAACGCCAGCCACGCGGCACCACTGGTGAGAAAAAACATCACCGGATGGCGCAGCGAACGATCAATTTCCGCGCGCTGCTGCATGTCCTGGTCCGTAGTCGTGGTGAGGGCGGGATACATCGGCTTTGAAATTGGAAAATTTGAAACTCAGGGTTTGGACGGTTCTTTCCCGGGTGTCGGCGGTTTGCCCACATCCATGAGCGCAGGATCTAGCGGAACTTGCGCGGCAGGCGCGGGCTCACTGGCGGGCGTGTTCACTGCGGGAGTTAGCGCGAGCTTCGCCGCGGTTGGGGAGCCCGGAACGACCTGCTCCGGCTTTTCGACCGCGGCGGGTTTGGCGAGCGCGAGTTGTTGGGCGACCGCCGGGATGGCGGCATCAATCGCCTGTTGCGTGAGACTGGCAGCCTGGGCTTGCACTATCCTCGTCTTGGTTTCGTAGCGGACTTTGGCCACCACGTCTTCGAGGGTATCGGGCGCCGTGCGGTTGAAGAACCAGATGACTGCGAGCAGCAGCGCGAAAACCAGGAAAGTGCCCAGGGCCCACCAGAACGTGGCGAAGCGGATGATCGGATTGTCGCGGGTGGGGTCCATGGCTGGAAAAAATCAGTTGGAGAGGTTGGCGGACTCGAGGATGCGCGGGTCGCGGTTTGGATAGAGCGAGTGCTGGCCGATGGCCCGCAGCAGGAAGAACAGGAAGGCCGCACCGATGGTGACAAAAGCGAGGATGTCACCCCAGAACGCGCCGGGAATGGAGACCTGGATCCCGCCGAAAACCTCCGGTTTGATATTTCCCAACGAGACACCGCGCTCGGGAATGGTGATCAGATAGTGGTCGAGCACGTGCATGCACAGCGTGTAACCCGCCACGAGCGAGAGCATCCTCGGGTTCCGCTTGAGCCAGGCCTGGAGCAGGACCACGAAGGGCACCACGAAGTGGCCGAAGACCAGCACGATCATCGCGCTGTTCCAGTTGCCGGTGTTGCGGATCAGGAAATACGAGGTTTCCTCGGTGATGCCGGCATACCAGATGAGGAAAAACTGCGAGAAGGCGATGTAGGCCCAGAAGATGGTGAAGGCGAGCAGCAGCTTGCCCATGATGTGGAAATGCTCGGCGCTGGTGACGTGTTTCAGGTGGCCCTGGCTCTGCAGCCAGGCGCAGACCAGGATGATCACCGCCATCGAGTTGAGCGCGGAACCGGCAAACAGATAGACACCCCACATCGTGGAATACCACTTGTAGTCGAGACCCATCAGGAAATCAAAACCGGTGAAGGTGATCGTCAGGGCGAACAGAATCAGCGTGTACGTCGAGTGGAAACGGGCCTTGAACAGACGGGCCGTGCCGGGATTCGGATCGGTGTCCTGAGCGGTTGAAAGTTTGCGCAGGCCGATGATGACGAGGCTCAGGCCCAGGCCCCAGAAGATCACCCGGCCATACCAGAACGGCAGGTTCATGAACCAATACTTGTGATAGAGAAGGTTTTCCGCGTGGCGGAGATACTCCTTGACGTTGCCGGTAGCGGCCCGCTCGGCATTCATCCATTCATACAGGTATTGCTGAACCTTCGGGCAGAGCAGCGGGATGCCAAACAGGAACATCCACGGATAGGTGGAACCGAGGTTTTCAAAGGTCCGGCGCACGGAAGTGCCCCAGCCCGAGTTCGAAACGTTGTGGAGCAGCGTCCAGAAACACCCGCCGATCGCGAGGGTCAGGAAAAAATAGAACGCAAACAGCCATGAATAGGCGAAGCAACCGCGGATTTTCTCCGGCGCGAAAAACAGCAAATACAAGCTGATGACCGTGCCAAGGATAGCCACGCCCATGGCGATGCTTTTCACCTTTGAGACCTTCGACGGGTCAAGGTGATCGCCATGGATGGCGATGTCTGCGGAGGTGACGTGGGGGTGGGCCATTGCGATGGATTGCGGAAAGTGGTTAGCGGGCCTGATTCTGGGATTGTTTGGCGGCTTGGAGCGTGCGCACGTAGGCGATGATGGCCCAGCGGTCCCGCACGGGAATGTTATATCCGTAGCCGCTCATCCTCGCCATGCCGTTGGTGATGGTGTTGAACATGCGCCCGTCCGGATAGACTTCAGGCGTCAGCGAGTTGAGTTTCGCATTCGGGTTGGTGTTGACGGGCACGCCGTAGGCCGAAGTGATGCCCTGGCCATCGCCGGAAGCACCGTGGCACACCGCGCAATAAATGGTGAAGCGTTCCCGGCCGCGGCGGATCAACGCCGCCGCGTTGTCGGGGGTGAGTTCCAGTTCTTCGGGCATGCCGCGGCCAAAGTAGTCGCCGACATGACCGGTGTCATAGTAGCCGCTTTGCCCGCCGAACTCATACTCGGGGATGCCGCCAATAACCCTTGCACCATCGGGATTGAAGCCGCGCGGCTGCGTCCGGGCAACAGGTGGCCGGCCACCATGGCCGTCGGCGAAAAACCGATCCGGCTTCTGCGCCTTCAGCTTGTCCTGGTTGTCCATGTCCGGAAAGATCCAGATCGGCGGCTGGTTGAACTTCTGGCCGCGGAATCCGAAGATCCCGACGACCAGCAACGCGATGAGCGCGTAAGCTAGAAAAAAGTAACGCATCTGGAATTTGAGATTTGTGATTTCAGCATTTCAGCATTTCAGCGTTTCAGCGTTTCAGCATTTATCCCTATCAGTCTTCGTCTTCGACGAGTTCGATGTTGTCACCGCCGATTTCAGCGAGCAGATCGCGGGTATGGTTAGGGTTGAATTGGGGGTCCCGCGCTTCGATGGCGATGAAAAATCCGTCATCGGTGGCACGGTGGAATTGGCGGCTGGCAAACAACGGGTGGTTGAGGCGCGGCAGTTGGATGAGCGCCAGCAGGCCGAACAGCACCGTGAATCCGGCGAACAGGATCGTCAGTTCGAACATGATCGGGAAAAACGCCGGAATGGTGAAGATGTTCGCCGGCTTCGCCTGGACCACGGTCGGATAGATCACCACCTGCGTGCTATAGGCCAGGGTGAAGGCGGTGGCCGTCCCGGTCATGCCGCCGAAAAACACGAACCAAGGAAGAATCGAGCGCTTGATGCCCATCGCGCCATCAAGCCCGTGGATCGGATAGGGCGAGTAGCAGTCCCAATTCCGGAAGCCGGCGTCGCGGACTTTTTCCGCGGCCTTGTAGAGGGCGGAAGCGCTCTTGAACTCGGCGAGGTAGCCGTAAACGCGTTTGCGGGTGGTGCTCACGGGATGGGGATTTTGAATTTTGAATTCTGAATTCCGGATTCTGGATTCTGTAATTTAGAATTTATTATTTAGAATTCTTTTTGATAGGCGGGTTCGGTGGTCACGCCGTGGTCGGGATGATCGTGGTGGTCATCGTGATGGGGATCGGATTCCCTGAGGGTCCATTTGACCTCGGCGATGTTGATGCAGGGCAGGAAGCGCAGGAACAGCATGAAGAGCGCGAGGAACAGGCCGATGGTTCCCAGGAAAAGCAACTGGTCCTGGGGGGACGGCGAGTAGGTCTTCCAATCGCCCGGCAGCCACGAGCGGGCCAGCGTGCCGACGATGATGACGAAACGCTCGAACCACATGCCGACATTGACACACATCGCCACGGCCATCACGACCCACAGGTTTTCGCGGCAGGAACGGAACCAGAATATCTGCGGCGAGAGCACGTTGCACGACATCATCGTCAAATACGCCCACCAGTACGGGCCGGCGATCCGGAACTTGAAGGCGTCCATTTCGTAGATCGCGCCGGAGTAGAACGCGACAAACAACTCCATCAGATAGGCATAGCCGACGATCGTGCCGGTGAGCAGGATGATCTTGGCCATGTTGTCGATGTGCTTCATGGTGATGAGGTCCTGCAAGCCGTAGATGAAGCGGGCAGGCACCATGATGGTGAGCACCATCGCGAAGCCGCCGAAAATGGCGCCCGCGACAAAATAGGGAGGAAAGATGGTGGTATGCCAACCGGGCACGACCGAGGTCGCGAAGTCGAAGGACACCACCGAGTGCACTGAAAGCACCAGCGGGGTGGCGAGCGCGGCCAGCAGCAGATAGGCCATTTCATAGTGGCTCCATTGCCGGTTGCCGCCGCGCCAACCGAGGGAGAAAATTCCGTAGAGGATCTTGCGCAGGCCGGGCTTGCAGCGGTCGCGGATGGTTGCGAGGTCCGGCACCATGCCCAGATACCAGAAGATCAGCGAGATCGTGAAATAGGTGGATACGGCGAACACATCCCATAACAACGGCGACTTGAAGTTCTGCCAGATGCCATTGGCGTTGGGCACCGGCGCGAGGAACCAGGCGAACCACACGCGCCCGACGTGGAAGGCCGGGAAAATGCCGGCGCACATCACCGCGAAGATGGTCATCGCCTCGGCGGCGCGGTTGATGGAAGTCCGCCAGTTCTGCCGGGTCAGGAACAAAATCGCCGAGATGAGCGTGCCGGCGTGGCCGATCCCGATCCAGAACACGAAGTTGACGATAGGCCAGCCCCACATGACACGGTTGGTGTTGCCCCAGATGCCGACTCCGGTGGAAACCAGGTGGAACAAGCCGCCACCCACGCCGATCACCGCGATCAGCGCACACGGGATGAAGAGCAACCACCAGATCAGCGGCTGCTGGTTTTCAAGAACCCCGCATATGCGCCCGGTGATCCAGTGGTAGGAACGCCCCTGGAGGATGAGCTTTTCACGCTCAAGCACCGGGAGCTTGATTCCCGTCTGGGTCTCCGGCGCGGTCTGGATGGTGGCTGCCATGATGGAATAAAATAAGTTAGATCAGACCATGTGGATGGTGGCCTTGCCGACGAATTTGGCGTCCGGCATCGCCGGATTCGGGTTTTTGACCCGTGCCAGATAGCTGGTGCGCGGGCGGGTGCCGATGTAGTTGAGCAGGTCGTAGTTGCGCTCCAGCGCCTTGGAGCGGCCCATCACGGATTGCTCCTTGTCGAGCAAATTGCCGAAGGTGATGGCGGCGGCCGGGCAGGCGTCCTGGCAGGCGGTTCGCACCGAGTCCACCGGAATGCGCAACGTGCGCTCCTCGACCTGCACCTCGAGGGACGGCCGGCCGGCGGCTAACACCTCCTGCTTCTGGCCCTGCTTCTGGCGGATGACGGAATCCTTGAGGCGCTGCACGCAGTAGGTGCATTTCTCCATCACCCCGCGCATGCGGACGGTGACGTTGGGGTTGCGCTGAAGGTGATCGGGCTCGCCGACGATCTGCACACCTAACGGACCACGGTTGAGGTTGTGGGCGATGAGCGGGTTGCGCTTGTTGTAATCGAAGAAATTGAAGCGGCGGGTCTTGTACGGGCAGTTGTTCGCGCAATAGCGGGTGCCGATGCAGCGGTTGTAGGCCATCGCGTTGAGGCCGTCCTCGGTGTGCACCGTGGCGTTGACCGGACAAACCGTTTCGCACGGTGCGGCTTCACACTGCATGCAGGCGACCGGTTGCGGGACGAGCGCCGGATTGTCGGCATCGAAGGTGTTATCCTTCTGCGCGGCGAAATACCGGTCCATGCGGATCCAGTGCATTTCACGGCCCTTGGCGACCTGCTCCTTGCCGACAATCGGGATGTTGTTTTCCGCCTGGCAGGCGACCAGACACGCGGTGCAACCCATGCACGCGGAGAGGTCGATCGACATGCCCCACTGGTGGAGCGGGTCGGTGAGGAATCCCTGGGCTTGTCCATCCTTGCCCGGATGCCAGATGGCGGAGCCCATCGGTTTATACAGATAGATATTGGGCGGCGCGTGGGCATCGTTGCCCTGCTTGCTGACCTTGGCCAGTTGCGCGTCGAAACCGCCTTGCTCGTCATCCGAATCAATGGTGGAAACCTCGCGGGCAAGGGCGCGGCCATACATGGCGTGATGCTCTTGGGTGAGGGCGACCGGATAGCGCTTGGGCGTCAGCCTGACCGTGGCACCGGTGGCGAAATAGGCAGTGGCGGCGGTGCGCAGCGGATAGGCGTTGAAGCCGCGGTTGACACCCACCAGGCCGACACAATTCTTGTGGGCCGGTTGGCGCTTGAGGTCATCCTCCCGGTTGAAACCCTGGCCGTAACCTAACGGAATGACCAGCGTGTTTTCGGCCTGGCCGAAGGCAACGAGCACCGCGATTTCGAGTGACTGGCCATTGACCGTCACTTCGATCACCGGCGACTTGCGGTTCTGGCCTTCGCCGTCCGGGCCGACATCGGCATATTTGCTCTCCACGCCAAGCACTTTGCTGACCGGTTCGGTGGCGATGATCTGGTCGTAAATTCCGAGTTCCTTGGCGGTCATCGGCGCGATCAGGGCCGCGTTGTCCCAGGTGAGCTTGGAAATGGGATCGGGGGCTTCCTGCAGCCAGGCGTTGTCGATCCAGCGGCCGTCATAAACCGAGGCGTCGGTGGCGAAGACCACTTGCAGGGCCTGCTTGGTGGGCACGCCGGCCAAGCCGGTGGCGATGTTGGCGGCCGCGATGTCGGCCTCGGCGCTGGCCGCGGGAGCCGCCTCAACTAACGGATAGGAGGAACCGGCGAGGAACCCCTCGCGGAGCAGTTTTTTCCAGGCGGTGTCCCCTTCCCCGCCGAGCGCGGCGAAGGTTTTGCGCACCGCGTCATAGGCGGGCGAGGGAGCGCCCTTATCGCCTTCGCCATTGAGGAGCTTGCCGGTGTCGGAGAGCAGCGCGAGCAGCAGTTCGAGTTCGGAAACGCAATCCTGATAGAGCGGGAGGATCATCGGCTGCACCACGGTATAGGTGCCGCGGATGCTGCGGGAGTCCGACCATGATTCGAGGTAATGGGCGGCGGGAAGGTGCCAGGTGGCGGCGTGCGCCGTGGCGTCCGCCCGCTCGCCGAGGTGGATGCTGGTCTTGAGCTTGGCGAACGCAGCCGCAAACTCGAGGTCCGCCGGGGCGTCATAGACCGGGTTTGCCGGGGTGAGCAGCACGAGCGATTCCACCGCACCGGAATCCATGTCCGCCTTGAGCGCGGCCAGGGTGCCGAGGCCTTGGGATTCAGTCTGCACGGCGGCCAACGGTTTGCTGGCGCCGATGTTTTCCAGGGCCAGATTGATCGCCAGGGCAAGGTGATGCACGGCGGCGGGCTGGCGCGAACCTGCTAGAACCATGGACTTCCCGGCATGGGATTTGAGATCCTCAACGAGCGGCTTGAGCCACGCAAGTTGCTTGGTGTCGGTGACCACCTCGACGCCCTTCGCTTGGGCAAGGCCGAGTTCGCGGGCGATCTGCCCCGCGACTAACAGCACTTGGCTGGGCGCGACGCGCAAGCGGTGGTCCGCCATGCCACCGGTGAGCGAGTAGGCGGCCTCCACGGCATAGAGACGGTTCATTGCCGCCGCTTCCGGTTTGGCGTCGTAGCCCGTGCCTTCCGGCTTGCGGCGGGCGAAAAACGCGGTCACCGGGCCCTGCGGATCGACCCCCGCGAAATCACAGTCGAGCGCCAGAATCCGCTCCGCTCGCGAGAAATCCGCAACGAGTTTCACCCCGTCGCCGAGAGCCATCGAGGATTCGCCGGTGAGCGCTTCGTATTGATAGAATTTCGCGGCGCCATACTTGGCGGCGAGTTCCCGGATGAGGCGGCTGCGCGTCGGGCTGTCATCGGCCGCAAAGAGGAAACCGATCTTGGCGGACTTGTCGGCTGCGAGCGTGGCGATGGCGGCATTGAGCTCGGCCCGTTTGGCGGGTTTGCCGGACTTGAGGATGATGCGGGAACGCGAGGTGGCATAGAGATCGAGCACCGAGGCCTGGGCGAAGGCATCCGTGCCGCTGGCATCCGGGTGGAGATGGTTCGGTGCCAGTTTGGTAGGGCGGCCTTCGAAGGTGGTCACCACTAACGGTGTCGCGCCGTGGGCACGCGGCATGGCGGACGCGTAATAGGTCGCCTTGCCGGGTATCACCCACTCGGGCGCCTTGGTGTAGGGGACAATATAACTCTCCGGCCGGCGACAAGCGGCCATGCCGAAACCCGCCAGCGCGGTGGATGCGCCCATCAGTTTGAGAAACGAGCGGCGGGTGGTCTCCGCGTCGCCCTCATCGGCCATCTCGGCGGCGGCTTGCGGAAACTCACGCTCCAGCCACGCGCGGAACGCCGGGGAATCTTCCAGTTGGCCCGCACTGCGCCAGGCGACGGTGGATTCGCCGGCCGGAACTGCGGGGTGTTGCCAATTGCGCTTGCTCATGTTAGACCGCGGCAGGGTGGATATTGGAAAATCGGCATGGTGAATCAGCGGTGACAGGTGGTGCAGCTTTCCTTGGAATACACCTTGAACTGCTCCTTGAGCTTGAGACCTAACTCCCGGGGCGTTTTCACGCCCGGCTGCGGGTTGTTAGCGAGGTAGGTTTCCGCGTTGTAACCGAAGTTGTAGACCTCCTCGAGCGGGCGCAGGAAATTTTCCGGTGCGCGGTGGCAATCCAGACACCAACTCATCGAGAGCGGCTGATCCTGGAAGATCACCTCCATCGTATTGACGTTGCCGTGACAACTCTGGCAGGAAACGCCCCGGTTCACATGCGCCGAGTGGTTGAAATACACGTAATCGGGCAACTTGTGGACGCGCACCCACTCGAGCGGCTTGCCATCGTAGCCCGGATACGCCGGATCCATTGACTTGTGCAAGGGCGCGAGCTTCGGGCTGGTCGGTTGGACGTGCTGGTGGCAGTTCCAACAGGTGCTTCCCGTCGGCACATTGGAGAAGCCGGAAACCTCGGCAAACGAGTGGCAATAGCGGCAATCCACCCCGATTTGATCGACATGGATTTTGTGCGAAAACGGGATCGGTTGCGCCGGTTGATAGCCCACCACCAGGGTTTTCGGAGTCGCGTAATAGGTGAAGGCGAGGGCGACTCCCGCCGCCGCGGTTGCCGCGCAGAAAGCGATTTTCAGGGGCAGAAGATTCGACCAGCGGGGGAAGATGTTTGCCATGGCAAGGGCGATGCAGTGCGGAGAGGATAATGCCCGTGAGATCAATCACAGGCTGATTGCGCAAAGCGGCCAGCGCGCTTCGGTGCGTGGTGAGAATGTAAACCCAAGCAGCCCATGCAATGGAAAAAAGCAAAAACCGCAGGATTTTCCGCCACCCAACAGCCGTCATTCACGCTCCGTCGCTTGACCAATTCAGCCCCTTGGCCTGGCGCCACCGGCGGTAGGCGGCGAATTGCTCGCCCTTGGACAGCGCCCGGCGGGCCGCATCCTCGTTGAGAAATGTCTCGAACGCCCCACCGGGCGAGGTTTCCGCTAGCGACGGGGCGGATTCGGCAGCCTCCGGCCGGCCCAAACCCGCGGCCAGCCGCCTTTCGATCCGCGACAGCCGCCGGCAAATCCCCATCACCAGCGCCAGCAACAAAACCAAAAAGCCCACCGCGGAGGAGAGCAAAATCACGACCATTGGAGCGACGGGTTCCGGCATGCCGCAGGGTACTGAAGTCCGGCCGCTTTGAGAAGTCCCAAGTGCGACTCATGTGCCAGAACATGCGGGTTGCGCGCCGAGCAGCGGGTAATCCAGATAGCCTCGCGGGCCATCCCCGTAAAAGGTTTCGGGATCGGGCGCGTTCCATGGCGCGTCCACACGGAGCCGCTCGACCAAGTCCGGATTGGCAATGGCGGGTTTGCCAAAGGCGACGGCGTCGGCATGGCCGGCGGCGATGGTCTCGCGGGCGCTCGCCGCAGTGAATCCTTCGTTGGCGATAAAGACCCCGCCAAAGGCTTCCTTGAGCGTGGGACCGAGCGACGGTTGGGCGTGCGTCTCGCGGGCACAGAGAAAGGCGATTTGGCGTTGCCCAAGCTCGCGGGCGACGTGGCCAAAGAGCGCCGCGGGATCGGAATCCCCCATGTCATGGGCATCGCCGCGGGGCGCGAGGTGCATGCCCACGCGCTCAGCGCCCCACACGGAAATAACGGCATCGGTCACCTCTAGCAGAAAACGCGCGCGGTTTCGAATCGACCCGCCGTAGCCATCGGTGCGCTGATTGGTGGAATCCTGGAGGAACTGGTCGATGAGGTAACCATTCGCCCCGTGGATCTCAACACCATCGAAACCCGCGGCTTTGGCGTTTGCCGCGCCCCTGCGGTAGGCTTCGACGATCGCCGGGATTTCCTCCGTCGCCAGCGCGCGCGGCGTGACGAACGGTTTGGGCGGGCGAATCAAACTGACGTGGCCGGCGGGTCGCACCGCACTGGGTGCCACCGGCACGGCGCCATCCAGATAGACCGGATCCGAAATGCGGCCGACGTGCCAGAGTTGCAGCAGGATGCGGCCGCCGGCCTGATGCACGGCACGCGTGACGCCCTGCCAGCCCTCGACCTGCTCGTCCGACCAGATACCAGGGGTGTTAGGGTAGCCGACACCCATCGGACTCACGGCGGTGGCTTCCGTGAGGATCAGGCCGAAGGACGCGCGCTGGGCGTAATATTGCGCCATCATCGCGTTAGGCACGCGCCCGGCGGAGGCACGACACCGGGTGAGTGGAGCCATCACGACGCGGTTGGGCAGGACCAAGGCGCCGGCTTGCAGGGTTTGAAAAAGTGGATCGGTCATAGGGTGGGAAACGATGGTTGGAATCAACATCCAGGCAGGGTGCCGGATTTGTTGGCGATAATGGAGCAGCTTTGCCAACTTTTGCAAGGGGCCAAGTCGCTATCGGCATGCTCACCCTCGCGCGGGCGCAAAGAATGAAAAAATCCGCAAGGGATTTTGAAAGAAGCCAACCCGCCCTCACCGTAGGCTCACAGCATGAAAAATTCACCATCCTTCCGCCGTCGTCCCGCGCTGCTGGCTTGCTTCTTTGCCACAGCATTCATTCACGCCACAACAGCTGCCGAGGTCCACTCGGCTCTTGATACCGCGTTCTCCCCGGATGGCCTGACGCTCGCCGTCACCGATGCCACCACCCCTTCCGTGGCCCTCATCGACCCCGCCAAACGCACGATCCTGCGCACCGTCAAACTTGCCGGTGCGCCGGCAGGTTTGGCTTGGTCGGCCGATGGCAAAGGCCTCTTCGCTGCGGAAGCGGGCACCAGTCGCATCGCCGAAATCGACCCGGCCACCGGCGCCATCACCCGCCGCCTCAACACCGGCCGCTACCCGCGCGGACTCGCCGTGGCACCCCGCCGCAAACTCTTGCTCGCCGCCGATTGGGGCCTCGACCAGCTCACCGTGATCGACCTCGCCACCGGCACCACCAAGGCCAGCATCCCCG
>Ga0268284_1001563_pt1 | contig 11492 bp, 8 predicted proteins | sample saktaG_14_FD_190137 | JGI IMG/M metagenome (GOLD analysis project Ga0268284, IMG submission 190137) | Saline water microbial communities from Sakinaw Lake, British Columbia, Canada - sak_2013_06_06_40m | ecosystem: Environmental > Aquatic > Non-marine Saline and Alkaline > Saline ... | reverse complement strand
TCCTCGGATTATGATGCAGCAGAATCAGCACAAGGTGTTTGCGTAAGGCAACAACCCACGCAAAAGCGAGTACAACCGAAGAACCGGATGCGGAAAACCGCACGTCCGGGACTGTGCGGGGGGCAACAGGTAACTGGTGTTCCTACCGCGAGAAATAATAATCTGGAATGCTGGAAAGAGATGAATCATGACTACTCACGCCATAAATCTTTACCTGTCTGATGGATATTAAGATGAAAAAAAGACGTTTTATTTATTTATTACCAATGGTTCTTGTGCTGATCGTTGTTGTTGCAGGCTGGTTTGCAACGGATTATCTTGGCAATAAATCCAGGCAGGAAATCATCAGTGAAAGTCAAGCTTCTGTATTTACCCTGTCCGTTTATGTTTCTACTACAATAAATGTAATTGAGAATGCCGTTAAGGCATTATCCGATTCTCCATGGATCGCTCCAGCGCTGCTGTCTAAAGTGGGACTGGATATCGAACAAGCCAATAGCGTGCTGGACAGATACAGCTCCAACTTCTCTTCCATTTCATACCTGATGGATGCTGTTGGCATAACAGTGGCATCCTCCAACCGTAACGATCCGGACAGCTTCGTAGGGAGATCTTATGGTTTCCGTCCTTATTTTCAGGAAGCGGCTAAAGGTCAAGCCAGTCATTATTTTGCGATGGGTATTACCACCGGAAAGAGGGGCTTCTATGCAAGCTACCCGGTTAAGAATCATTCAGGTGAGGTGATTGGGGTGGTCACAATGAAAAAGAATATTGACGAGATTGAGAGCTTTTTCAGCAAATACCCCTTTTGCTTTCTCATCAGCCCTGACGGCATTGTTTTCCTTTCCAGCACACCAGCAATGGTTACAAATAGTCTTTGGCCCCTGGACAAAGCTGTACGGGAAGCATTAATTGCTTCTCGTCAATTTGGCAATAACCTCTCCGAAGCCGTTATTAAAAAAGAAATTATCGATGGCACGGATGTCGTTTTAGAAAATAATGATTATTTCGTTTCCAGAAAGCTGGTTGACAGCGACGGTTGGTCTATCGTGCTTCTGACTCCGACGGATCGTATCAGGCATTACCGATTGATCGGTGTTCTGGCAACGATTTCTGTAAGCTTTTTAATTATGGTCTTTTCAGGCATTATCTACGTCACAGACCGATCAAAAGAGGCTTTTCGTCAAAGTGAAGAGAGCAAACGCCTGTTACTTCATGCAGTCGGAGATGGCATATTCGGGGTCGATACCACGGGGAATGTCACCTTCGTCAACCCCGCCGCCCTGCGTATGCTTGGATTTGCCGAAGAAGAGATGTTAAGCCAAAACGTGCACAACCTGATCCACCATTCCCACGAGGACGGCTCCATCTTCCCGGTTGAAGACAGCCCGATGTCCGCCTCCTTCACCCATGCCACTGATAGCCATGTGACGAATGAAGTGTTCTGGCGCAGGGATGGCAACAGTTTCCCCGTGGAGTATTCCAGCATGCCAATCACCAAGGACGGCAAGGTCATGGGTGCGGTAGTGAGCTTTACGGATATCTCCGAGCGCAAACAAGCGGAGGAGAGATCTAATCAACTGAACAGTCTCAAAGAGAGTCTGCTCGGTTTCGATTCGCTGGTCGAGAAAATGAAACGTATTACGGATGGTGTAATTAACATTCTGGATGCTGACTTTGCCCGTATCTGGCTTACCGAGCAGGGGGATATGTGCGATTCCGGTTGCATGCATGCAAAAGTGATCGAAGGGCCTCACATCTGTCGTGACCGGAATAGATGCCTTCACCTGGTGGCTAGCTCGGGGCGCTACACCCATCTTGATGGCGCACATGGAAGGGTGCCGTTCGGCTGTTACAAGATCGGACGTGTTGCAGCCGCGGAAGAACCTGGATTCCTCACCAATGATGTCACGCACGACCCACGTGTCCATAACCATGACTGGGCACAAAAACTGGGTTTGGTGTCGTTTGCGGGTTATAGGCTTCTGTCGCACGAAGGAGAGCCGATTGGAGTCCTCGCACTATTCAGCAAAAAAGTGTTCTCTCCGGAAGAAGAGGCCCTGTTACAGACAATTGCAGGTATGGCTTCGGAAGTGATTCTGATCAGTAAGTATATGGAGGCGCTGCGGGAAAGCGAGAAAAAACTTCAGGCCGTTTTTAATCGCTCTCCTGTTGGTCTCTTTCTTTTAAACAGTCAAGGTGAAGTGATGGACTGCAACCAGCATTGCGAAAACATATTTGAAGTTCGGCGTGAAAGGTATCTCGGACTGAATCTGCTGGATACAATACCCGAAGGACTTGTACGGCAAAGCCTGATTGACACCATATCTGATGATGACGTTCACTATTACGAGGGACCATACACCTCCATTTTAAGCGGCAAGCAAATGTATATCAGCGTTACCAGTGAAAAAATAGCCATGGATCTGATTATTGCCATCATTGTGGACATCACCGATCGCATTTTGGCCGAGAAGGCAGTGCAGAATCTTTCGTCCCACCAGGAAGCCCTGCTTGCAACCATTCCGGATATCATCATGGAGGTGGATGCCAACAAGATCTATACATGGGCGAACCAGGGCGGCCTGGATTTCTTCGGTGAGGATGTGATTGGCAAGGAAGCTGCTTATTACTTCGATGGAGAGCAGGACACGCATGAAGTGGTAGATCCCCTCTCCCGTGGGGAAGAAGACATTATTTATGTCAGAAGCTGGCAACGAAGGAGAGACGGCCAGAAGCGTTTGCTCGCCTGGAGGTACCGGGTGCTCAAGGATGTGGTCGGGAACGTGACCGGTGCGATCTCTACTGCGCGCGACATCACGGAGCGCAAATTGGCCGAGGAGGCCATCGTCAGAGAAAGGCTCCTTTCCGACCATATCATCAATTCTTTGCCCGGAATTTTTTACATGTTTGATGATCAGGGGAAACTTGTGCGTTGGAACAGAAAATACGAGGAAGTGACCGGTTATTCACTTGAAGAATTGCGTGGCATGCCTCTCGTCGATTTCTTTGCAGAAGCACACAAACACTATATCACCTTGCGCGTGCAGTCCGTGTTTGCTGATGGAGAGTCTTTTGCAGAAGCCCCTTTTCTAACAAAAGGTGGGCAGCAAATACCGTATTACTTTACCGGCCGACTTACTGAATTGGAAGGCAAGCAATACTTACTTGGCGTGGGGGTTGACATAACCGAACGGATACGGGTGGAGGCGGAAAAGGATTCGCTCCAGGCGCAACTGCTGCAGGCCCAGAAGATGGAGTCGATAGGGCGCCTGGCAGGCGGCGTGGCCCACGATTTCAACAACATGCTTTCAGCGATCCTTGGTCATGCAGAACTGGCGATGATGCGGTGCACCCCATCGGAGCCGATTTATGCCGACCTCAAGGTAATCGAGGATTCCGCGCAGCGTTCCGCTGACCTCACCCGGCAACTGCTGGCTTTTGCCCGTAAACAGACCGTGGCGCCCAAGATCCTGGATTTAAACGACACTGTGGCGGGCATGCTCAAGATGATGTTGCGGCTGATCGGCGAGGACATTGATATCGTCTGGATGCCGAAACCAGGTCTGTGGCAGATCAAAATTGACCCCTCCCAGATTGACCAGATTCTGGCAAATCTTTGCGTCAATGCCCGGGACGCCATCTCCGGGGTGGGCAAGGTCACCATCGAGACAAGGAACATTGCCTTCGATGAGGCCTATTGCGCCGTTCACCCGGGTTTTGCCTGCGGTGAATATGTGATGATCGCCGTGAGCGATGATGGCTGCGGCATAAGCAAAGAAGTTCTGGATCACCTCTTCGAGCCGTTCTTCACAACCAAGGAAGTGGGAAAGGGCACGGGAATAGGCCTGGCCACGGTGTATGGCATTGTCAAGCAAAACGAGGGATTCGTTAACGTCTACAGCGAGCCCGACAAAGGGACAACTTTCAAGATCTACTTGCCACGGTTTATGGGGGAAGCCATGGAGCCAATCGCCCATAGCATGACGGAAACGCCCAAAGGCCGCGGGGAGATGGTGCTGGTGGTGGAGGACGAGCCATTGATTCTGGAGTTGAGCCAGGCGATGCTGGAAAAGTTGGACTATGCGGTGCTGATCGCCGGTACGCCGGGCGAGGCGCTCCGCCAGGCTAAAGCACACGCTGCCGAGATTCAACTTCTGATCACTGACGTGGTCATGCCGGAGATGAACGGTCGGGATCTGGCGAAATTGATCAGTGACATCAAGCCGGGACTAAAATGCCTGTTCATCTCCGGTTACACGGCCAACGTCATCGCTCACCGTGGGATGCTTGACCCGGGCATCCACTTCCTCCAGAAACCTTTCTCGATGCAGCACCTGGCTGTTAAGATCAGAGAAACGCTGGATGATGCCAAAATGTCCGCACAAGGATAGTTATCCGAAACTGGAGTATTGATGGGTCGGTTTTCTTAAGGATGCCATGAATATGTTTACTCAAAATATGAAACGATCAATTATTAAAAGCACTGGCAGGTTCGTACCGAACCATCATGTATCCAACAACGACTTAGCCATAATTTTGGACACCTCGGATGAATGGATTCGCCAACGCACTGGGATTGAGGCCAGATATTGGGTGAAAGAAGGTGATGACGTGGGAACGTCAGATCTGGCGCTGGAAGCATCAAAGATAGCCCTGTCAAGGGCTGGTTGGAAACCTACCGATCTTGAATGCTGAGATTCTGGCCAAACAAGAGTTTTCCCCTTACATGGACGGAAGAGTCGTTTTCAAACTGGCGGTCACCTTACTGCCTGAATTAGCCCAAGAACTGCTGGAAAAAGCAGGTATTCAACCGGAAGATCTTGACATGGTTGTTCCCCACCAGGCAAACTTATTGTGAGCACCGTCAGTATCCACCGTGGGTTCGATGCCATCGGGCAGGCCGCCGAAAGGAATCTCCAGCTCATTTCCTCTACGGCAGGAGCTTTGTTGGACCAGTTATTCACGAATGCTCAGCGGCTTCAGATTTTCGTCGCTACCACGAAAATAGTGTTGGCAGCGTGTTCCACTCCCCCCATCCAGCGACAGGAGTTGCTTCCCAGTGTTGAGCAGCGGCTGAAGGAAGTCTTGTCCTCTGATCCGGATTTCGGTCTCGCATACGTCGCCGATGAAAATGAGGTCTGTCTGGTTTCAACCAGTCCGAACATGGTTGGTCGCGATTACAGTGCAACTCGTGAGTACATGCGTTGCGCCCTGATGGGCATCGGGTCGGACGGTCTTCCGCATGCCGCATGGTTGCACAGTTTGGACAACGGTGGTCCCCAAAAACTGGACAATGTGATAAGCTCTAAGTCAGCCTAAAAGCAGAAAGGAAGGAATCATGCCAACTGTTTTCCACACAAATGATCTACAATTCAAAAAAATAGAACCGCGACTTCCTGAGTTTATATGGAATACAAGCCCCAGATTTGCAAAATTAGCTGATTCCAAACATCTCGAATTTGATATTCGTTCCTTGGACTCAGGGCGATTCTCATTTCCATACCATTTTCACCGAGCCTCCGAAGAATTGTTTTTTATTCTTTCTGGTGAAGTGACCCTTCGTTCGCCGGAAGGTTTTCAAAAAATTACACAGGGGGACCTTATTTTCTTCGAGGAAGGGCCTCTCGGTGCTCACCAGCTTTACAACCATAGTGATGCACCCTGCGTTTATTTAGATATCAGGACTAAGTTCGGCATAGATGTTTGCGAATATCCTGATTCCGGGAAGATCAATATTCTCCCCTTTCATGAGGTATTTGAAAGCGATTCGAAAGTGGATTATTACAAAGGGGAAGAGCAAGTGGCGAGTAAATGGCCTTCAGAGATGACTTGAATAATTTCTTTCAAATAAGCTTTGGAAACCTTGCCCCAATACTCCAAAAAGACCGCTGGACCTCTCACTTCTATCTCTCCCGGAGTTCCAGGGGGTACTGGCGCCCCTCGGTCCATCAGTCGCACTTCCAAACCCCAGGCAGCGGCCTGCCCACACTACCGTGATATCTCTGCCCCAGGAGGGAGTTGGAAATAGCCATACCTATTTCGGTCATGCCGTATCTTTCAGGCCGCGACTCGGCCGGAAGCTTGCAGGAGCTGGCGGCAGGTGAATTTTTCAATGATCTGGTGGTTGATTCTTTGACAATTTCTTCATATTATGGGAAAGATATTTACAAGTTAACTCCTATTGCCTCGTGCAAATAATCAGGATTGGAAAAAATATGGGAAATGAAATGGATGGATGAGCTCCGACTCTTTCATGACTCTGATTTCCGTCTTTTCATTTTTCACATAGAACCATTCTCGCAATTGGAAAGGATTCAAGATGTTGAAAATAATGTGTTTAATCATAGGATATTTTATTCTGGCATTCCCATTACCGGCACAAAGTTTTGACTGCAATAAACCGGATTTTGGCGCCTGTATTGAGGATCTGAACAAGGATGAATATTTCATCAAGTACATGGAAAAGGGCGGAATATCCTATTACAACTATATCGGCCCATGCCGCATGGTCATGCATAATCATTCCAACCCTTCGATTTCTTATGCTTTTATTGGAAACCAGCTATATGCACAGATCATCAATATCCCGGAAAAAGAGGGCCAGACAGAAGATATCAGAGACAGAATGGAAAAAAATGTACCCAAGCAGCTTGGAACACAACCCTATTCCATGAAACAGGACGGTGACTGGTGGATATATCAATGGTTCAATGAAAAAGACAACCTAAAATATAAAGTTAAAGTAAACGGCAAAACGAATGAAGGCAAAAGCGTATGCTACTATGAACCGCTTCGGTCAAAACTGAAAAACATAAATGAGACAGACGATCCAGCGTATCTGGCGGATTGACTTCTGCCGGAAATTAAGCTGGTAAGGGAACTTAAAGACGCCTATACCGGCGTTATCTCGTCGATGTAGACCGCAGACGTTTTCCGGGCGCAGGCGTCGCAAATCGGGCGGATGCCGGCAAACTGAATAACGGATCGGGTTTTGTTCCGGATATATTCCAGATATCGGGCAGGTCCCATGACCGCCCCGCAGTTTTCACAGCAGGTCAATTTCTGCCGGTTTAATATGGTGCCGCAAAGAGAGAGGATTCTTTCCCCTTTGCGGTCTTCGATTCTCATGGCCTGGGTGGGGCAGTTGGCGGCGCAGGCCCCGCAGAGAATGCAGCGCTCCTCGGTGATTCTAAAATCTGTCGGACCCGGATGATCAAAATTGATATATCCCATTTTCAGAGCCTCGATTCCCATCTTGTCCCGGCAGATTTCCACGCAGCGCCCGCAGCGCAGGCAGACATCGCAGCGCAGGCACCTTCTGGCTTCTTCACGGACCATGTTTTCCGAATATCCGAGTTCCACCTGCTGAAATGTGGTTCGCCTTCGGTCAATGGCCAGGACGGGCATGTGGGGACGCTTTAAAACCATTTTGGTGCTGGCAGGAACTTCCAGCCACTCGATTCTTCCCCTTCTGACCGGAACCGGCGGCATCAAGGGTTGGGGAATGCCGGATAAATATCGGTCAATGGCGTCGGCTGCTCTTTTGCCGCCGCCGATGGCCTCGATCACGGTAGCCGGTCCGGTCACCGCATCGCCGGCGGCGAAGATTCCGGGTATGGCAGTCTCCATGCTGACCTTGCTGGCATCCAGGGTGTTTCTCCGGGTCCATTTCAGTCCGGGGAGCGATGCCAGGCAGTCCTGGTCTACCTGCTGACCGATGGCGGAAATCACGACATCGGTTTCGAGCAGGTAATCGCTGCCTTCAACCGGAACCGGATATTTCCGGTTGCTGCCTTCCTGGGCAACCATTTCCGCCCGGATACAGCGAAGCGCCGTCACCCTGCCTTTTTCTCCCTTAATCTCCGCGGGGATGGTTAAAAATGAGATGTGAATTCCTTCTTCCTCTGCCTGCTCCACTTCCTCGATATCCGCCGGCATTTCGGCACGGGTCCGGCGATAGGCCAGGGTCACCTGGTCGCAGCCCAGCCTCAGGCAGGTTCTGGCCGCATCGATGGCCACATTGCCTCCGCCGACGACCACAACTTTTTTCCCGGGAATTTTACGTTCTCCCAGAGCCACCCGCTGCAGCACATCAATGGCCTGAAGGACCTGGGAATGCTCATTCTCACCGGGAATATTGAGTTTAAATGATTTATGAGCGCCAATGGCAAAAAAGAAGGCTTCAACACCTTCGGCTTTTAGTGTGTCAAGTGTGACATCCTTTCCGAATGCGGTACTGAACCGGAACTCGACACCCAAATCCTCCAGCATGGCCACTTCCCGGTCAATCACCTCGCGGGGCAGCCGATATCGGGGAATGCCGATCATCATCATGCCTCCTGCCACGGGCAGGGCTTCGATGACAGTAACGCCGTATCCCCTGAGGGCCAGATAATAGGCGGCGCTCATACCCCCGGGACCGGCGCCGATGATGCAGACCTTCTGACCCTTGTCCGGGTCCTTCTCCGGATTCAGGTACAACCTTTCGGACATGGCCCTTTCGGCGGCAAAAGCCTTTAAAAACTTGATGGAAACCGGCTCATCGATCCGGCCCCGCACGCACATGAATTCGCAGGGCCGTGTACAGACCAGGCCGCAAACCCAGGGGAAGGGATTGTCTTTCCGGATCACATCAATGGCCTCGGCATCCCGGCCCATACCGATCAGGGTGACGTAAGTCGGGATATCGAGACCGGCCGGACAGGTCATCTGGCAGGGCGCGGGCGCCAGCTTGACGCAGTCTCCGGTTGCGCAGTTATGGGTTTCCACATGGCTGACAAAGACCTCGTAGTGCTCGGTCAGGGCACTGTTGATTGAGGCGCCCACTGTTTTGCAGATTTCATCCGGGCCTTCGTTCACCAGCTCGTTTGCCAGAATTTTCAGGGAAGGCAGGTGATCCTTTCCGGCCCTTCCCCATGCGACATCCTGCATCAGGGCCAGGATTTCCTCGGCCCTTCGTCGGCTTTTGGGGTATTTCAGGGATCCTGAATGAATGATGTGATCCAGGTCGGAAATGGCGGCATTCAACGGACAACCATTATCAGCCATTTTCCCTCTCTTTATTCCATGGCGGCGATAATCGCCGCATGACGTTCCCGTCGGATCTGCCCCATGGATTCCGCAGGTCCGAATTCCAGGCAATGCGTGGTGCATATCGTAACACAGGCGGGTTTCATCCCTTTATCAATGCGGTCCATGCAGTAATCGCACTTGACGACCTTGCCGATTTCAGGGTTCCACTGCGGTGCTCCCCACGGACATGCCGTGATACAGGTTTTGCAACCCACGCACAGGGAGTGATCCACAAAGACAATGCCGTCCTGGGCCCGCTTCTGCATGGCACCGGTCGGACAGGCCGCCACGCACCAGGGGTTTTCGCAGTGAAAGCAGGGCATGAATACATAGGAAGCCTTGGGAAGTCCTCCGACAAATCTGGGGCCGATGGTCATGATCTGACAGAGTTTGGGACCGGCAGGTAACGATTTGTTGCTTTTACACTGTACCTCGCAGCTATGGCAGCCAATGCATTTCTTTTTGTCCTGAAACAAGTAATATTTGCTCATTATCCTTTCCTTCTCCCCATCAGGCGGGGCTGACCGTAACGAATGTGTCATGAAGTGCCGGGCTACCGCCGATCCTGTCGGAAATATTCTCCTGAATCACGCTGTCGGAAAGCCCTTGATTGTAGCTGCGGGTGGCCAATTTGGCCTCATGACCAAATCCGTGAATCATGAACACGGCCTCCGGGTGAATGAGATCCGTAACAAACGATTTGATTTTACCCGATCCGCAGGCGGATGTGACGTCTACCATATCATTGGATCGTATCCCCAGAGCCGCGGCTTTTCCGGAATTGATCCAGAGGCGGTTTTCAGAAAAAAGTTCGCTCAGGTAGAGATTGTTCTGGGTGGACACATGGGTGTGAAGGGCGGTCCTGCCCACAACCAGCCGGAAAGTATTTCCCGTATTTGTCGGAACGGGTTCATAATCCGGAAAAGAGGCAAAACCCGCGTTTTCCAGAAGCGAGGATTTGAGTTCAATCTTACCGGATGGGGTTTTGAACTGGATACCCTCTTTGCGGTCCCAGAAAATCAGGTCTTTGCCATAAGCCACAAAGCCCTTGGCATCAAAATTCTCCAGAGTAAATCCCGTTGGCTCCAGTTGCCAGCGGACCAGCTCTTCCATGCTGGAATAGGGGAAAAAGGAGCCAATGCCCATGCGATCCGCAAGCTGCTTGATGATCATGGCAGCTTCGCGAGTGTCGTACCGGGGGGTGACGGCCTGGCGCCTTAAAAACATCTGGGGTTTGAGGCCGTTGGCCTGCTGAACGCAGTCCGTCCGCTCCAGATAAACGGATTCCGGCAAAATCACATCCGCATACCAGGCAATGTTGCTGTAATTAATGTCGATGGCGACAATCAGATCCAGTTTTTTTAAAGCCGCTTTCATTTGATTCGTGTCGGGTATGGACTGGAGGGGATCGAACCGGTTGGCGATCAGGGCCTTGACCGGATACGGGTCTTCATTCAGGATGGCCGGGGCCAGCATCTGGGCAACTCCATGATCCGGGTCCGGCAGGGGAAATTCGGCAGTTCCGACCTTGTCGAACCGGGGCAGCGTAATTTTTTCAAATTTCTGCTCGGTCAGTTTTTGAGCGGGTTTTTTTCCGAGAGCGCCGGGGCCTTTTTTGAAAAACAGTCCACCTTTGGCTTCAATACTGCCCATCAGGGCATTCAGAATCAGGATGGATCGGCGCATGTAAATTTCATTGGCATGATGGGCGCCGCGATAGCCGAAGTGAAAGATAACCGATGGTTTGACATTGCTGACTTCACGGGCCAGTGCGACGATTTCCGATGCCGGGATGCCGGTTTCCTGCTCGGCCCACTCCGGGGTATAAGAGCGGACAAAATTCCGAAGTTCGGGCAGCCCCGATATCCATCGTTCCACAAAGGCTGCGTCGTAAAGGCGTTCAGCCAGGATGACATGAATCAGGGCATAGTTGAGGGCCAGATCCGTTCCCGGCCGGATCATCCAGTACCGACTGGCTTTGGTTGCCGTTATCGATACCCGCGGGTCGATGTAAGTCAACTTGGCGCCGGCCGACAGAGCATCCATCAGGTTGTTGACTTCCTTGACGGAAATGGCTTCAAATATGTTTCGGCCATAAAGAACGACATGCCGGCTGTTTTTCAAATCCATGCCCATCTGAGCGTCGGTATAGCCGAATAGGCTGCGGCAGGCGGTGTTCACAGAACCCTTGCAGAGCGCATCATGGGTAAAGTGATTGGGAGAGCCTATGGCCTTCATGAAGGCCTTGCTGACATGGGTGGAAAGGTTGGTGCGTTCGCCGAACACCACGCTTTGCGGACCGTGGGTTTGAATGACCTGTTTCAGTTTATCGGCGGCATAGTCCAGGGCCTCATCCCAGGTGGCTTTTCGCCATTTCCCTTCTCCCCGTTCGCCGATGCGAATCATGGGGGATTGAA
>Ga0268284_1001562_pt1 | contig 11504 bp, 11 predicted proteins | sample saktaG_14_FD_190137 | JGI IMG/M metagenome (GOLD analysis project Ga0268284, IMG submission 190137) | Saline water microbial communities from Sakinaw Lake, British Columbia, Canada - sak_2013_06_06_40m | ecosystem: Environmental > Aquatic > Non-marine Saline and Alkaline > Saline ... | reverse complement strand
CCTTCCGCGGTATCATAATCCAGCCAATATGCCGCTTCGGGCATGCCCGAGGCGATTTTGGCGGTGTGTTTTTCGGCGGCCTTTTGCCCGCGTTTGAAAACATGCGCGCCCAGGCCGCGGCTGCCGTGGTGGGTCACCAGCACATTCCACCTGCCTGAGGGCGAATCTAACACCCCTGCCAGGTCCGAGTGGCCCGCCGCCGCGAGTGTGTGAAGTTGCGCGGGGGTGAATGCGACTTCGCCGAGATAGGCGAAATGATTGCCGTCGCCTTGATCGGCCAGATGCATCGCGGCGTGGCGTTCCAGTCCCTGGAGAAACGGGTTTTGCCAGACCGGTTCATCGAGCACGGGATGCCGCACCCAGTCCTCCGGCTTGCGCCCTCCCTGGCCGAAGCGCGTGGCTCGCATCAGGCCATCGAGTTGCGCATCGACATCCGCCGTGGTTTGGAAAAACGAGGCGTACATCGAGCAGCAAACGTCCTCGCTATGGGCGCTGGGGATGATCGCGTTGTCCACGGCCACCACACCGCCGACGGGGATGGTGGCCTCGGCGTATCCGGCCGGGCAGGCGTCCGGCATGATCGCGCCGCACTGGACCACGGGCACCCGCAGCAGTTGATCCATGAAGCGCCGCACCGCGCCGATGTTTGCCTCATCCGCTTGGCAGGTGGCTTCGATCGCTGTTGTTAGCGGGGCGGGGGTATCGCGCAATTGAAATTTCGCGGGTGGCGGCGGGAAGTCCCGCCGCAGGAGTTTCATGGCATAGTTGCGGTCATGGATGCCGCGCGCTTCCATGGCGGCCACGGCATCAAGCATTCGCCCGATTTGCGGGCCGTCCAACCAACCGGCGAGCAGCAGGTCGGTTGAGGTGAGCAAGGTGGTGTTCATCTATATCTTTTATCAAGCTGGGTTCGATGACCCGTCCCGAATGCCAAAGGTTCGGCATCGGGACGGGCATCGGATGGTTCAGGATTCAGGCACCACTCTGAAGGTGAGGTGCGGGGTGCGCCGGCGCCGGACCTCCGTGGCGATCACGGAGCGCAGCAGGCCGGCAGCGTTTTGCAGGGTTTGTTCCAGTGACTTCATCGTCGCGGCGTCTGTGGCGGGAACCGCGATGATTACCAGCAGTTTCGATCCGAACGGCAGAGGTTCCACCGATTGGACTGATAGCGATTTCAGCCGTTCATCTCCACAGACGCCGGCGAGGCCGGCGTCCAGGGCGCGGTGAACCGCTTTGCAATACTGATGGGCGTGAACCTGGTTGGGCGCGCGCTCCTGCTTCTGCAATTTGCGCTTCAGCAAATGCGGCGGCAGCCCGTCGTCCGGGCGTGGTTCCGCGCATAACGATCTCATGTCCTCAAGAGACCGTTTATCGAATGATTTCATGTGAGTTCAATAGGTATGGTTTTCCAGGCTCCACGGCATGACTTGCCGCACGAGCAATAACGATTCGCAAGACTCCGGGGGCCGGAGCCAACGGTGGGATCGGGACATGGCGAGACCCCTGCGGCATCTTTCGCCGGCCGGGTTAGGCGGTCTAACGGAGCGAATGAAAATCGTCCGGGTTCAATCCGCACAAATCCAGCCAGCGCCCGTTGCCGCGGGCGAGATCATGGATGTGTATGTGGGTGCGGTGAACATGGGAACCTCCTAGTGGCAACAGCCGGAATACTAGACCCGATGATTGATTCCGCAAGAAAAAACTCAAAAAAAACCGGAAAATCCCTCCCGTCATCCAGTCCTCGATTCCTCCGTCCGCCGCGCGTGCGCAAACAACATGACAAATTATTGATGCGATCGCATCAATAATTTCATTGGCACTACGGCATCGGGTGATATGTTTGCAAACGGCCATACGCACCACGGAAAGGAAACACGGATATGAAAGAGTTGCCTCTCGCCAAAGCATTCATGCTGATTGAACCCGGACCTGTGACACTCGTAACGACCGCAGTAGGTCGCAAGAAGAACATTATGACGATTTCATGGACGCTGGTGATGGACTTCACCCCGAAACTGGCATTCGTGACGGGCGCATGGAACCACTCCTTCCACGCGCTCATGCAAACAAAGGAATGCGTCATCGCCATACCTTCCGTCGACATGGCGGAAACAGTGGTGAGGATTGGAACCTGCTCGGGAGCCTACACCGATAAATTCCGGAAGTTCGAGCTGACTCCGGCCAAGGCCAGAGCGATCAAGGCCCCGCTCATTGCTGAATGCATCGCAAACATCGAATGCCGCGTCATCGACTATGTGAAGAAGCACGACCTGTTTATCCTTGAGGGAGTGCAGGCTTGGATTGATCCTGACAGCCACAGGCGCCGCACGTTCCATGCCGTCGGTGACGGCACATTTGTAGCGGACGGCAGGACATTCAATCATCGGGCGCTGATGGTTGAAAAGCTACCTCCCGGGGTATGAGCGCGCCTTCAGCATCCCAGTCGAGGCCAACCCCGAAAGCGAGTTCATGCCTTCACCCGCTGCTGGATGGCAAGGAACTCCGCAACGCTGAATCCGGTGATGAAAAGTTCGCGGGCCATGCACGGCCCCAGGTGTCGACGTGGCTTGTAATGTCGCTTGGTTCGAAGTCTCAATTGCGGTATCGCGCGGATATTGACTCCCTGCTTGCACGCTTGAGGACAACATTCCCAGCACGGACACCACGGTCCGCATCACCCACACCGGAGCCCATGCCGCTCCCCGCCATTTCTATCGCATGGTGGTGCTGGATTGAGGCGGCGGCGGACCGTTCAAGGCACGTTTCAGACTGGCGACAGATCGCGCGGCCTGGCGCGTATGCACACTGATCATGCCTTCCCGATTTGCCGCGTTATTGATTCTGCTTTTGCCGACAGCCTCCGCCAGCGCCCAGATCCGCCACGAGATCCGGGTTCCCGACCTTCCGGAGTTCCGCACCCTCGTCTGCGACTTCCACATGCATACCGTATTCTCGGATGGCACGGTCTGGCCTACGGTCCGCATCGACGAGGCATGGAGGACCGGACTTGATGCCATCGCGCTGAGCGACCACATCGAGTTTCAGCCGCATGCCGCAGACATTCCGACGAATCACAACCGCCCGTTCCAGTTGTGCGAGCAGCGTGCGAAGGAACACGGGCTGATACTGATCCGGGCCGCGGAGATCACCCGCCAGACGCCGCCAGGACATTTCAACGCGCTGTTTGTCAACGACGTCAAACCGCTCGAAACAGCGGATTTTCTTGAAGCCGTCCGGCAGGCCAACCAACAGGGAGCGTTTGTGTTCTGGGACCACCACGACTGGCAAGGCCCCGAAGCCGGCGGCTGGCTCGACATCCATCAGCAACTCCTGGACGGGAAACTCCTCCACGGCCTGGAAGTGGCCAACGCCGGCAATTACTTCCCGCGCGCCCACCGCTGGTGCCTCGACAAAAACCTCACGATGCTCGGCAATTCCGACATCCACCCGCCCGACCTGCGCGCGGAATCCACCAGCGGCGACCACCGGACCTGCACCCTGGTCTTCGCCGACGGCGAGGGTGCCGAGGGCATCAGGCAGGCGCTGGTTGCGGGCCGCACCGCAGTCTGGTTCGGCGACCGGGTGATCGGCCGCCGCGAGTGGCTGGCGCCCTTGTTCGATGCCTGTGTCGAGGTGGACCCACCCCACCTGCGCGCTGGCAATGACGTCTGGGTCCGGGTGCGCAACCGTTCGCCCTTCGACCTCAAGCTGAGCCGCACGGCCGGATCCGGACCCGAACGGATCGAACTCCCTGCAACAACCGTCAGCCTGTTGAAAATCCGCCTGCCCGAAAACGGCACGGCAACCGAGTTTGCCTACACGGTCGATAATTTCCTGATCGAACCCGGCATCGGTCTGCCGGTCGTTCACCGGCTTGCGCAAGCGGATTAGGAACCGTCCCGCCCTTGTCACATGAGCCACGTTCAGGACTTCGCCCGGGTGTTCGTCCCGAACGTCGGCACCGGCAATAAACATGCGGGCATGAACTGGTCATAAGAGTGGTGCGCTTCCTCCGGACGCATAGTATTTGACATCATTTGCCGTTCCTGTTTGATTCACTAGCATGTCACTTGGAACTCATCTTCTCGCCACAAGCGGCTTGCTGCTGCTTGCGGCAAGTTCGCCAGCGCAGCATCTTTGGTGGAATTTGGAGAAGGCACAGGATGCCACCTGTCTCTACGGAGAAATCACCGTGTTGGCCACCCATACCACGATCTATTACTGCGGCGCCAACTGGCATCCCGGCGAACCGGCGGGCGGTTACTGCGGCATCCAGCACAACAGCCCGGCCGAACGCCGCACGATCTTTTCCATCTGGGACACGTCGCCCAGTCTGCACCCCAAAGTGACGGAGGCGGATCATCAAACGCAGTTCGGCCGCTTCGGTGGTGAGGGCGAGGGCGGCCACACCCACATGATCTGGCGCTGGAAAGAGGGAGAGACGTTTCAGTTCTTCGTGCGGAAACAACCCGGCGCTGAAGCTGACACCACGGATACGCGCTACTACATCTATGACCGCACGCGCAAGAAATGGCTCCACAGCGCGACCATCTCCAGCCCGAACGGCGGCAACAAAAGCGTGACCACCCTGGGAGGCGGCTTGAATTCGTTTCTCGAGAATTTCTCCGGTCAGGACAAGGACGTGCCCAAGCTTGCGCTCTACCGCCTGTGGCTGGGAAAAAGCATTTCCTCCATGACATATCTCACCCAAGCCGGCGGCGACGGCATCTGGGGTGAGTTGCATGGCTCCTATTTCCTTGCGGAAGGCGACAAGGAAAAACTCGACGCGGTCTTTGCCAGACTGGAAAAAGACTACGGCAAGCCGGTCTTCGGTGGCAAAGACAAGCAGCTCAAGCCTCTTCTCCACAAACCCGTGCCACCGGAAGTGGAAAAAGCTTTGAAGACCCTCCCAAGCGCCACGAAAGTGAAGGACAAATAACTGGCAATGACGTCTGGGTCCGTGTCCGCAACCGTTCACCCTTCGACCTCAAGCTGAGCCGCACGGCCGGCTCTGGACCCGAACCGATGCCGTGATCATGGGTTCCCAGCGCCCGTGATTTCCGCGCATAACCTGAAGAACGCCCGCTTGCGCGCGGAGCTGATACCCCAATTCACCGGTGGAGACTGATAGCCCGCCTCCATGCCCTCACCCTCCCGGCGATAGTCGAACCAGCCCCACGATACGTGCTCGGCCACGGCTGCCGTGAAATTGTTGGCCGGCTGCCCGAAGTTCTCGTGATCATCCTCGTTGATCAGGACCGGCACCGGTTTGAAGGTCGGCACCGCGCGCGTCTTGCGGATCAACTCCGTGATGGTTTCCGGCTTGTCCGCGCCGTTGCCGTGAATCAGCAGGAAGTCCGACACCGCGACAATGTCCGGGGTAGGAACAACACACCCGCCGAAAGACGTGCCCACCAGCAGCGTGTGGCCATCGCCGGCTTTCGCGGCGCGCACACGCCGGATGAGTTCGGCCACGCGATCCGGCCTGAGAATCGACGGCTGATAGCCGGGATTGGTCTCGTTGTTGATTTCCACCAGCACATTGCGCCAACCGCCTTCCAGCAACCACCGCGTGGCTTCGTCGGCAGCACGGACGACCGCTTCGTCGCCCGCAAAACGAGGCGATTGTCCGAAATAGAAATAGCCGACGATGACCACCATTCCCTGCGCATCCGCCGCATCGAGCACACGCCGCATCCGCTCCGCAAACTCCGGGCGCAGCCTGCCACCGGCAGTGAAGGCTCCGCTCTCCCACGTCTGTTTTGACGAATATCCCTCGGGCGAGCCACCCTGGAAATTCACGGTGACCGCGAGCAGTCCATGCCGCTTCCACTCCGGCATGGCCGCAATGAACTCGCGCACGTTGCGTTCCGCATCCCACTTCCCGGTATCCGCGTAGGCCCAGCGCTTCGCCGTTTCGGGATTGAGGTCATCAAAGGTCGCCTGCACCATCCGCGAATTGAGCAGCAGCCCTTCGATGCGGTGTCCCCTCCAATGGCGCCCGGCATAGGTTGGCTGGCCGTTGACCCAAAAGTCCTCACCGGTGATGCCGACCCTGGTCTTCCCCGGCGGCGCGGCGGCGGTGACGGCCGGCAGAATCATGGCGAGCAGCAGCGGCAAGACAGGGGGGATGAATAGGTTGAATGATCTCATGGCTGGAACACCGGTTTTGATATGATTTTTTGGAGAAGATGAACAGCAAGGATCCGGAGACTGCGGATAACAGGTCCGTCCCGGGCAACTTACAAACGGTCTGTTTCATCTGCGCGAGAAGCCGTTATACGCGAAAAACAAATTGTCCATCCCGCGCATAGTTGCTAGACGTGGCAAATGCGAACGCCCCTTGAGAAGACGACAACCCCAGCCATGGATAAGCGAGGACAGACGCTCGAAGGACGGGAAGAGCGGCAGGAGAACAGGAAAATGAATCTTGTCTTGGCATGGTTAAGTTTGGCGGTGGTGGTGCCGACGGTGGTGGGCGGCATGATTTTCACTCGCCTGAACACCGACACCAAGAGGCAACCAGTGCCCAATGTCCCAACGCCTGCTTCATCCAGTCCACTGCCAGAAGCCGCGAAAGCGCAACAGGAGTTTGACCGGATTGACCAGAATCGGCAGCAGCGGGAAACTGAAGATCGACTCGACAGGATTGATAGATGAGTTGCATATCCCAGCGGCAGCCAATAACCCACTCCCCCGTTTTCCCATCCCGCCCATCGGCTTTCTCATGCCCTTCCTCCGTTGCCAACGGAAGTATTCTTACGGTTTGCCACCGCGGGTCTAGAGGCCCGGGCAGGGGTAACCCTCTTCCAGGCATAGCAAGCGGGTGAAGTTGTCGACCTTGGTTGTGTCGAGGTCCGGTCTGGCGGCCTGCAGTTCGCGGAGGGCTCCGTCGAGGTAAACACGCATCTCGCCGGAGACGGGAGCGAGTGCCCGCTCGCGATAGGCACCCAGGCGCTCGCCGAGGTCCTGGGTGGCGCGGGCTTTCACCCACCGGGCGATTTCGATGTCGCCAGCCCCGCTGTCGATCATTGCCTTGAGTTGGTCTGCATCGATCCCGACAACTTCCAGGAAGGCCCTGTCGCCGCCGCATGGGTATGGGGTGTATTCGCCGAGCTTGCCAGCCTGCAAGGCCCGGACTTTGTCGATCAGCCGGGCCAGCCATGGCAGGCCGTCCAACTCCTCAAGCGGGCTGCGGGGGAATTCCTTGGTCAAATCTTTCGCTGTGATGGTGGGCATGGTTCGATGGTCCTCGTTTGCAGCGGACGTCATTGCCCGCCTAATGGATCCGATACACCCGCCGTGGACCGGTTGCGAGGAAAAATTGGGGGGGGGCTCAAGCGCGGCGCATGATTCGCCGCCGCCGAACTTTCTCCAATTCTCCCCTTGCGATGTTCTTTTGCACAAGCCATGTGCAATCCATGTCTCCCCCATCCGAGCCGGATCCATCCGGCCAATGCATCCCCCCGGCCCGCCAGCGCTTCCTCCAGATCCTCGCCGCCCGGTCGATCAAGCCTGCCGCCCGCGACTATTATGTCCGCTGGGCGGAAGACTGGACCAAAGCCCATGGCCACCGTTCCGCCGAACGCACCCAAGCCTATTTCGACGCCCTTGGGCGTACCGCCCATCTCGCCAATTGGCAAAAACACCAAGGGCCGGAGGTGTTTTGGACGCAGCGCAGCGCAGCCCATAGGGCGAGACGGCGGGCGGCGCCGCCGAGTCAATTCCGCCAGGCCGTGGATGCCGTGCGCATCCTAGCCCGCTAGATTCTATCGATTCCATGCCGACGTCTCCACCACCATGATCTATCTGCACGTCATCAAACGCCCGGGGGCGGGCGGCCCTAGCCCGCTAGATCTCCCGTGATTCGCCAGAATTCCTACCAAAAAGCCTTTCTCCCCGCTTTTGTCTTGGCACGCTCTCAGTTGGCGGTTAAATGGCCGCGCTGAACGAGCGATGGGGAGTTCGACCCATCCGGGCGGTATTTGTCCTTTCTTATGCCGCGCGCTGTATAATAAAACTGTTAGCTGGCCACAACCTACATTACCCAAGAGGAGAGAAGAAAATGAAAGAGATCATCGAGACACCCGAGGTGACGCAGAAGACCTACTGCCGAGCTGAAACGGATCGAACGTTTTTCAACGCATTGCAGCTGACTGGTGGCGTAAACAGCCTATTCAGCTTCCGCAATGTCACGCCGCTGGACAGGCAAACGGTCGTCCGGATGAACAAGGACACGCTCTACACGGTGGCCCTGGTGGATACGTCCAAGGGTGCCACCATCACGGTGCCTGAAATGCCGGCGGGCCGCTATTTCTCCGTGATGTTGCTTGACAACGATCACTATTGTCCGGGCGTAATCTATACCTCGGGCACGCACAAACTGCCTCAGGACACAAAATATCTCGTCATTAATGTTCGTATCCAACTGTTGCACCCGGATGACCCGGCGGACATCGTGCTGGTCAACAAATTGCAGGATCAGTTTGTCATCACGGCCAACAGCGCCGACCCGTTCCCGGAACCGAATTGGGACAAGAAGTCTTTGGCCGCACTCACTGCGGAATACAACGCAGAGTTCGCCAAGTTCGATCTGTATCCGGACGGCTGGATGGGCAAGCGCGGAGAAGCCGATGAAACAACCCGTCACCTGGGCTGCGCCGGGGCGTGGGGACTTTTCCCGAACAAGGACGCGGTTTACATCAATTACAACGGACATCTGCCCGCCGACCAATGCCACACCGCCACCTACCAGGTGCCCGAGAACAATGCGTTCTGGTCCATCACCGTTTACGGCACGGATGGCTACATGAAGAGCGTGAACAACATTCTCAACGCCTCGAACACGAAGATGAATGCTGACGGCACGTTCACAGTTCATTTCGGATCGAAGGAAGCCTGCGGCGATGTGCCCAACCGCCTGGATGCCCCCGAGGGTTGGAACTTTCTCATGCGCGTTTATCGCCCCGGCCAATCCGTCCTGAATGGCAGCTACAAACTGCCGGATGCAGTCGCCTGCCAATAAGCTGACCGGAGAAGAATCATGAACCTCACTCCCACCGAAGCCCGCGCCATTGCGAAGGAAGCCTACATCTACGGCTTCCCGGTGGTGGATAACCTGCGGGTGCAATACGCCTACTTCACTGACAAGAAGGATCCGGACTACAAAGCACCTTACAACACCCTCTTCAACATCCCCCGCGTGTTCACGCCGGACGACAAGGCGATCCAGACCCCCAACTCGGACACGCCCTACTCGTGGATCGGTCTGGATTTGCGTGCGGAACCGATCATGTTCACCGTGCCGCCCATCGCCCGGGAGCGGTACTGGAGCCTGCAACTGATCGACCTCTACACGCACAACTTCGACATTCCCGGCAGTCGCGCGACAGGCAACGATGGTGGCAGTTTTCTCATCGCCGGTCCAAACTGGCACGGGGAAAAGCCACCGGGTATCACAAAGGTGATCCGTTGCGAGACTGAAATTGCTTCGGCGCAGTTTCGGACGCAGCTCTTCAATCCCGCCGACCTCGACAACGTCAAGACGATTCAGGCGCAGTATGTCGTGAAGCCCTTATCAGCCTTCCTCGGCCAACCGGCCCCCAAAGCGGCCCCTTCGATCGACTTTCCCGAGCCGCTCACACCGGTCACCCAGAAGACCTCGCTTGACTTCTACACGCTGCTGAACTTCTACCTGCAGTTCTGCCCGACCCATCCATCAGAGCAGGCCCTCATGGACCGATTCGGCAAAATCGGTGTTGGCGCGGGCCAGACTTTCGATGGCAGCAAGCTTTCACCGGAAACGAAGCAGGCGATCGAGGCCGGCATGGCCGACGCCTGGGACGAATTTCAAGACTTGTTGGGACGGATCAACAAAGGGGAAGTGACGTCAGGCGACGTTTTCGGTACCCGTGAATATCTCAAGAACAATTATCTCTTCCGTATGGCTGCTGCGGTGCTCGGCATCTACGGCCTCTCGAAGGAAGAGGCGATTTATCTCCCCGGCTTCCTGGACGGGGACGGGCAAAAGCTGGACGGCGTTAATCATTACACCTTACGCTTCAAGAAAGGCCAGTTGCCACCCGCCAACTCGTTCTGGTCGCTGACCCTGTACGATCAGCCGGCGAGCCTGCTCGTCGCCAATCCGATCAATCGCTATTTGTTGAACTCGACCATGCTGTCGCAATTCAAGATGGATGATGACGGCGGGCTGACGCTTTATGTCCAGAACGAATCACCCGGCAAGGACCAGGAAGCCAACTGGCTGCCCTCGCCGAAGGGACCTTTCTCAGTGGTCTTGCGCCTCTACATCCCGAAACCCGAGGCGCTGGAAGGCAAGTGGATCGCGCCGCCGATGAAGCGGTTGCGATAGGTCTGGCCAGCTAACAACCGGTTGCAGCGGACGCCGCTGAACCGAAGCGTTCTGCAGAGACAATACGATGACAACCATTGCAACATTTACAACACCTGAGGATGCGCACCTGTTTCGAATGTGCCTCGGATCACAGGGGATAGAAGGATTCCTGCTCGATGAATATTTTGTGCAACTCTTCTGGTATTATAGCAACACCATTGGTGGCGTTAGGGTTGGAGTCGATGACGCGGATGCGGAAGCAGCCATTAACGCTTACGAGACCTATATGACCGCGTTGAGAGCTGGCCCGTATCCTCTTAATCCTGTTCGTGCGTGGCCGCTCGTCCTATTGATGTCTCTGCTTGTTGGAGCGCCGTGTATTCTTTTTGGGCGTCATTTCCATCGCAGACCAGAAAAAACCAATTAACTACAACCCCAACTCCGCGTTCAGCGTTGGCCCCCACTAGAGGGGTTGCCAGCGCTCAGACGTTCTGCTGAGAGAAATGCCAGACCAATGAACCGACCTCTGAAAACAGGCTTGATCGCAGGAATCGGTGCCATTGTTGCCGTTGGAGCAATCGAGGCGGCGTTTGCCAATACAGAGAATGATTTCTTCCAGTTTTGCACTACGAAGGCTTACGGATGGCCAGCACCGTGGAGGATTGATTACTGCGAATGCGAAGGGGCGCAGACCACCTACCCAACAACCAGCAAGATTGTGAATTTCTCGACTATCGCTGCAAGCGGGATGGCCGGATCTGTACTTTTTGGAGGTATATCTCTATTGCGCCGACACCGTAACTAACAAATTCAGAACAATTCATGGCTGGACAACCGGCGTTTAGCCATTGATTTTTCATGACAAATGCCTTTCAATTTCCGCCGGTGCCAGCATATTAGCGTTGCTATGGCTGCTCTTTCGTCAAGGGATAAAATGAGATTTTTTCCATGGCGTGATTGCGTTGGAGTTCCATTCCATCCCATCTCCCACGCCACCCGCCTTGCAATATTCCACGTGTTGCGTAGGGGGCGTTCAATTTTCCGTTAATCTGCTAGAGGCCCGAAGGGCTGGCTAACGGGATGAGTGATGGCAGTTGCGGCACCGGTTGGGAAGGCAATTCTTCCCGGCGGGCGCAATTTTCTTCTCTTC
>Ga0268284_1001561_pt1 | contig 11504 bp, 8 predicted proteins | sample saktaG_14_FD_190137 | JGI IMG/M metagenome (GOLD analysis project Ga0268284, IMG submission 190137) | Saline water microbial communities from Sakinaw Lake, British Columbia, Canada - sak_2013_06_06_40m | ecosystem: Environmental > Aquatic > Non-marine Saline and Alkaline > Saline ... | reverse complement strand
CAGACGCCGAATCAGGATACGGTCTTGATTCTCCGCGTGGGTTCGCCCCACATGCGTCTTACCCATGCACGTGAAATCAGCCATTTATTCTCCTATTCTCGAAGAAGCAGCGCGAAGCATTTCCGCGATCTCTGTTCGTCCTAATGCAACCGCATAACTGTATGCCGTCTCACCCGCGTTATTTTTCATGGCGATATCAACGCCATGCCGCAGAAGGATCTCCGCGATTTCCTTCCGGTCACGGGCTACAACCTGTAACAACGGGGTGCTGCCATAAACGTCTTCGCGCGTGTTGATGTTCGCCCCGCGCTGGATCAGCAACTCCACGACCTCGCAGCTACTTCTTGACACAGCCAAATCGATAGGTGTCCGGCCTTTATCATCCCTCTGGTTCACAAGAACCGGATCTTCATCCAGCATCCTCACAATCCCCGGAATGTCATTTGCAATCAGCGCCCTATCAAAATCGGTCAAAATCATACTGCCTCCCATTCGTATGCAGAACGCATCCACTTGTTTGCCGTGTAACAACCTGCTATTTTAGCAAGCTGTATCTGGCATAAGCTTCGTATTACAATACTACAAAAATAATTCCGGTAGCAAGGAAATGAATATTTTTTCGGCTTTTCACGGTTTGTCGAAAATCTTAACGCAAAAGCCGGCAATTTTGAGCCCTGAAACGGGCGCACGGATGATCTACATTAGAGAGTTACGGAGATCCGAACCGTTATGGAAGACAACTCATGACCCAAGTCAATGAAACGAGGATGCACCCAATTTTTTGCCCAAATTCCAACAGAATTCCAACAGAAACAATATTCCTTCTTGTCCCATATTACTATTTTTGCCATACTTTCAAAATTGTTATGGGAGTGTCCCATACGCTTATGTCGGCGAGATAATCATGCATGAACTGACTATCTATCCACCCTCAGCACCCGGCAGACCAAAGCGTCTGTGTGTGAGTAATTGTGATAAAGAGGGATCCATAGTATCAGCTCGAATTGCGAGCGCCATTGGAGCCGTCTCTTCCACGCGACCAATTGCAATTTCAACGGATCGCTACACGGATGAAACTTACTTTCGGGACATCGCCGGCTCTCTAGCCAAGTACTACCGTTTGGTAACTGATAGCAGCCTTCTTGACCGCCAGACCGTTGTTCTTTCTTCCGTTCACAGAGCGGCTCTCTATGTTGCTGAGTCATTGCACGCTATTCTGTTGCCACTGCAAGTGTTGTCATTTGCCCGGAATTATGAGGAGGCTGCGAAAACACCGCTCTTGAGTATTGTTGGATGTGACTATGGAGTAGATAGCCTATGGCAATGGAACAAGGTATCCGATGTCTCTCACTTTCCGGATGCTTACATCGACATCCTTAAGAGAGCAAATTCTGTGGTCGTGCTCCGCAGCACTGACACTGGGGAAGATTGCCCCGTTCTGGGAAGAATAGGACGGGTCTTCGTGAATTCTACATTGCCGAGACTGAACCCAACGCTATGGTCTTCTCTGGAAAAGAGACTTGTTGACAGGGAATGCTCCTTTACTCATCTTCGGCAATGGGAATGGGGTCTACCTGACGCTACTGTTGATGCTGCCAGAGCCTTGTGGCATCACCTCGGCAAACAAGCAGATCAGTTCCACGTGATTGAGTTGGGGACGGTTGAATTGTTTAGGAGGATTCCCGTTTTATGGGAAGAATATCTCAAAACAAACTCTGTCCGAATCCGAGGTGTGACACTGAATGCATATTGGACAGCGCATCCGTACTACGAGCGCTACGCGGGCCTCATCCCTATTCATTTTTATCGCTTTTCTATGCTCCGAGATGTTGCTGCGAGGTTTCTGGAAGCATACGGTACAACCGACAATGAGGAAGGACGAATGTGCGCCTTTCTCAATAATGTGGGCAGCGGGCAGGACTGCAATGAGGCACAAAAGCTGATATCGGATAAGGGACTACAGGACGCATTTTGGTTCTCAACGGGTTTCGATTGTCCAGATGCCGAGTGCAAAGATATCTATGGCAAGTTGATACCCAAACCATTTGAGAAAGTAGCAGAATGGATGCCGTCAGCACCCTATCGATCAAGAAAATGGCATCCAATGGACATACAGTCTGTTCTCCGAATAATGAATAAGCAAGACACCCAACCAGCAGGTGCAGGCGACGCTTGACAGCGTGCCAGACCTGTGCCGTTTGCTCGCACCAATTTGCAAACAATTGTCGCAATGAATATTTTTTCTGGCCTTTACTATTTACTTACTCATTGAATGCGATTATCATAACAAAAATTGTTATTGATCGTTTGTGATATGCTGGAGGTTATTGTGAAGTTTTGGGCATCTTATATCTTCTTAACAGTAGTGACTTTTTTACTGTTAAGGTCTCCTTTTGTTATAGCACAAGAGGCAAATCCGAGTGCCCTTACTAAAACCATCGCTGAAGGCAAAAACATACTGGCCATTGGCAAGATCAAAGCGGCGTTTGCCGATAGGAAGGACATACGGGGATGCCTCATCCGCATTCATTTCGATGGTTCAACCATGCAATTGGCTGGATTCGTTCAATCACCCGAGGCGGCAAAAGCAGCAGAAACACTTTCGCAAAGTATAGCGGAGCCAAACAAGCTTGAGCCTTATTGGCATATCGATGCAGCAGTCACAAATTGTGAACCCTATTCAACGTATATTGGCGAACAGTCCGAGGACGCGCTGATCAAAACACGTGTATTGGCTTCTCTCGCAGCACCAGATGTACGTCCCCAGTTCAGCAACGCCGATGTCCAGTACGTAGGTGTCAATCACGCACAAATGATGACTGGAAGAATAACTGAACCTGCTATTGCCACAGGGATAACCCCGAGCCACCTCAACACATAAACGCAGCAGCAATATTTTTTACTGTCTTTATTGTCGCCAGAATTCATAGTATGCTAAGCTTATCACATAGGATGAATGAAATATTGGTTTTTGGGGAACCTCGCCTGTAAGATTACAGGTATGAAGACTGAAAACCTATAAATGTGTCACAGCAAACGACACACCTCCAAAAGCCAACACACCGCTTTTTTTCCGTATTGAGGAAGATTGTCCAGTTGATTCCGCCGGGGTTCATCCAAAACTTATTACTCATTAAGCTTGAATCGTTTCACGACATACGCAAGTGCATCATCCGCATTCCTATCAAGCTCGTTGACCGCCTTGTCATAGGCACTCTTGAGCTCTTCTATTTTGTTATCACGATCAACATTGCTGTTAAAACAACGGATGATTTTTATTGCCAGATCAAGAACCTCTTCGGTATCTTCGATGGATGTCTCATCTTTAATCCATTGACACACCTCCTTGAAAAATTCAAGATCGGGCTCGTCTTTAACATAAACAGTAACCATAAGAGCCTGTTTAAGTGCAGCTTTCGAAACCTCCATTCCCATGGATTCTTCTAACCAATCATATGTCTCTTTAAATACGGAAAGGGAATTCGGCATCAAATAGAAAGGACGGAGCCACAACGCGAATTCTGCCAATTGAATCGCCTCTTCTGGCGAGTCAAAGTCGTATTTGTCAGCAAGCCATTCGATCGCCTCTTTGAACATAATAAATCGGCCTTGGCCAAATACTTGTTCTTCGCACAATTCCTCCGCCTTCTCATCCGCGTCATCCGCGTCAAGCCCGTGTTCGAAAAGCAAATCAAGAAGCTCCGTCCGGTCAACAGGTCGATCCCATAGTTTTTTTCTTTGAAATTGTTCCGTCGACAAAATGAGTTTGGATCCACAAAAGGGACACCGCAACCATGCTTTGTCCCAAGCCTTTCCGCATTCCGAACAACAGAATTTTTCCACCACTGCTTCAATCGTCTGCTCGCAGAATGGGCATATTTTCCATCCTTCATGCAACTCTTTTTCACACTTTGCGCATTTCATGGATTCGCCTCCTTAAGATGAAAACTATTGGTAACCGATCACTGAACATTTACCCCTTCTTCACACTCGTCAGCAGATCAAATTTGAAGCGCATCGTGATCAGTACGATCACCAAGATCCAGAACGGCCATTCCTGAATTAACAGCTCACCCACATCTGAGATCCCGATTCGCAATGTTTGCAGAATTTCGCGATTAATAATCCCCTGAGATCCCAATACGCGACAGACGCACACAAAGAAACGAACTACCAATACCAAACAAAATAACATCCAGAAATTTCGCAGGATTCCGGGGGAAGATCGATCCCGCACAGATCCCTGCGGTAATCGGATCAAAAGATCGAGAATCAGTGCCACGATCACAAAAATACCCACAACCATACTCGTCCAATTGAGATAGAAAACCGTCGCGCCAACCGTGGCGGGATCCCCGGACACAAAGGTTGTCTTAAGTCGTTCGACAAGCTCTGTCGAGTCTTGAGGGATTTTTATGTGTCCCAAATCAGTTATGTCCATCAACCCACCAAACCCGTTATATCCGTTCAAGATCGTCCCGTCTGCAACTTGGGGCCCAGGTTCTTTCGGGAAAATCAGGTCCATTTTAACCTCGCCAGTAACAAGGCTGTCCTTTTTTATTTCTGCAGTCACATTGGTCGTCATATATGCCATTTTTTCTGGCGTTAGCTTGTCAATTCGTACAGAAACCAAAACGCATTTCGGCTTTGGGCTTTCCGGCGGGGCAATCACTTGTCCAACAAACACGCCATCCGCCATAACCTTATTACCGACTGTGATCCCTTTGGCATCCTTGAAGACAAAGTGTAGCGTAAGCCCCTTTCCCTTCTTTGCCGACTCACCACACCCGATGGCAAACATCAGTAAGCCCGCCAAAAAACCATTAAAAACCGTTCGTCCAAACCTGTACATTCTATACCTCCTTTTTTACAATTGACCCGCCCAGTACCATGACCATGCCACATCACCAATAATGATCAGCAACGAGGCAATAAGAACACACTGCGAGATCGCACGCCGCAATCCCCGCTCACCGGGGCCGCTAGTAAATCCGCACCCACAGATTACCAGCCCAATAAGAGCGCCATGTGTAACTCCCTTAATAGCACTTCTTTGCCACATCTCGGGAGTCACAATACTCCAAACCTGATTCCAGAACCCCGCCGCTGTGACAGCGGAACGCGCTTCGAAACTTCTGAGCGCCACGAACCCCCCCAGCAACATCAGAAATTCACTCGCCCAAATCAGTAAAGGCACCGCCACCATCAGAGCCACGAACATCGGCACTCCAAAGTAATTCGCAGGCGAAATTTTCAGCAGACGCAGATACTCTAATTGGTTATCATGTTTGCGTTGGGTAAGTTCGCCCACCAGGCCGGATGCGGAAAGCCCAATCACAAGTAACGCCGGAATGATGGTGCCCATCCCCAGAAAAACCCCAAGGACGACACCTTGGGCAAGAAAGCTCTGAATAAGGCGCGGACCTGCAACCGCTTGGATCACCAAACCAGCTCCCGCAATCAGTGCCACTGGAACACAAAGGGAGATGCCGTCCACCAGCAAGCCTAGAAGACGTGCGAGAACTTGTTGCGACACCATGCACCAGGTATCCATCCAACCTCGACGATTAAGCTCCAAATTCCGCGAATCTTGCACCTGCGTGGTCTTCATTCCGTCCTGATGTGAAGTAACCACATTTTGACCAATCTCAATACGCTTGTTACAGTTAAGCCGTTCTACGAAAACCGGGTCATGCGTGATGCAAAGAACAGCCACGCCATCGCGCTCAGAAAGCTGTCTGATCGTGTCTGCAATTGCAGTGGCAGTATCTGTGTCAAGCCCGCTAGTGGGTTCATCTAATAGCAACAGCTGCGGGCTGAGAGCCAGAGCTCGCGCCAACGCCAATCGTTTACGTTGTCCCCCACTTAAGTCGGTGACCTGACGGCACAACATACCATCGCGCTCAGAAGAGGACGCATCTGGCGAGATTAAACCGACCTGCTGCAAGAGCGCAGAGAGCCTTTCCGAGTCGGGTCGGCGAGGTGTACCCGCCCTGCGTACTGGCGCATGCCGAAACGGAAATGCCAGATTCTCTTTGACAGAACAACCATCAAACAAAGCACCGGACTGAAATAAAACCCCCGCGTTTGCTGACAGCCACCCCACCCACTCTTGCTTCCTCTCATGCGCAATCCCGCCAATCGTAATATCGCCCTGCGTGATGACGGAAGAGCGCCCACTATGACAAGTTTGCGCATTCCAGATTGCGCGTCCAAGCAGCGCCTGAAGTAACGACGACTTTCCAGAACCACTCTTCCCCATGACGGCCAGTCGGTCCCCCGGAGCAAGATCGAAGGACAACCCCCGAAAAAGAGTCTTCCGTCCGCGACAAAGCGTCACTCCATTGATGCTAATCAATGGAGCTCTCTCCTGTGTCGCGCAACCATTCTCATTATGATTTGGATCGTTATTTTCACTCATAAAAAGGCATCAAACATTCCAACTTCGTCCATCGTATTGCGTGTTCCCTGCAGGAGGGAGGCCACGGAGATTCCAGGCGTGGTGATTCTTCGCCTGGATGACCGCATCCGAAAGAAGGAAATGCTCGTGCGAAATCACCTCTTTGCCCCGCTTGCGCCCATTCACCTCGCTTTACAAATATCATACGATGTCATTCCACGTGTACATTCAGATATTCATGAGTAGACATTATACCAGCTTACAGACTCCGAGAAACCGTCCGCAGACTTTTCCTGTTGGACCAACATCCTCTTTCCTCAAGGCAAAGATATCAATATAACATCCAGAGAGTGGCCATTTAGAATCGGAGGGAATGAATGTCTTATAGATACAATTCTCCGCCAATTCATTAATTTTTATCGCACCCAGACAGTTCATCTTTTCTGCTGCCGGCTCGGCATATATACGATTCGCTTGGCGCGCATAAGATGCTAGAATCATATTATCTGTCTTCTTTACTGTGAAAAACCAGACCACCACGCCAGCGTTACTCCATTCGGCATTTACAATACGAATATCTCTATCTGGAAGCTGTCCTCCATAAGGGCACGGCGTAACTTCCGATGGCGTTGCTAATTCCGTCTTGGATCCTAATGCGCATTCGTTACGTCCGCTTGTTGCTGTTTCAGCATAAATGTATTTCTTTTCTAGCCACTGGTAGCCTATATTGTCCTTTTTCGAAGGGCATACAGCGGAGTCAACACCCACAGCAGCATGGCATGGCTCCTTCATCAAGAGCCAAGCGCATGGAACTCCACAAGCACTTAGAACAGCAGCATATAACAAAGCCGAATCTTCGCAATCGCCGGCCTTGAGAAGAATAGTCTCTGAAGGGAATCGAGGAAAGTCGCTTTCTATGTTTTCAGGGTCACTTTGATAGTCCCGTATCGTTTGGACGAAAGAGAGCAAAAACTCAGCCAATGAAACGCCTTTTTCCTTCAAATTCGATTTTTCAAACGTTTCAGCCACTTTTTTCGCCAGACATAAAATGAACCCTAAATATGGGTCGTTCGGGATATACTCAAGATAGCCTTCACCACTAATACGTTTGTCCCATTTTTCGTTAATATAGGAGAGATATCTTGCCTTGTCAAATTGCACTGACGGAATCCAATCCCGAATTTCGAAATGCGCCCCGCCACATATCCATTCAAAAATTCCTCCGAGATTCTCATCCTTACGCCATGTTGACCAACTTGCCTCAAGTTTTATTTCCTGCTCTGTAAGGGCATAGGGCATTGGTAATGTCTTTGGATCCCAGTGCTTGCCTTCATCGAGTGGCGACATTGCCTCTGATTCCATACCCCCATCCAATACCACCTTCATCCTTCCCAGAGCAGATTGACATCTTTCAATATCGTCCATCGGGAAACTATCCGACGAGAATCCAATTCTGGTCATCTGCCGCGCGGCACGCTTTCTTAAAACTAAATTCTTTTCATCTGCTAGATTTGCATCTCCCACTGTTTTGATTCTGCAGATAAAGTCTGACATTAGCATCAAGACTTTTTCGCGATATTCCTGTTTTTCAAATATTTTCGTAATGAGCGGTTGCAATGTCAGACCGCTACTGGCTGGTTCAATTATCCAAATCGCCATTTCGCCGACAGAATGATTGTTGCGACTGCTAATGTCAAATCCCAAACATGTCGCGAAGAACGACCAGCCCGGCATCAACCGCTGGAGCGCATATGCGAAGGCATGGGTAAGCGTACTTGACACCTTGCGATCTCTACTAGATGACCATCCTCCATACATTCCTGCCTGAAGATGCAACTCCAATTTACGGGGCTCGCTCTTTCGAGGGCAAAAAACAAGAGCCGATGTATGAGCTGAAAATGTAAACTGTTGCGCTTCAATTTGCTTCGTCAATCCATACACAGACATCAGGTTGTCAAATTCTACGTTTATTTCACGCGGCAAGTTGTTCCACTTTTTTGCAATGTAACATCCCCATCCGTTATCAACCGACCACGAAGGATTGTCCGGAATATGCGTAGGATCAACATCCCAGTTAAATGATTTTATTGGAATATAATAGTCTGATCCATCGCCCTGCCAATAGTCCGTTACGATTTCTACTCCGTTTTTTCCTTTTCTCATGGCACCTGGAACAAATGTAGAAGTGCCATATTCAAGGCAATATCCCTGCGTATGCGTCAAATTAATACGTTTCAGCGGCTCGCCATTGCTTGTCACCCATTGAGCATACACACTTTTTTCTTTAGCTTCCTCTCCTTCAGGGTTTTCCTCCAACAATTTTCCAATAAAAATATGGGTTAATTGGGGATGGAGAAACAATGCTTCATGTGTAAAGGGCACCTCTGAAACATTATTTGCGACATTAAAATAAGTTTTATCAAAAAGCGCAAGGTACGACCATAGACTTGTACCGTAAACACTTTCATTCCATACATCATATAACCATGCGGCTGATTCTTTTCCAACAGGTAACCCTATAGGCATTTTATCCTCGTTGACATAAACACCGAGCTGACTCCATGTCTCGGTCGGGATCGGCAAACGTGGCGAGAAAAATTTCAAAATACTTTTTAAGTGCATCACTTGGAATGGCACGGAAGTACGATCCGCAACAAGAGGAATCACACCATCAAAATGAAATTCATCTTTTTCATTTGAGGAGAGTATCTTGATGAATACGGAATCTTTGCCCCCCATTCTTAACCGCAAAGCCATGGACGCATCACCCGACACAGCCGTTTGGAAGAACACAGCATCAATATCATTGTTGTCCTGCACTTGTTCGGAGACTAGATCTAAATGATTAACAACGTGTATGGTGCCCGTGGAAGAAACTTTGGCAAATTCACCCTGTAAAATAACGCGTTGATTTTCCCCCATCCCTTTTCGATAAAGGACAACATCCAGTCCTTCCTTCAAACAGGACTTTACTAGCTCATCGCAAATTGTGGTTACATCTTCAGCTCGAATGGAAAGTCCCCAAGCTGAATCCATCGGGCGAGGCCGCATGACAAACACATTCCGTACCTTATCCAGTCGCTTCTCTGTGAATAACCGAACACCAAGATATTGTACCCCTAACTGGGTTTCCAAGCGCGGCGTGACCACAACGGTCTGAAATTGAATATACTCACTGGAGAGAAGAAGGCGTTGCTTATCCAATAAAAATGGCAGATGGCAACGTTCCGCCTCGTTATTATCAATAAAGTCATCCACAAGAATAACTTCAAGCATAAGTAAGATATGCTTTACGGCACGAGATGCATCCTTGGTTGACAATTTACTGCAATACAAAAACTCCTCAAGATTAGAAGGAGTTGCAATAAATATCTGCGGTAGCACATCTCCCTTTACGGTTGTTTGCTCATCACTGGAAACCCCCAACTGCTGCTTATTCCTATCAATACACCATAACGATACATTTTCTTCTGTCACTAATCCACATTTAAGGTAATCCCCCAACATTAACTTCTCCAGACGATCTGACACCATACGAAAGATCGACTTTACACGCACCTCGTCCGGAACAAGAATAAGAACTCGTTGAGCACGCACAATTGCTGCATATAACGCACAAGCGATTAGCACGGATGTCCTTCCGCTCCCAGAGTCTCCCTGTAACAACAAATCTGCACTTGCAATATCATTTTGAGATTGCTTTTCTTTTACCGTGGTCGGATCAAAACAAACATCCAGATAGGACTGGACGAAGCGATCAAAGAATTTTTTCTGATCCTCTGTCGGACGCTCAAGACCTATGAACAAGCTTAATACCCCGTCTTGTACGAATGGTGCTGGATCTGCGATAATTAATTTTTCGGGCTTCTGCGCATCACATCCCGCTGGAAGATGTTCTAAGAGATTAAAGAGCCATGCAGGAGGTTGTGGTTTATCGTCTTCTGTTGATTTCGCTACTGCCTCCTGCTTCGTAAAGAGCTTTTTGATCTTTTGAAACAAGGATGACCAAAAACTTGGCTTCACCTGTTGAACATTCTCATCGTCCTGTATTTGCTTTATAAGCACAGCGGCTGGCCACATCTGCCATAGGGCAAAAAAGATAAGCGCAACCGGGAACAATGATGCAAAAGCAATAATTTTTCCAAAGGGTTTGACCAACCATGCAAGATAGCCATGGGTATAAGTGGAGGACGCAATAACTGCCCGTACCTCATCAAGAAGCGACAGGAGGGCCAACCCCAACAATAGACAACCCAACATCATAAAAAGCGGACGCCGAACCAGTTTCATGTTTACATCACTCATGGATGCTACGGGGATCGCTAGCCAGACAAGAAGAATAATTATTGGAAGAAAGCACAGAAGATTAAGCGCAAACTGAATCACACCAAACTGTGGGCCATCCCATAGCTGGCGAATAAATGACAACCCTAACGGCAACACCCACAGGAAGCATAGTAGCAAAATATGAAAGAATTTTAGAGGTAAAGCTTCTGCACCGCCTATTTGTTTGCTTGCACAAACAAACGCAGTCCTGTTACAAAGCAATGCCATTAGAAAAGCACCAATGCCAATCGCGCAGGCTAGTGCCAAAGAAAACAAATACGTGAAGGATGCTATTTTGCTCCAGTTCTGGAACTCCGTTAACATGAACACGCCTACACCAAGAACTGTCATCAAGGGGATAAGCGCCATAAACAAGAAATATCTTCGCTGTTTTGCCAACCCTGCTATTGGATGCGAAGACCAAAAACCAAGCACTCGCTTACAAAAATCATCTTTATTCACAGGCAAACAATCCGGCTTGGAGCTATTCATTTTGCCGCCTCCAATCCTAAAAATCCGGTGGTTTCATTTCTTCCAAGTCGGACCTGAACTTCCTCGAACAGGAAAGCCACCTGCGATAAATCGTTAAGGATTGCAGCCTCATGTGCCTGTCGTCCGGCATCTAATCCAGGCGAGCAATCTGGCCGCACAAATAGAAATTTGTTCACCTCATCTTCTCTCTGTTGAGTAAATTTCAGAATGGAACTGAAATAAAGTTCCTGATATTTAATCCCCTTAACAGTTTCTCCAATCCACATCTGAATTTGTAGCTGAAAAT
>Ga0268284_1001560_pt1 | contig 11534 bp, 6 predicted proteins | sample saktaG_14_FD_190137 | JGI IMG/M metagenome (GOLD analysis project Ga0268284, IMG submission 190137) | Saline water microbial communities from Sakinaw Lake, British Columbia, Canada - sak_2013_06_06_40m | ecosystem: Environmental > Aquatic > Non-marine Saline and Alkaline > Saline ... | reverse complement strand
GCCGCCGCCGCCGCCGACCATGGCTTCGAAGCGGTAGCCACCGTGGCCCCCAGTTACTTCAAGCCGAGTTCCCTTGAAGCGCTCATCGGTTGGTGCGCCGAGATCGCCGCCGCCGCCCCACACCTGCCATTCTATTATTACGACATCCCTGCCCTCACCGGCGTGCGTTTCGACATGACCGACTTTCTAACCGAAGCGCCCGTGCGAATCCCGAACCTGGCCGGCATCAAGTCCACCAACGACGACTTGGCGACCTACGCCCGATGCCTGCAATTCGACGGCGGGCGCTTCGACATGCCATGGGGCATCGACGAGAGGCTCATCGAGGCACTCGCCGTCGGCGCGCGGGGAGCAGTTGGCTCAACCTATAACTTCGCCGCCCCGCTCTATCATGAGTTGATCGCCGCATTCCACCGCGGCGATCTCGAATCCGCCCGAGCCTTGCAGCGGCAAGCCGTCGAGTTGGTCAACTCGCTGGCGGCGATCGGATACTTCGGTGCCGCCAAGGCCCTGATGGGCTGGCTGGGGGTGCCCGTGGGACCCGCCCGGCGACCGCTCGACAATCCCACGCCCGCCCAACTCGCTGCGCTGCGCGCCCAACTCGAGGAATTCCCATGGTTCGGGCCGTCGTGGCCGCACGCGCCAGCCAGGCACGGCAAAGAAACACCCGGGCCAACCCTCGCGGCCTGCGCCTCATGACCTCGCGCGAACGCGTCACGGCCGCCCTGAATTTCGAGCGCCCCGACCGTTTGCCAGTGACCGACGCGCTGTGCGCTGTGGGATGGCCTGCAACAAGAGTGGATCCCACCTATCATGAAAAACCAAGCCGTCCGTGAGCCACCTCAGCAAGCGCCGTTGCAAAAACATTCCTGCTTCGCGGCTTACTTCGTTGGAATGGCGCAGCGCACGCGAAACCCGATATTCAAGGAAGCATCCCCTGCGCCGAGGCGGCATGCGCAGCGACAGGCCCCGGGATAACTGCGCCAGGAACCGCCGCGCAAGACATGCGAGTCACCTTTAGCCGGACCTTGCGGATCGCTTTCGGCAGGGCTGCCGTATTCGCCATAGAAGTCTGCACACCACTCGCTGACGTTCCCATGCATGTCATACAATCCCCATGCGTTGGGAGGCAGGCTGCCGACCGGCAAGGGCTTTTCGCGATAGACGCCTTTCCGGCCGTTGCCGTACGTGTAGCCCCCGTGGTAGTTCGCCTGGTCGGTCGATAGAGTCTCCCCGAAAGAAAACGGTGTTGCCGTACCCGCCCGGCAGGCATATTCCCATTGCGCTTCCGTGGGCAAGGCGTACTCGCGGCCCTTTTCGCCGGCTTGGGCGTTGAGGGTTTTGCAGAACTTCTCCGCATCGTTCCACGCAACCTTCACGACCGGTTGGTCCGCGCCATTGAACCCATCGGGTAAATCGTCCGGAATCTTCTTGACCGTTGGTTGATCACTCTTGGGATTCACGACCGCCCCGTAAGACCCTTGTGTGACTTCGTGAATGGTGATGTAAAACGCGCTGCTGAGCGTCACCTCATGGCACGGATGCTCGTCGGCAAACCAACCGGGTTGCGCGTTGGGCATGGTGCAGCGGCGGGCGACTTCCGCCGCCGGATCCCGGGATCCCATCATGAACTTCCCGGGGGGAATCAGTACAAACCGCATCCCCACCGAGTTTTCGAAAGCAACCGGCACACCGAGTTTGTTCGCCGCTTCCTCCTGTTCGGGAGAGACCTTGGCCCACGGTGGTGTCTGGTCCTTGGCCCGGGACAAGGCGGTCACGGCAAGGGCCGCCACCAGAATCAACATCGTTGTACATCGCATGCGCATGGGTTTCTTTCTTTGCGGGTGTTTTACTTGAGCGGTTCTTTTATGTTAGACTTTGCGGCTTCCTCCTGGTTGTAGGCCTCGACGACCCCGGCCGGCCACCGAAACGTGGGGGCCGTGGCAGGGTCAAAGATGTTTTTTCGCAAATGCCTCATCTCCAATCCAGGTTTCCTTGTGATGATTGACTTACTGAGTCTGCCTGAGCCGTTGCCGTGGGCGGTGGTTCATTTCCCGGCCAAGGGCAGGGCGCGGAAGTCAGGGTCGTCTTTATCCTGGAGGTCCCGCTTGCCGCGGTAGGTGCCGTAGTACGGGACGTTGGTGTCGATCCAGGTGACGATCCTGATGAACTCCTCGCGGGTGAGCCCCGTCTTGCAGGGATCCTGCTGAATCTGCGCGATCAGCTTGCTCCGGTGTGATCCGTGTGTCAGCGGTGGCACGGCCTGGACATGGGCTTGGCCGTAGGCACAGTCGCGGTAACTGATCAGGCCCTTGCCAATCAGGTTATCGTAGGAGCGGCTGTATTTTCCGGTCGGCACGCCGGCAAGATCCAGGCGGCCCTTGGGTTCCTCGCCACCGTGACAAGCGACACAATGCTGGTCCAAAGCCGGCTGCACGTCCGCAGCGAAGTCGACCATGCGCGGACCGGTATCGCCGGGCTGCGGTGTCATCGTCTGGGCGGGCTGGTCCAAGGCCAGCGCCCGGATGCTGGCAGTGCCCGGCGCATTCTTGCGCGGCTCGTGGCAACCGATGCACGACCGTTGCTCGCCAGGCACCAGGTTGACGAAAGTCGACATCTGCTGCAGCGCCATGAAATTTTCATCCAGCGCCTGGAAGAAGATGTTTTCGTTAGGCGGCACATTGAAATAGGCCGATCCGTCCTCGTGGACCTTCACCACTCCATAGATCTTCTTGCGATGCGGGTCCGTGCCGAGCGACCACGAAATGCCGTTCTCATCCCACGGCCACGGCAGGGCCCCCATCACCCGCACATACTTGACCCTGCCACGCTCGATGCCCGTCATTCCCTGATAAATGTCCTGGATGAACAGCGAGGTCTCCCTGTTTTCCTTCACGTCTTCCGCCCGGGCGAGCGGGGCGATCTCCGTGGGCATGCGGCGCGGCCGTAGCGGCATCGGCTCGAAGCAGGAGATTTCCGCGTCCCCATAGAGCTCCGCCCGGTTGCCCCACGCGTCCAAGGCGTAGATCCCGTAAGCGATGGCTTTCTCGTGCTTGCCGGGATTGTGGGAAACGAGAAAGAACTTTTCGGAAAATGGATACGGATCCATGTAAGTGCCGAACTTGGTGGTGGGAAACCCCATGGACGGCGGATAGCCGGTTTCAGGCGTGAGGCTGGTCATCGCATCGATATCGCTCCGGCTGCGGGTCGGGTCCACCACCACCACCGAGCCGACGGCCGCGGTATGGTGCCCGCCCGCGATCGTTACGATCTTCTTGCTGCCCGGAATACTGCGGGCGCTGCTCATCGCGGCCGGCCAGACCGTGTTGTTCTTGTACACGTGGTCCACACCGCTGCCGTCAGGCCGCACCGACCACAGGCTCTGCGCGTTGCCCAGGCCCTTGTCGACGTACTCCCAGCGCGTGTAGATCACCTGGCCGTCGTCCATCACGCTGGGGGCGGTTTCGTTGACCGGACTTTCCGAAACGCGGTGCAGATTCTTGCCATCGGCGTCCATGATGTGCAGCGTCGTGACGGTCGCCCCGGGGGCACAGAAAACTATCCGCGTGGCGCGCGTGGAGACGAACATGATCTTGCCGTTGGGAAGATAACACGGGTCGATATCGTTAAAGCGGGTGTGCCCGTCGCTGACGATGTTGCACCGGAATGCCTTGGCCTCCTCGTCGGTGCCGAAGGTGAGCTGCCGCAGACTGCCCGGCACCATCACCCCGGTCGAAGGATCAAGGTCGATCTCGTGGATGTAGAAGGACTCGCCTTTCTTCTTGTATGCAAAGACCACTTTCCTGGCGTCGAACGACAGGTCGAACTGGCCGAACAATCCGCCGTCGAGTTCCGGCACGAGCGGGGTGACCTTGCCGTCCGGGGTCACCGGCGAGAGGATGCAGAGATTGCCGCCCATGGTGTTGGAGTCCTGATCGTGATAGGTGTGGCCGTAGAGATCGGCCGACCGCTTGAGAAAGAGGAGTTTGTCGAACTTCAACGCCGGATGGGCCAGCATGGCCCGACGGCGCAGCGCCGCCAGGGCATCTTCGATCTTTTGCCGGTCCTCGTCCGTGCCACCCTCGGCCGCGCTTTGACTGGCTTCCAGTTCGGCCAATTGCTGCAGGCACGGCTGCCCATCGGGATATTGCGCGCCGAATTCTGCCATCGTGTCCTGGATGGCCAACCGCAGGGCCGCCACGTTCACGGCACCCGGCGGGAGAAATGCGGCGCGCTCCGGGGCCGGGACGCCGTCGAGGTGCCGCACCTTGCGTGCCGGCTGCTTCCAATCCTTTGGAAAAGCCACCGGAGAGTCCAGGCGCAGGGCCACCAGGTGGGGCAGCGGACCGTTGCGGGCAATCTTCAGCGTGTGTTTGCCTTCGGTGACCGACAACTTGAGAGGCTTTTCTTCCCACATGGCGTATCTGCTGCTCCATGAAAATTTGACCGGTAACTCCACGCGTGCCGTACCGGGAGTCACGCCATAACAACTCCTGCCCAGGTTCTTGCCGTCCAACAACACGTCCACCGGTCGCGCCTCGGCCGCCGCATAGGAAATCTGCAGCGTGTATTCGGCGGCCACCGGAAAATCGATGTCGTATTCGACCACTCCGCCACCGTGTGTCAGCGGGTCACTGCCAACCAACGGCCCGTCATCGGCATCTTGTTCGGGGCTGGCGTAGATCCGCGCATTGCCGCGGTCGAACGTCCATGCAGGAATCGACAAGGATCCGGCGACTTTGGCTCCGATCATCTCGTTGAAGCACGGCGGCAGGGCGACCACTTGCGCATCGCCCGCAGCCTGAAACGCCGTGCGGGATGCGGCCGGGATGCTCTCTAGATCCCGCACGGTGAAGCGGGCCGGTTTCCAATCCTCCGGAAAGGCTTCCGGCGTGTCCAGACGCAGGGCCACCAAGTGAGGTAGCGGCCCGCCACGGGAAAACTTCAGCGTGTGTTTTCCCTTGGTAATCGACAACTGGAGGGGAACCTGCAAACTTGTCCGGTTATAAAGCCCTTCCCATGTCGCGCCGCTGCTGTTCCAAGTGCATGCGGCCGGTTCGTCCGAAGACGCTGGGGAGAAGGTAACGCCGGTGCAGCACTTCTCGGCCAACATCTGGCTGTCGAAATAAATTTCCATCGGCCGCGCCTCGGCCGCCGCATAACAAACCTGAAGGGTGTATTTGCCGGTAACCGGGAAATCGATGTCGTACTCGACCACACACCCCCAGGGTTGCTCGGGTCCGCTGCCCACCACCGGGCCGGCATCCGCAAAGGGGTCCGGACTCGCATGGATCCGCACATTGCCGCGGGCAAACGACCATGCGGGAATCACCAACGAGCCGGCTTGAGCTGCTGGCAACATGGTACTCCAAACGGCAAAGCACGCGCTGGCGAGCACAGTCCGTAGCGACCGGTGCCAATGCCTTGGGATGGTCCCTCCACCGTACACGCGGATGGGAATGAACCGCGGTGACATCGCAACGGCAATCACGCGACCAGAAAATGTACGGCAATGGCTCCCGGATGGGATTTTCATGTTGGAAATGTGGGGTGACAGGACTTTGCCACTTCGCTTTGACACGCGGCGCGCACGGTCGTTGGGGATGATGATACGGTCATGGGGAATGCGTTCTGTCATTGGTGCCAGGGGTGGGCGGCATGGGCGTGGAGGTAGGCGACCGGCCCGGCCAGCCGTGCGGCCGTCGCGGTACGGCAAACCCTGTCAGCTAGGTGCCTCCGCCCGAAGCCCCTTGGATTGGTTTTTTTAAATCCAATCCGGACCGCTTGAAGCGGCATGGGTGCTCTGGCAACGTGACCACGGCATTCGGCCCGGCCAACCGCCCATCCAACTGCTCAAGCGGGATCGATAACACCCAAAATATAACCACCATGAGTCAACATCAAATAGTTAGATTTTGGCTGGCCGCGGCGGTCGGTCTTGCTCTCGCCGCATCATCCCAGGCTGCGGACGATAAGATCATCAACGCCAGGGTGGACACGGAAGATCTGCCGGTGGTCGATATCTCACAACAGACGCAGCGGCACGTGATAGTGGCCGCCGGCACGGAGCAGATATACCAGGGACATCCGACCACCCTGTTACTGCCGGATGGGAAAACCATGTTCTGCGTCTGGTCGCAGGGACACGGCGGGCCGGCCGGTCCCATGGCGCGCAGCGACGACGCCGGACTCACCTGGAAACGCTTGGACGACCAGTTGCCGCCGGGTTTCAAAACGCACCGGAATTGCCCGAGCATCTATCGAATGGTCGATCCCCAAAACAAGGAGCGGCTGTGGGTCTTCTCAGCGCATCCGCTCATGCCCCGTATTGTCAGCGAAGACGCGGGCAAGACGTGGCAGGAGATGAAGCCGCTGGGCTTCGAGAATGTCATGACCTTCAGCTCGGTCGTGCGCCTCAAGGACGGCAGCTACCTCGGTTTCTATCACCGCGCGACGGGCTCCGCCCTGCAGGTGATGCAGACGCGCACCGCCGACGGCGGGCTGTCCTGGTCCGAACCCCGCGTGGTCGCCGAGGTCAAGGACAAGGCACCGTGCGAACCGTTCACCTTCCGCTCGCCCGACGGCAAAGAACTGTGCTGCCTGATGCGGGAGAACACGCACCAGGGCCGCAGTCTGGTGATGTTCAGCACGGACGAAGGCCAAACCTGGAGCGCACCGAAAGACACGCCTTGGGGTCTCACAGGCGACCGGCACATGGGCGTGTATGCGTCCGACGGACGACTGGTGATCGCCTTCCGCGACAAGGCCCACGACAGTTCTACCATCAACCACTTCGTGGGCTGGGTCGGCACCTATGACGATATCCGTAACTGCCGGCCCGGCCAATACCGGATCAAGCTTTTGCATTGCAATGCCGACGGCGACTGCGGCTACCCTGGCATGGAACTGCTGCCCGACGGCACGATCATCGCCACCACCTATATCAAGTATCAACCCGGCAAGAACCGGCAATCCGTCGTCAGCACGCGCTTCAACCTCAAGGAAACCGATGTGTTGGTTCCGGCGGCCGAGGCGCTGCGCAAGGAGCGCGATGCGGGCGAGGCGGCGCGGCTGAAAATGCTCGCGGAGCGGACCATCGATAGCGTCGCCATCGGCAACGAGACGGACGAGGGCAAGCATGGCTTTAAGGGGGAACAGAGTCAAACCGGTCCCTTCGGAGGCAGGCACTGGCGCGACGCACGGCGCGGCGGATGGTTCAGCTACGATCTCAAGGTGCTGCCAGACCAGCCAGTCACGCTGGTATGCACCTATTCGGGCAGCGACGTCCGCCGCACCTTCGATATTCTGGTGGATGGGCAGAAGATCGCCACGCAGGCGCTCACCGGCAGCAAGCCCGGGAAATTCCTGGACTTGGACTACCAGATCCCCGCGGAACTGACGCGCGGCAAGAACAAGGTCACCATCAAGTTCGAGGCCCAGCCCAACGGCGTTGCCGGCGGCGTTTTGGGTTGTATGATGCTGAAAATGGCGGCCGATCCCGCGCCCAGGAAATTCGAAATGCCCTTCGCGGCAACCACAAAGGAAGAGGCCGTGGCCTGGCAGAAGCAGGTCCGCATCAAGTTACTGGAATTGGTCCAGCGCCAGGAGCCCCGCTGCTCGCTGGAAGAAGCGCCGCTGGCCGTTCAGGTCGGCCCGACAGAGGACAAGGGCGACTATACACTTTCGGCCGTATCGTTCCAGGGCAGCAACAAGACGGGCAACCGGATTGAGGGCCTGTTGGCCGTGCCGAAGCAGAAAGGGCCACTGCCGGCCATGCTCTGCCTGCACGGCCACGGCGGCTCGGCGCAGCAACTATTCGACCCGAAGGGCATCTACCACGGCTTTGCCGAGCGCTTTGCCCGCGGCGGTTACGTGGTCTTCGCCCCCACGTTGGGGCATCGCAAGTACGCAGCCATGGCGCTGTGGGACCTGATGCGCGCAGTGGATGTGCTCCAGTCGCGGCCCGAGGTGGACCCGGCGAAGATCGGCGTGGCCGGGCTCTCGATGGGCGGAAAGTGGGCCACGTGTCTCGCGGCCTGCGACGAGCGCCTGAAGGCGGCCGTGGTCAGCGGATGGATGTGTACGACCGAGGGGATCTTGTCCGTGCCCAATTGCGCATGTTGGCAACTGCCGGGCCTGCTGGAGTTGGCCGACATCGCTGAAATGAACCTGCTGATCGCCCCGCGGCCCGTGTTGTTCGAGAGCGCCGAGCGCGACGTCTGGATCCCAATCCGCTACGCCAAGCAGGGATATGCCCTGATCCTAGCTGGCTACAAGGTCTTCGGCGCCGAAGAGGCGGCCCGGCAAGACGTATTTCCGGGCCAGCACGAGTGGCACGGCACAATGGCGTACCCGATGATCGACAAGGTGCTGGGCAGCCACGCGCCCGATGTACAGTAAAGGAAAACAGAACGAGGAAACACAAGCAGAAATTACGATGAGAACGAAATGGACGTTGGCGGTTTTGTTAGAGGCTGTGTTGGTCAACATCGTTCCCCGTGCCGACGCCGACGCCAACGTCCCGCACTACAGAACCTGCTAGAAAAAGGAAAGAAGAACAACCATGAAAAAGCATCCAATAGTTCGAAGTTGGCTGGCCGCGGCGGTCGGTCTTGCCCTCACCGCAACATCCCATGCCGCGGACGAAAAGATCCTCGACGCCAGGCTGGACACGGAAAATCTGCCGGTGGTCGACATCTCGCAACTGACGCAGCGGCACGTGATAGTGGCCGCCGGCACGGAGCAGGTTTACCAGGGTCATCCGACCACCCTGTTGCTGCCGGATGGGAAAACCATGTTATGCGTCTGGTCGCAGGGACACGGCGGGCCGGCTGGTCAAATGGCGCGCAGCGACGACGCCGGACTCACCTGGAAACGCATGGACGACCAGTTGCCGCCGGGTTTCAAAACGCACCGGAATTGCCCGAGCATCTATCGAATGGTCGATCCCCAAGGCAAGGAGCGGTTGTGGGTCTTCTCGGGCCAGCCGCTCATGCCGCGGATTGTCAGCGAAGACGGGGGCAAGACGTGGCAGGAAATGAAGCCGCTGGGCTTTGAATGTGTCATGACCTTCAGCTCGGTCGTGCGCCTCAAGGACGGCAGCTATCTCGGCATGTATCACGGCAACGCGCCGGGGTTCCTCACGAAGGTGATGCAGACGCGCACTGCCGACGGCGGGCTGACCTGGTCCGAACCCCGCGTGGTCGCTGATGAAACCGCTGGCAAGGCCCCGTGCGAGCCGTTCGCCTTCCGCTCGCCCGACGGCAAGGAGCTGTGCTGCCTGATGCGGGAAAACACGCACGCCAGCCGCAGCCTGATGATGTTCAGCCTCGACGAAGGCCAAACCTGGAGTCGGCCGCAGGACACTCCCTGGGGCCTAACAGGTGACCGGCACATCGGTGTGTACGCATCCGACGGACGCCTGGTGATCGCTTTCCGCGACAAGGCCCACGGCAGTTCGACCCTCAACCACTTCGTGGCCTGGGTCGGCTCTTATGACGAACTCCGCAACTGCCGGCCCGGCCAATACCGGATCAAGCTCTTGCACTGCAATGCCGGTGGCGACAGCGGTTATCCGGGCATGGAACTGCTGCCCGACGGCACGATCGTCGCCACCACCTATATCAAATACCAGCCCGGCAAGAACAAACAATCCGTCGTGAGCACGAGGTTCACCCTCAAGGAGACCGATGCCCTGCAGCAGGCGCGCTCCGCCGACGCGAATGCCTATCAGACGCCGGCCACCGAGGAAACGGTGGGCAAGGCGCTCGCCTATGTCGCCGCGCTTCCGATACGGGATTTCCCGGATGCGAAGCTCGATCTGGGTGCGGATTTCACCGCCGCGGTGAAATTTGAGACCACCGGCTCCGGCGCGCTTTTTTCCAAGTGCGCCACGCTGGGTCATTGGTCGCCGGGTGCCAAGGCGTTGTTCATCCGCAACGGCACGCTGGTTTATGACATCGGCTGGTGTGGTTCTCTAACCGGCGGCCCCAAGGTCGACGACGGAAAACCGCACACCGCCGTCTTCAGCGTGCAAAAGGGCAGCGCGCGCTTGTGGCTCGATGGCAAGGTGATCGCCAATAAGGATAATTTCACCAAGCCGGATATGGCGGGTCACGTGTTCAAGGTTGGCCGTGCCCTTCCGGACATGTCCGCCGATTTCAGCCCGGGAAAAATTTCCGCCGTGCGTGCATGGAACCGCGCCCTTGCGGACACCGAGATCGACCTGATTTTCAAGAACGACGACAAGGGAGTGAAAACCGCTGACTTCATCCACGCGCCAAGCGGAGGTTAATGACTAAGGGACATACGGCAACCATCACTAACGGAAACAGACGACATGACGGCAGCAACAACAACACAAACACTGGCAACCTTTGCACTTTTCCCCGCCGTCCGGTCCGGCCACCGGCGGCTTCGGCTTCCGCGTCGCCGGCGGCCTGTAGCTGCGGACCATGGCCGCCGCACTTGGCCGGCTGGAACGGACTTTTCTAACATCCCTAACAACCAGGCATTCAACGCCACCTTGAACAAACGAATTCCTATGAGACATCGCATGAAAGTGTTTGGATTCTATATATCGTCTGTTGTCCTGGCCTTAACGCTGGTTAGCGCGGCCCACGCTGAACTGGAGCTATGCCAGGTTTTCAGCGACCATATGGTGCTGCAGCGCGACAGGGCTGTGCCGGTTTTTGGAATTGCCGGCGCCGCAGAGAAAGTCGCCGTGACATTTGCCGGAAAGACCCTGTCAGCAACCGCCGACGCGCATGGCAACTGGCAGGTCATGCTGCCGGCAATGAGCGCGAATACCAAAGGCCAGGAGATGACCATCGCCGGGTCAAACACTCTCACTTTCAGCGATGTGCTGGTCGGCGATGTGTGGCTTTGCAGCGGCCAATCCAACATGCAAATGGGTCTCGGCGGCTGCAACCGCAAAGCGGACATCGACAGCGCGAATTTTCCCGGCATACGATCATTCCTCACCTCGAACACGGCGGCGGGAGTTCCTTTGAAAATGCTGAAAGGCAAACCCGGCTGGGCGGTATGCAATCCCGCATCCGCCGGCCAGTTTTCAGCGGCGGCATTCTATTTTGCCAGAAAGATTTACCAGGAAACCAAAGGAGAAATACCCATCGGCTTGATAACTTCCTCGGTGGGTGGAACAACCATTGATCCGTGGCTTGCACCGGAAGGTTTCATCGACATTCCAGACCTCAAACCGCTCTTCAGCCAGCCCGCTTTGCCAGGCGGCCCGTCCAGTCTCTACAATGGCATGATCGCGCCCATCGCCCCCTATGGTATCAAGGGAGCAATCTGGTACCAGGGCTGTAGCGGCGAGAAGACCTGTCAGTCCAAGGATAGCTACTATCTCAAAGAGAAAGCGATTCAACAGGGCTGGAAGCGGGCGTTCGGGGCGGCGGATTTTTTTCCGTTAAAGTGTTAGAGTGAAGTAGTGCTGGTTGATCGGACGGTGTTCCGACACCGTCTGTTTTTGAACAAACGTTTGAAACCAACCAACACTATGAAGAGAAATA
>Ga0268284_1001559_pt1 | contig 11536 bp, 7 predicted proteins | sample saktaG_14_FD_190137 | JGI IMG/M metagenome (GOLD analysis project Ga0268284, IMG submission 190137) | Saline water microbial communities from Sakinaw Lake, British Columbia, Canada - sak_2013_06_06_40m | ecosystem: Environmental > Aquatic > Non-marine Saline and Alkaline > Saline ... | reverse complement strand
AGTAAGCGATCAGCAATCGTACTTTTGCCATGATCGATATGAGCTATGATACAGAAGTTTCTGGTGTTTTTCATCAAATGCAAAAATAAGACTAAAATTAATATTCTCAATCAGATTTGTTGTAACTTTAATCCACATTCTGAAAATAGTTCACCCATCTAAATTATTATCAATTAATGTTTTCAGGATGTTTTGTTGTTTAATAGAAACTTAAATTGGATTTATATGACTAAAATACGAGTTGGGTTAATGGGATTCGGGGAAATTCCTAGGCATATCTATCGATTATGTCTTAACCGAAAAGATATTGAAATTGTCGCAATTGCTGATATTGGTCGCCCGGAAATACTTCATTATTTATTGGTAGCCGAAACCAAAGGCGGGATTGATGTGAAGTTGGATGGTAATTTCCTCGTTTCAAAAAACGGAAGGGCTAGAATAGTAATGGGTGGCGAACCAGGGGATATTCCATGGGATATTTTTAATGTTGATGTGGTTGTTGACGGAACCGGTAAGTATAAATCGCGCGAATTTATGGAAATGCATCATTTGGCAGGGGCCAAACGTGTCATCTTATCAAATTTGCCAACGAATGAAATTGATCGTGTTGTTGTGGTTGGAGTTAATGAAAACACCATTCAAAATTCTGATAAATTAATTTCAGCAGGTTCTGCAACCACGAATGCTGCGGCTATCCTTCTTAAAATATTTAATGATGAATTTGAGGTAGATTATGCCATGCTCACAACAGTTCATTCATACACCTCTGATCAACCCTTACGTGATAAAGTAGGTACAGATTTTAGACGAAGTCGATCAGCTGCTGAAAATATTATTCCGAATGAAACGCCTTCACCTGAATGGATTCAGAAAATCATGCCCGAATTTAAAGGCAGAATAGAGGGATCAGCTTTAAATGTGCCTATTCCGAATGGTTCATTATTAGATTTGACTTCCATTTTTAAATCAAAAGATATCACGATTGAAATGATTAACGATGCTGTTCAAAAATATGCGGATCAACATCCTGAAATTGTGGAAATGATGAATGATCCCATCGTTAGTACAGATGTTATCGGAAATAAACATTCTGTTGTTTTCGATCGGGCCGCGAGCATTAAATCTTCCGGTAGGATGATAAAAACGCTTACCTGGTATCATGCAGCCAAGGCCATGTCGGCGAGGATCATTGATTTAATAATAGCTTACGATAAATTAAATTCAGAAGGAGGTGCATTATGAGAGTTGCGATAAATGGTTTTGGCAGAATTGGAAGATCTGTTTTCAGAATAATTAATAATCGTAAAGATATTGATGTTGTAGCAATTAACGATTTGTACGATAATGAGGTGTTGGCCTACCTATTGAAATATGATACAGTGATGATGGGCTTCGGACAGGACATCAGGTTAGAAGATGACTATTTGATTACACCGAATGAAAAAGTAAAAATGCTGAGTATTAAAGACCCAAATCAATTACCATGGGCCGAGTTAAAAATAGATGTTGTGATCGAAGCTACCGGAATTTTTAGAACCCGTGAAAAATTGATGCCACATCTAAATGCCGGTGCTAAGAGAGTTATTCTCACAGTTCCTGCCAAGGATGAAATTGATTATACGATTGTTATTGGAGTAAATGATGAAGGATTAAAACCCGAACATCGCATCATTTCTAATGCCAGTTGTACCACCAACTGTTTGGCTCCCATGGCAAAAGTTATGCATGAAGCATTTGGCATTGTTGAAGGAATTATGACCACCACCCATGCTTATACCAACGATCAGCGTTTAGCAGATGTTCCTCATGCCGACTGGCGAAGGGGAAGAGCTGCTGCCGAAAATATTATTCCAACTACAACCGGAGCCGCAAAAGCTGTTGGCAAGGTGATTCCTGAACTTAAAGGTAGATTGGATGGAATGGCATGTCGTGTTCCGGTGCCTGATGGTTCGATCGTTGACTTTATTTTTGAAGTTGAAAGAGATGTGACCGTGGAAGAAGTGAATGCTGCCGTTCTTGCCGCTTCCAAGACAAAACAGATGAAAAATGTTCTGCTTTATGGTGAAGAGAAATATGTGTCTTCGGATATCGTAGGTAATTTGTATTCAAGTATTTATGACTCTGAATATACACGTGTTTTGGGTAAGCGAATTGTAAAGACGCTCAATTGGTATGACAACGAGTGGGGATATTCAAACAGAGTGGTTGATCTCATTGGTCTACTTATGAAGTTTGAATAATTTTACTAAATATTTCTTCGGAAAACCTTTTTCTTATAAATTTTAATATTGGCTTGGTTTGAAAAGTTGATTTGCCAAAAATTTATAAGCAAGTATTATTTATTATTTATGAATCATCTCTGAATCATTTCAATTTGTTTATTTTTGTTTTAACATAATTATAAATATAAGTTTATGTATATACCCGATGCCGAATCGGAAAATAAAGAGATAGTCAGGAGATATAGAAATCTCCTAAGGGTATGGTATACACGTAAAACGCCAGCTGACAAGAAGTTAGTTCGTAAGGCTTTCAATTTTGCAGTCAAAGCGCATGTAAACGATAGGCGAAAAACGGGTGAGCCTTATGTTTATCATCCGCTCGATGTAGCGCGTATTGCTGCAGAGGAAATTGGATTAGGGACTACATCCATTGTCTGCGCACTTATACATGATGTTGTAGAAGATACCCAATATACTTTAAAGGATATTCAAAAACTCTTCGGAAGTAAAGTTGCGCATATTGTTGATGGTTTAACCAAAATTGATGAACTCTTTGATGATCAAACCTCATCAATACAAGCTGAAAACTTTAAAAAGATGCTGCTTACATTATCAGAAGATGTAAGGGTTATCTTAATTAAACTTGCCGATCGATTACATAATATGCGTACCCTTGATGCTATGCCCAAGGAGAAGCAAGTAAAGATTGCTTCAGAAACGCATTATATTTATGCACCACTTGCCCATCGATTGGGATTGTACACCATTAAAGGAGAGCTTGAAGATCTCTCTTTAAAATACCTTGAACCCAATATTTATAATTCCATTTCATGGAAATTAATTGAGAGTAAGCCTGAAAGGAATAAGTTTGTTAGAAAATTGGTTAGTCCATTAAAGAAAGCTTTAAGTGAACAGAAGATTGAATATCAGATTTTTGCAATGGAGAAGTCGGTTAACTCCATTTGGGAAAAGATGCGTGAAAGAGAAATTCCTTTTGAAGAAGTTCATGATGCATTCGCAGTCAAAATTATTATTGATTCACAAAAGAAGCAAGAAAAAATTGACTGTTGGAAAGTATACTCAATCATAACTGATTATTATCGACCGAAGATGGATCAGCTTCGCGACCGAATTTCGATCCCCAAAGCTAATGGTTACGAAGCATTACATACAACCATCATGAGCCATACCGGCCGCTGGGTTGAGGTTCAAATTCAAACCACCCGAATGTATGATATTGGGATGAAAGGATACGCTGCACACCTTAAATATAAATCATCTGAAGCAACAAATAACGGCTTAGAAAATTGGCTGAAAAGAATTAGTGAGTTACTTCAGAGTAGTGAGGAAAATGCCCTGGATTTTTTGAGTGATTTTAAAATGAATCTTTTTTCCGATGAAGTTTCAGTATTCACCCCCAAAGGAGAACTGAAAAATTTGCCTTTCGGATCGACAGTGCTTGATTTTGCATACAGCATTCACTCTCAGGTAGGTAATACAAGTATTGGAGCTAAAGTTAATCGAAAATTGGTGCCCTTAAATCATCGGATTAAAAATGGTGACCAAATAGAAATGATTACTTCGGATAAACAAAAGCCAAAAGTTTCATGGTTACGGCTTGTAGTTACAGCCCGTGCAAAAGCAAGAATTAAGCAAGCGATAAAAGAGGACAGGAAATCATTCAAGGAAAAAGGAACGGAAATATTGAAGGGATTTTTTGAGCAATGTAATATTGAATTTACACCTAATAATATAGGAATACTACAAAGCAAAACTTCATATTCAGGGGTTATCGATCTTTACTATTTTGTTGCAAAAGGAAAAATAGACCTTAAAGATGTTAAAAATGCATTTCAGGATAATGAAAAAGGAAATTGGATGAGATACATCAGCATCCCATTCCTTCGTTCAAAAAATGTGGAACCTGAAACCTTGTCAAAAAAAATTAGAGAAAGTATTCGTACTGAACCTGAAGCCATGATCATTGGTGGCGCAGTTAATGATTTGAATTATACCATACTTCCTTGTTGTAACCCAATTCCCGGAGATGATGTAATTGGATTAATTTCTAAGGACGATATGATTCGAATTCACCGAATAAATTGCCCAACAGCAATTCAGGAAATGTCAAAATTCGGGAACAGAATTGTAAAAGCGAAATGGAATAAGAAAGAATCCATCTCATTTTTGGCCGGACTTAAAATAAAAAGCATCGATAGTGTCGGGTTGATTAATCATATCACAGGTGTAATTTCTAATGAATACCATTTGAATATTCGCTCATTTACGCTTGAAACATCTGAAGGTATTACCGAAGCTTTGATCACTCTCTACGTAAATGACTTAAAAAATCTTCAGGATTTAATCGATGAACTGAAAAAAATCAAGGAAATTAAGATGATTAGCCGGGTAAACCGATTTTCCAAAACAAAATAACAATCCTAAGCATCAGATAATAAGCTGATTGAAAAAAACAATCAATTATTCTTATTTATACCAAATATATATAAATAAATTTTCCGTATTTTTATGCCTTGATTAAATGTTGCGTTTATGAAAGAAAATGATAAGGATACTTCTGAGACTGTAAAACAGATATTTACCGAATATTTAGAAAAAAGAGGTCATCGAAAAACTCCCGAAAGATATACCATACTTAAAGAGATTTATGCTACTGACGGGCATTTTGATATAGAGACCTTATATATCAGAATGAAGAATAATAAATATAGGGTTAGCAGGGCTACTTTATACAATACTATCGAATTGCTTTTGGATTGCAGTCTGGTTACTAAGCATCAATTTGGCAATAATTGTGCACAATTTGAGCGTTCGTTCAAATTCAAACAACATGATCATTTTATCAGTATTGATAATGGAAAAGTACTCGAGTTTTGTGATCCCCGATTACAAGAAATTCAGTTATCCGTTGAAAAATTATTGAACGTTAAAATATCACATCATTCCCTCACATTTTATGGGACTTGTATTGATGACAAGAAGAACTAATCTGTAAATTTTCCAGTGCAGATAGTTTTCATTGTTTATAAAAAAGTATAAAAAATATTTTATAATGGACTTTATGTTTGTAAAATTGCAAACATAAAGTCCTTTTCTTTTTAAGCGTAGGCTTTTAAACAAAAGATAGAATGAACTTGTTATGCTGTTTTACTAATTAATATGATTTTATTAAAGATCAGGATGATTTTAAGGGTTCACTTAATCAAATAATTAAAAAATATTTAAATGAAAGTTGATGTATTGCTTGGGCTCCAGTGGGGAGATGAAGGTAAAGGTAAAATCGTAGATGTATTGACCCCAAAATATGATATCGTTGCCAGATTTCAGGGCGGCCCGAATGCAGGTCACACCATTGAATTTGATGGAAATAAATTTGTTTTACATACCATCCCTTCAGGAATTTTTAATCAAAAAACCATCAATGTAATTGGCAATGGTGTAATTATTGACCCTTGCATTTTTGTTAGAGAGCTTAATAATTTGGCTAAGCATCAGATAGAAACAAGGAATCATTTATATATTTCGAAAAAAGCACACTTAATCCTACCAACCCATCGCCTGCTAGATGCGACCTATGAACAATCAAAAGGTGATTTAAAAATTGGATCAACCTTAAAAGGAATCGGACCTACTTATACTGACAAAGTTGCTCGTAATGGACTTCGAATTGGGGATATCATCACTCATGATTTTAAAGCAAAATATCTGAAATTGAAGAAAAAACATTTGGAGATTTTGGAATTCTACAAATTTGATTATTCATCTTATAAATTAGATGGTATTTTATTTGATGAATATGAAAAACAATGGTTTGCCGCTTTGGATATTATCAAAGAATTTAATCTTATTGATAGCGAATATTTTATTAATAATGCTTTAAAAGAAGGTAAATCCGTTTTAGCTGAAGGTGCTCAGGGTTCATTACTCGACATTGATTTTGGGTCTTATCCATTTGTTACTTCTTCAAATACGATTACTGCCGGAGTTTGCTCCGGATTAGGAATTTCGCCAAAGAATGTTGGCAAAGTTTATGGAATTTTCAAGGCTTATTGCACCCGTGTTGGTAGTGGTTCCTTCCCAACTGAATTAGAAAATGAGATTGGGCAAAAATTAAGAGATATTGGAAATGAATTCGGTTCTACTACCGGTCGACCAAGACGATGTGGCTGGCTTGATATTCCGGCATTAAAATATGCGATTATGCTTGATGGTGTGGATGAATTGTTGATGATGAAAGCTGATGTACTTAGCCCATTCAATAAAATAAAAGTATGTACTTCCTATACCATCGACGGAAAAGAAACACAGGAAATCCCTTTTAATACCGAAGATGCTGATTTAAAAGCTAATTATGAAGAGGTTGATGGGTGGAACGAGGAATTAACCCAATTGTCGAAAATTGAAGAGGCCCCAAAAAAACTCATTGACTACGTGAAATTCATAGAAAAACTTGTAGAAGTACCCGTAAGTGTTGTTTCTGTTGGGCCGGATAGAGTACAAACTCTTTTCAGAAAATAAGATATTGAGAGTAAAAAGGAAATTTTAAAGTTTCCTTTTTACTTCTATTTGCTCATAACCTTCAATAATATCGCCGATTTTTATATCATTGAAATTATCAATATTCAGACCGCATTCGTATCCTGATTGAACCTCTTTCACATCATCTTTAAATCGTTTCAGTGAACCTAGTCCTCCTGTATATACTACTATTCCATCACGGATAACACGAACCTGCGTGTTTCTGTTTACTTTTCCATCTAACACCAAGCAACCTGCAACAGTTCCAACCTTTGTAACTTTAAAGGTGTCCCGAACTTCAATATTGCAAACAATTTTTTCTTCAATGTCCGGAGATAACATCCCTTCGATAGCTGATTTAAGCTCGTCGATAGCCTGATATATGATTGAATAAAGTCTGATATCAATTTGTTCAGCTTCGGCAAGTTTTCTGGCACTCATTGAAGGTCGAACCTGGAACCCTATAATTACGGCATCGGAAGCAGAAGCAAGTAAAACATCCGATTCGGTAATAGCTCCTACCGATTTATGAATGATATTTACCTGAACTTCTTCAGTTCCAAGTTTTATTAATGAGTCGGACAATGCTTCAACAGAACCGTCAACGTCACCTTTAACAATAACATTTAATTCCTTGAAATCGCCAATGGCAATTCGTCGGCCAATCTCATCAAGTGTGATGTGTTTTTGTGTGCGTATTCCTTGTTCTCTTTGTAACTGCGTTCGTTTATTGGCAATAGCTTTAGCTTCTTTTTCGTCCTTCATCACATTAAAACCATCTCCGGCTTGCGGTGCCCCGCTTAAACCAAGTAAAAGCACAGGTGCAGATGGACCGGCTGATTTTACCAATTGGTTTCGTTCATTGTACATTGCTTTAACTTTACCTGAGGTTCCTCCGGCAAGAATGTAATCTCCAATTTTTATAGTTCCGTTTTGTACCAATATTTTGGCAACATAACCGCGGCCTTTATCAAGCGATGATTCAATTACTGTTCCAACGGCTCCCTTATTAGGATTCCCTTTTAGTTCAAGCAATTCGGCTTCCAATAATACTTTTTCAAGTAACTGATCAATATTTATTCCTTGTTTTGCAGATATTTCCTGACACTGATATTTGCCACCCCAATCTTCAACAAGAATGTTCATTTGAGATAACTCTTCTTTAATCTTTTCAGGATTGGCAGTAGGTTTATCAATCTTATTTATTGCAAAAACAATTGGAACACCTGCAGCAAGGGCATGGTTTATGGCTTCCTTTGTTTGAGGCATTACATTATCATCAGCTGCAATTATTACAATTGCAACATCAGTTACTTTAGCTCCACGAGCACGCATTGCAGTAAATGCCTCATGACCGGGTGTATCTAAAAATGTAATATTTTTCCCATTATCAAGTGCTACTTCATAAGCACCAATGTGTTGGGTGATTCCCCCGGCTTCACCTGCAATTACGTTTGCTTTTCTGATATAATCAAGTAAAAGTGTTTTTCCATGGTCAACATGGCCCATTACTGTAACGATAGGCGATCTGTCAACCAGGCTTGCAGGATCATCCTCTTCTTCCGAATCGTGAATGGCCTCCTGTACATCAACACTTACAAATTCAACATCATAACCAAATTCTTCAGCTACAAGTGCTAATGTTTCAGCATCTAATCGTTGGTTAATTGAAAGAAAAATTCCAAGTGACATACAAGTAGAAATAATGTCATTAACAGGAACATTCATCATGGTTCCTAATTCATTTGCTGTCACAAACTCAGTTACCTTGATAATCTTCTTTTCATCTTCCTGTCTCTTTAATTGATCTTGAAGATGTTGACTAAAGGTATCCCGTTTTTGTCGTCTGTGTTTTGAAGCCTTAGATTTACCAGGCGAACTTAATCGGGCTAAGGTATCTTTTATTTGTTTTTCAATTTCTTCGGGCGTAGGTTCATGTTTGATATTAGGTTTGAATCCTCCGCTTTTTTGACTTTTTTGTGGTCCGGAATGTCCTGGTTTTTGCCCTGATTGGCCAGTTTGCCCTGATTGGCCACCACCGTAAGGTCTTTGAGGACTTGAACTTTTGTCATGGTCTTTATCTTTATCAGCCGGATTATAAGGAGCTTGTTTTTTTATTCTCTTTCTTTTCTTTTTGGGCTCAATTTTGGCCTGTTTTGATGAAGCAACAGGTTTTTTAACCTCAGGCAATATAATTTTATCTAATATTTTCGGACCAACCAATTTTGAGAATTCAGTAGGTAAGAAATTATCAATCGGTGCAGCTTTCTCTGCTACAGGTTCTTTAGATGCTTCTTCTTTTTGAACAATTGGTTCAATTACAGGCTCCTTATTTTCAAGAGGTTCTTGTACTACAGGCGTAACTAATTCTTGTTTTTCTTTCTTGTTTTCGTTCTCTGTATTTTTCACTTTAGAACCAACTTTGGCCTTTTCTCGGGCTAAAGTTTTTCCTTCAGCTTCTTTTGCTTTTTCTTCTTTTGTTTTTCTCCTTGGCTTCGTTCTTGAATTTATAGAATCCAAGTCAATTCGACCAAGAATTTTCAATTCATTCTCACCGATTTCAGCCTGTTCAATTTCAGGTTCGATTTTTACCTCAACTTTAGCTTCTGTAATTTTCGGCTCTTCTTTTTTTGGTTCTTCTGTTTTTACTTTCTCTTCAGCAACAGGCTCTATAGGTTTAATAAAAGTAATTTCTTTTTCAACTACCGGAGTAACTATTTTTTCTTTTATAGGCTCAACGTGAGGTAATATTGTCGTTTTTATAATTAGTTCTTCATCTTCATCTTCTTCGTCGACATCTGCAACAACCGGAACTTTTTTGTTTTCAATTGTAATCGTTTCATGTTGAGTATACTCTAGTCCAATCTTTTTGGATTCTTCCTTTACATGCTTTTCTGACTGGAATTCCTGAACAAGAATAGCATAAGCTTCAGCCGAAATCTTGGTGTTTGGATTGGCATCAACTTCATGGCCCTTTTTATAAAGAAAATCGACGATGGTAGAAATCCCAACGTTAAATTCTCTTGCTGCTTTACTTAATCTTGTTGTCATAATATGCTCTTCCATACTCCTTACTAATTGGTATTTCTCTGATTTTGAATGTTGAAAAAGTCTATAAATTTAATATTTTTATTCAAATTCAGCTCTTATTATGCGAACCACTTCATTAATGGTTTCGATTTCTAGATCTGTTCTTGTCACCAGATCTTCAACTGAGATGTCTAAAACACTTTTTGCAGTATCACAACCAATGCTTTTTAATTCATCAATAATCCACTGATCGATTTCATCAGAAAATTCTTGAATATCAACATCTTCATTATCAGTATCAGTGTCGCGATAAACATCAATTTCATAACCGGTGAGTTTACCGGCTAATTTTATATTAAATCCACCTTTTCCGATGGCTAATGAAACCTGATCAGGTTTCATGTACACTTCAGCTCGTTTATTTGCCTCATCAATTTTAATTGAGGTCATCTTGGCTGGACTTAAAGCTCTGGTAATGTATAAACTAGGATTATTGGTGAAATTGATAACATCAATATTCTCATTTTTCAATTCCCTTACAATTCCATGAATACGTGAACCTTTCATTCCCACGCAAGCTCCAACAGGATCAATTCTGTCGTCATAAGATTCGACGGCAATCTTAGCTCTTTCGCCGGGTACACGAACAATCTTTTTGATGGTAATTAATCCGTCAAATACTTCAGGTACTTCAGCTTCAAAAAGTCGCTCTAAGAATATTGGAGAAGTCCGCGATAAAATAATAACCGGACTATTATTCTTCATTTCAACTCTTGATACAACTGCACGAATATTGTCGCCTTTACGATAAAAATCGGATGGAATTTGTTCTGATTTAGGCAGAAGTAGTTCAATATATTCATCATCCAGTATCAATACTTCTTTCTTCCAAACCTGATAAACTTCTCCGGTTACAATTTCACCAATTTTATCTTTATAGATTTTGTAAATATTGTCTTTTTCGTACTCCTGAATTTTTGAGATCAGGTTTTGTCGAATGGTCAAAATTTCTCTTCTTCCAAAGTCAGCGAGTTTCATTTCTTCCGAAACTTCTTCTCCAACTTCAAAATCGGGTTCAATTTTTATAGCATCGGAGAGTGCAATTTGAGTGTTCTCATCCTCTACGTCATTATCTTCAACAATTTCTCGGTTTCTCCAGATTTCTAAATCTCCTTTATCAATATTTACGATAATATCGAAATTCTCATCACTGCCAAATCGTTTAGCCAGCATATGTCTAAAAATATCCTCAATGATACGCATCATGGTTTCACGATCGATATTTTTAAATTCCTTAAACTCTGAAAAAGTTTCAACTAAATTAATGTGTTCCATTGCTTTAATTTATTGCATTACTTTTTAAATGAAATAATTGCTTTAGTTTCTTTAATGTCACTAAATAAAATCTCAATATTTTGTTCTTTGATTTTTTTCTTTTTATTTTCAGGTATACACAGTTGGATTTGATCATTAAGGATTCCGGTCAGAAGGCCTTTATGTTTAATCCCTTCCCCTGTTAATACTGATATTTCTTTGTTTGTATACTTTTTATATTGACGAATTAACTTAAGTGGTTGATCAAGTCCTGCTGAGGATACACTAAGCTCAAAGTCTTCAACTTCACGGTCAAGACTAGATTCAATAAACCTGCTTACTTCAATACAATCATCAATACTAATTGATGAATCACCATCCAAAATCACAGAAATTTTATTTCCCGGGTTAACAGCAACGCTAACCAGAAA
>Ga0268284_1001558_pt1 | contig 11537 bp, 7 predicted proteins | sample saktaG_14_FD_190137 | JGI IMG/M metagenome (GOLD analysis project Ga0268284, IMG submission 190137) | Saline water microbial communities from Sakinaw Lake, British Columbia, Canada - sak_2013_06_06_40m | ecosystem: Environmental > Aquatic > Non-marine Saline and Alkaline > Saline ... | reverse complement strand
CCGCGTTTTTCGCAAGCTCGAGCAGGGTGTCAGCCGCGCCTTCATTACACCATGCGGCAAGCGAACGTAACGCGTCACCCGAAAGCTCCTTGTTCGCTGAACCTAGGGCTTTTTTCACGATATCCAGTGCATTCGCGCTCCCGACAAAGGAGGCCAGTGCGATAATCGCCGCTTTCCCGGTATCCGTCGTGCTCTCATAATACGCGGCGACGGCATCGAAGCACGTAGCCTTTTCCTTGGCCTGCGAGCATACCTTCCGTGCCGCTGCGACTGCGTCAGTCAGCTCCTTTTCGTCCTTGATGGCAAACGCGGCCTTGGCCATTGTCGCGATGTCCGCCTCTGTCACCAAAGAGCCGAGACCGACCCACGTCGCTTTCCGCACTTCGGCATCGTTATCCGTCACCAGCTTGAACAAGGCCGGCACTGCGCCCGCGCAACTCCTGGCCACCAACGCCTTGACGGCAGGGACCTTGAGCGCATTATCCGACAGGGCTTGGATGAGCGCGTCATTGACACCAGCACCCGGCATCTTCGCGAGCGCTTCAGTAGCGTTCCCGCCTGTACCCAACAAAAGCTTAACGATACGCTCGTTGCCGATCTTACCCAGCGCTGTCAGCGCGGCATTGCGCACACCCTCGTTCGTGCTGGCCACGCACCCCGCGATGCTATCCTGCGCCGACGCATCCCCGCGTGCCCCAAGCGCTGTGAGCAAGCCCACCTTCCTCTCATCTGGAAGCGAGGACAAAGCATCGGCCATAGCCTTCGTCAGCGTCGCGCTCGTTTCGCCGCAGACCAAGGTCAGTACGCCGCCGAGCATCTGGTCATCATCGCCCTTCAGGAAGCCGACCATCTGCGCGACGGCCTTCTTCTCGTCCACGGCCAACAGTCCGCTCAGGGCGCAGATACGCCGCGTAGTCTTGCCCGCGAGGACCTGCTCGTAAAGGGCTGCGGCTTGTGAGCCTGTGAGGCTCCGCGCGCAATCCAAAAGTGAATCCGTGTAAACGGGCATCAGACACTCTGTTGGCTTGAACTTCCCGAGCACGTTTGCCGCGGACTCGCCGCCGATCCTGCCCAGTGCCCCAATGGCCGCTGAAGCCATCGCTGGATCACTGTGCACAGCCAGTTTCGCCAATGGCTTAACGGCATTGACATCCCGCCGTACACCAAGGCTTCCCAGGATGCCGGGCTTCACCGCATCAGGCGCACTGTCCAGCGCGGCGAGCAGTGCCGCATCACCCTTCGGACTTCCCATCCGCTCCAGCACGAGTCGTGCGTAATGTGAGAGCACCTCGTCATTCAGCAGGCCTGCCACAGCAGGTATGCACTTTTCAGTGCCGATCTGCTGCAACATGCGGCAGGCGCAGGCCTTGCCGTCCTGTGTCGCGTCCTTCGCCAAGACCACCGCGATGAGCGAATCCTCGATCACGCCATGCTGAGTCACCGGCGTCTTCTGTAGAAGCTGTTCCGCATCACCTGCCGTATTTCCTTCACCATATTTATACTTCGCCAAGTCCTGCCAAACATCGCCGAACGACATCCCAGCAGCCAGACAAACCGCCATCATGATCGTCGCTATTCTCGTAATCTTGCTCATAATTTCCATTCCCATTAGATCTGCCAGGGCCCGCGCCGCGGCCGGTCCACCAGCCTGCTAGCCTCGGGGTCGCCGATAAAGTCCTCTTTCACAGGATCCCACTTGAGCTTCCGGTTCAGGCTGTAACAGATATTGCCGAGGTGGCATACCGTCGCTGTGCGGTGAGCATACTCCACGTCTTGGAACGGACGTTTGCGCGAGATCACGCAGTTCACCAAATCCTTGATGGGCGAGTTGGCGCCGTCCTCGTACCAACGCAACCCTGGTGGAACCTTGAATTCGCGCAACGTCTCGGCCTGACCCTTTTCGCAGATGTATTTCGGTCCACCCTCACCCACGTGTAACTTCATACCATTGGCAAATACATACGTGAGATACTTGTTCTCCGCGCCGTCGGGCGGAAGGATTTCCGTGGGGCCCGTGTGATCCAGTCCCATGCCGTGTAGCGCGGCTCCAAACTTGTGTCCGCCCCAGTCGGTCATCATACCGCCAGAGTAATCAGACCACGTCCGGAACCCCTTGCCTCCGAGCCCGTAGGCCTGCCCGCAACGGAAGGAATGATACGGCACCATGGGCGCCGGCCCCAGCCACAGATCCCAGTCAATCGTGTTCGGCGGGATCGGCTCACCTGGCAGATAACACTGCCGGGGCGGTCCGCCCGGATCTGCGTATACGTTGAGAATATTACCAAATTTTCCGCTACGCGCTGCACAGGCTAGGGCTCCATAGTCACCGATAACCCGCTGACTGCCCGAAGAGAAGACGCGTCCGTAGCGGCGCGCGGTGTCGACCATCTTGCGCCCCTCGCCGATCGTCAGGGTCAGCGGTTTCTCGCAGTAAACATCCTTGCCGTTTTTCATCGCATCAATCGAAATTTGCGCATGCCAATGATCGGGTGTGGCACAGAGGATCATGTCGATGTCGCTGCGCGAAATCACTTCGCGGTAATCGACATACCCCTTGCAATCCTTGTTGTTGTACCGGTTGTTCACCGAGTTCTTGATCCGCTCAAGATTCTGGTTCTTGACGTCGCACACGGCTACCACTTGGATTCTAGGATCGCCCATAAACTGCCCCAGGTCGCCAGAGCCCTGACCGCCCATGCCGATACCCGCCATGACAATCCGCTCGCTTGCGGGTGGCCTGCCGCCCGCGCCCAGCGCGCTAGACGTGATAATGTTCGGCAGCGCAACCGCCGCCCCCGTCGCTTTGAGAAACGATCTCCTCGATACGTTCAACTGTTTCATCTCATCCCCCCTTGTTATTAAAAGCCACCCGACAACGGGAAAAAGAATATCGCTTCTTAGCCAGATTGTCCAACGGATTCATCGGAGCTGGTCAATTTCTTTTGCATCGAATAGCGCGAAAAGCACGAATGCTGGATGGACGGCTCGCCACAGTCTCGCCCTCCAGCTTGCGGAGCAGTATTGAACATGGAGGGCGAGGCTGTGCCGAGCCGCAAAGGGAAAAGCAATTTTGTGTTTTTTGAGGGGTTTGTGGTTCCGAACCTCAAGTTCAGACAAGAGGCACGGAGCTGATGCCCAGTCTCACACTTCATGAAGTGTGAGACTACTTTTTGTCCCCGTCCGTAACCACTGGACCGACCGACCATCATTCCTCCTAAAAATTATGGGTGTACTCACGCGCAAGTGTGATACTATTTACGGGCAATAAAGGTTATGACAAAAGATTGGAGCAACGACACCATCCCATTGAAATCAAAGAGGAGTTTGACCAGATTAGTCGCTGGCTGGGATCCGCAAGACCTTTATGGAAATATCTTTTAAGGATTTGGCATGAACTGGGAAAAATCGAAAGCGATCACACCTCTAAAACTCACCTATTCGACATCCTTCATCAGCCGCTTGATGGGCTTCGAGAACACGAAGAGCAAACCGCCGACCCCCAATGCCATCAGCACGATTTGCAGATAACGTCCTGACATCTGGGACGCATCTTGGATGACCTCCCCGGCAAACAGCCCCGCAATCAGATTACCGAGCGAGGTCGCCAGAAACCAGATCCCCATCATCTGCCCGGCCAAGCGGCGCGGGGCCAGCTTGGTCACCGAACTGAGTCCGACTGGGCTTAAGCAAAGCTCTGCCACCGAATGCAGTAAATAGGTCGTGAGCAACCACGTCGGCAAGACCTTCTGACCGCCAACGACCAGCTTGGACGCCATGACCATGACAAAGAACCCGGCCGCCAGCAAGCCCAGCCCCAGAGCGAACTTGTTGGTGAGCGTCAAATCACGGCCCTTCCGCGCCAAAGCCACCCACCCCATCGCAACCAACGGGGCCAGTGTGATAATGAAGATCGGATTCAGCGACTGGAACCAGCCGGTCGGAATTTCATAGCCGAAAAACATTCGGTGCGTAAAGTTCTGTGCAAAAAGATTGAGCGACGAGCCGGCTTGTTCAAATCCCGACCAGAACATCGCCGACGCGAGAAAGAGCACGGCGATGACCCCCATACGCTTTTTTTCTGTCGCATCAAGTCCAAAGAAGAAAAAGGCGCAGACAAAATAGACGATCGCCACAGCCACAATGAAATACGTTGTCGCTTTGGCCAGCGCCAACGGATTGATGTGGATAACGCCCGTCCACGTCAGCACGATCACCAGGATGATCGTCCCAATGAAGCCGCCCAGCATCAGCCAATCCTTCTGCTGCGCGCCGCCTCGATGCCCCGGATGCTTTCCGCATTCGCCAAGATACTTGGCCGTAAAGTGGTATTGAATGAGTCCGAGCACCATGCCAATGCCTGCCACGCCAAATCCGTAGCGCCAGTTCACCTTCTCGCCCAGGGCACTGGCGATCAGCGGGCCAATCGCAGCACCCAGATTAATGCCCATGTAAAAAATAGTAAACCCGGCATCCCGTCTCGAACCGCCTTCCGGATAGAGTTCTCCAACAATGCCGCTGACGTTCGGCTTGAGCATCCCAGTCCCCAACACAACAAAAACCAGTCCTAAGAAAAACATATTGTTGGGCGCTAACGCCAGCGTGAACTGGCCAATCATGATCAAGATGCCGCCATACCAGACCGAGCGTTGCGCACCGAGGAACCGGTCTGCAATCCAGCCGCCCGGCAAGGCAGCCAGATAAACGCTCGCCGTATAAAGGCCGTAAATAGCCGTGGCAACTCCGTCTGTCAGCCCCAGCCCCCCCGTGACCACCGCATCCGTCATAAACAACACGAGCAGCGCCCGCATACCGTAAAAACTGAAGCGTTCCCACATTTCAGTCATGAACAGCGTGTAGAGGCCACGCGGATGGCCTTTCTTAACGCCGTCATTCGGCGAGGCGGCAGAGACAGGGGCGTGACTTGACATCTTTTAATTTCCTCAATACTTTTTCTTACTAGGCGGTTGCTAGCGTTTTTTCCCTTCTGCACATTGACGAAGCGCGGCACGAAGTTGCGCGCATTCCGCCTTGGAGGCCGGACCGAGCGGCTGGCGTGGAGCGCCGCACATCTGTCCCATCAGACCACATGCGGCCTTGACCCACTGCGTATATTTTCCGCCGCCTTCCATCAGTTCAAGCGTAGGAAGCATTTCAAAGAAGAGCTTGCGCGCCGCTAAGTAGTCGCAGCTCTCGACAGCCAGCTCATAGAGTCTGACATGCGAGGCCGGCAACACGTTGGCCACACCGCCCACCCATCCGAGAGCGCCCACCATCAGACTCTCCAACGCAATCGTGTCACACCCGCAGAAGACGCCCAAGCGGTCACCGCACAAGCGCATCAACTTGGTGATACGCGGCATTTCGCCTGTGCTTTCCTTGACGTAACGGACATTCTTCAGTTTCGTCAGGCGGGCGATGAATTCCGGCGACATATCAACACCCGTACGCCCGGGATAGTTATACAACATGATCGGAATGCCGATGGCATTGTTGACGGCGCGGAAGTGCAGAAACAGCTCGTCCGGCGTCGGCAGGGAGTAGTAAGGCGGCGCCAGCAAGACACCGGCGCAACCCAACTGTTCGGCTTGACGCGCAAAGGCGATCACATCACGAGTCGCGCCCGCATTCGCGCCCGCCACCACAGGGACGCGGCCAGCCGCAGCTTCCAAGGTGGTCCGCAACACCTGCTCCCGCTCCGCTGGCGAGAGCGCGTAGTATTCACCGGTGCTTCCCAACGGGATCAGACCGTGGATGCCTTTGTTGATCTGATCATCCACAAAACTCGCGAGTTTGGTATACAGAATTTCCCCGTCCGCCTTCATGGGCGTGACCAGCGCGGTAAAGATACCCCTGAATTGAGTTGAGTTTGTTTTCATCATTCTCCTAACTGCATCCAGATTGTTTTGAGTTCCGTATATTGTTCATGCGCATAAGAGGACTTGTCACGCCCGAAGAAACCCGACTCCTTGAAACCACCAAACGGTGTGGTGAGATCACCCTCCGAGAAACTGTTGACCGACACCACCCCGGCGCGAATCGCACGGGCATAGCGATGGGCTTTAGTCAGGTTACGTGTATGCAGAGAGGCCGCCAAACCATAATTGGTATCGTTGGCAACCGCAATGGCCTCCTCGTCACTGTCCACAGGGATCACGGCCAACACAGGCCCGAAGATTTCCTCCTTGGCAATAGTCATGGAAGGTTTCACTTCGTCAAAAATGGTCAGCTCGACAAAGTTGCCGCCTGACTTCTGCCGCACCTGCTTACCTCCGAGAACCAGCTTGCCCCCCTCTTTCTTTCCAATCTCAATGTAGTTGAGGACAGTCGCCATGTGGCTGGGCTCGATCAGCGGCCCCACACGCGTCTTCGGATTGAGCGGATCTCCCAACGGCCACGTCGCCGTGTAGGCGATAAGCTTTTTCACAAGTTCATTCTTCACACTCCGGTGGACGATCAGCCGCGAACCACTGCTGCAGTTCTCCCCCATGTTCCAGAAGGCCGAATTCATGGCGTGCGGCACAACCGCGTCAATATCGGCATCCGCCAGAACCACTTGAGGATTCTTACCGCCCAACTCGAGGATCACGCGCTTGAGGTTCGAGTCAGCCGAATAGCGCAGAAGATCGCGCCCGACACTCGTCGAACCGGTGAACGCCACCATGTCCACATCCATGTGACGGCAGAGCGCCGGCCCCAGCACGGAACCCGCTCCAGGCACCACATTCAACACACCGTCAGGAATGCCCGCTGCTGTCGCCAGTTCGGCGATGCGCAAGGCGCTGAGAGACGTTTGCTTGGCAGGCTTGATCACGAGGCTATTACCAGCGGCCAAGGCCGGGCCGATTTTCCATGCCATCATTTGCGCCGGGAAATTCCACGGAAGAATCATTCCGACCACACCAATCGGCTCTCGGACAATCATCGCAACCGTGTCAGAACCACAAGGCGCGGTCCGCTCGTAGAGTTTGTCCACCAGTTCAGCGTGCCAGTGGATGCAATGAATGGCATCAGGAATGTCGATGTTGACGCAATCGTAGATTGGCTTGCCAGCATCAATCGAGTCCAACAAGGCGATCTCCATGGCGTTGGATTCGAGAAGCTCGACGAATTTCAGCATCACGGTCTTGCGGTCGCCGGGCTTCATCCTGGACCAGCGACCATCTTCAAAGGCCTTGCGGGCCACAGCAACAGCACGGTCGATATCTGCCTCGTTGCAGGCCGCTATATTGGCGATCGTGGTGCCATTCGCGGGATTGATGGACGCATACGTCTTACCGGAAGCGGAGGGACAGAACGTACCATCAATAAACGCCTTGGTGCGGAACTTGAGCCGAGCCACCTCTGTTTGGATGGCGCTGTTTTTTAGTGTGAAGTTCATGATTATTCTCTCACTTTCTTTGATGTTGTTGCGACAATGATCACGTGTTTATTTCCAACACAGACCATCATAAAGAGGATTAAGGTTTTCGCAGCCGTGCTGTGTGACGACGACCAGGTCTTCGATTCGAACACCGCCCAAGTCGCGCCTATAAAGTCCCGGCTCCACGGTCACCGCCTCACCCACCATGAGTGCCGGGCCTTTCATATCCAACAAAGGCGGTTCATGCACATCGAGCCCCACGCCATGACCAGTCCCATGTGTCAGGGCACAATACGACAAGGGATCTTTCTCGCCCGGTAAACCGTAGGCATAGCCCGCACTCCGAATGGCTTGCACGGTCGCCAGGTGAACAGTTTCCCCGGTCACCCCGGCAGCAATCGCTTTTTCGGCCGCCGCTTTAGCTCCGCGAACCGCAGCGTGCATTCGGATGACTTCCTCCGGGATGTCGCCATGCACGACCGTGCGCGTACAATCGCCGCAATAGCGCGTCCGTCCATTCTTCGGAAAAATATCAACAATGACGGGCTCGCCGGTACGTAGCTCCCCAAACCCGAGATAATGACAATCCGATGCAGCAGGGCCGCCCGCGATGATCGTCGTCGGGTTGCTGAAGCCGCGGTCCAAGAGCCAGTGCTCGACTGCTGCGCGGACCCGTTCAGATGTCAGCGGTTCGCCATCGCGCATGAGCACGCCGTCCGGCCGCACATCCGCCGAGGCGATCATGCGACAGGCCATTTGCATCACCTGCCCGGTGACCTGCTGTGACTCGCGCAAGAACTCAATCTCCTGCGTTGTCTTCTGACGGCGCTCCAACACCCAACACTTGGGATCACATTCAACCGTAAGTCCGGCCTGCCTGGCGAAATCAGCGTAAATCAGGGGCAGGCTGCGGTCACCCACCACACAGGTCACGCCTGCGCGGCGCAAGCATTCTGCTGCAGCTTGAGCAGTCGCGGTTTCACGGTCGCCGGACAAACCACCAGCCGGGGTGTAATCTGCAGGACACGCGACGCGGTCCACACGCGCCGTTTTTCGTGCGCGTTCCATTTCAATGTCACGAAGGATCAGAACCGACTCAACACCTGTGGCAGTCGGGAGTTCGATCAGCACGACCGGGTCACAAACGGAGAACCCAAGTCTCCAGAAGATCGAACTATTGCTCTCGGGGATTCCTGCTGCTAATAGTGCTTTTTCTTTTGCACGATGCGTTTGATTACTCATGATTCACCTCTCTTGTTTTTTGGATTGCTACTCGGACTCCACCGGCAGATTCTCTTTGAGATACCGCGTGAGTGTGCTGAAAAGATGGCGTGTCGTGTTCTCGCCCTCTTTAATAGCATGAGTCCTGTTCGGATACGACATCATCGAGAACTGTTTGTTCTGTTTCACAAGTTCGTTGACCAATGTTTCGAAGTTCTTGTAATGGCAATTGTCGTCACCCGTACCATAAGCTATCAGCAGGTTACCCTTCAACTGGTGCGCGAACGTGATGGGCGAACCGTTTTTGAACCCTTCCTCATTGTCAACAGGCAATCCCATGTAACGTTCCTGATAGATCGTGTCATAAAAGCGCTGGTTGCTCACGAACGCAATGGCCATCGCTGTACGGTAGAGCTCGGGATAGCGGAAAATGGCATTGAGGCTCATGGAACCTCCCCCGCTCCAGCCCCAAACCCCGACGCGTTTGGGATCCAGATAAGGCCGGTCCTTCAGAATCTGCCGCACGGCTGCAGCCTGATCGGCCGAGGCGAGGATACCGACCTGCCGATAGATACTCTTGCGATACGAGCGCCCGCGCGGCACATTGGTCCCGCGCGTATCAATGCTCATCACCACATAACCCTGCTGGGCCAGCATGCAGTGCCACAGATACGTATCGCCGCCCCACTTGTCCGTAACAGTCGAACTGGCGGGCTCGCCGTAAACATGAATGAGGAGCGGATACTTTTTAGTCGTATCCATGTTTGGCGGTTTGATGCACCAGGCGTCGCACTGCACATCGTTGCCGATGTCCACACGGAAGAACTCGGTCGGGCAGGTTTTCAATTCCGCCAGCTTAGCGCAGAGGGCTGTCGTGTCAGTGAGCACCCGGATGACCTTGTGTTCCGGCAGCCGCACCAGCTCCTTGCGCGGAGGCTGGTCCATGCGCGAATACGTGTGGAACGCCCACTGGCCGTCCTTCGACAAGTCGTAACCATGCGTGCCGGGCTGATCCTTCGGCGACACCCGCTCACAGACACCGCTTCCATCCAGCGGCGCACGATAGAGATAGCGTTGCGTGGCATTTTCAGGAGACGCGATGAAGTAGACACAGCCCAACTTCTCATCGACACCCGCGATGCTGAGAACATCAAACGCGCCCGGCGTGAGCAAGACGCTTTGCTGGTTCGTACAAGACACGGCATAAATATGTTGCCAGCCATCGCGTTCACTCAGAAAGAGGAAACGCTTGCCCTGATCGATCCAATTCCAGGTCTCAGACACCTCCACCCAAGCGTCATCTCGATCCGTGAGTAACGTCTGGATATCGCCGCTCCGGACCTCGCCACGCATGAACTCGTTGGTATTCTGCAAGCGGTTGAGCTGCTGGAAAACCACTGACTTGGAATCTTCCGACCACTCCATCTTGGGAATATAGTGATTACTCGGATCCGCGCTCGGATGGAACCAGCGCGTCTTGCCGCCATCGGCCTTGACGACACCGACGCGGCAGGCTGAGTTCGTCTCGCCAACTTTTGGATATGCGTATGTTGTGATCGTAGGATACAGCGCGTCCGTGTTGTTGATAAGGTGATTATTCCGGACGTTTGACGTGTCGAACTGCCAGTACGCAATGTATTTCCCGTCAGGACTCCACCGGAACCCGTTCCGCAAATAGAACTCCTCTTCATAGACCCAGTCGCCTGTACCGTTGATGATCGTGCCCGAACCGTCTTTCGTGAGCGGCTTAATCTTCATGTTATCGAGCGACTGAACGAAAAGGTTGTTCTCGCACACATACGCAACACGCTTCCCGTCCGGCGCGAATGCGGCAAACATCAGTGTCGAGGGAGCCGCCTTGCCGCCAAGCTTCTTCAGTTCCCCGGACTTCAGGTCAAACACCCAGTAATCGCCTCGGGTCTCCTGGCGCCATACCCGCTTGGTGTTGGTAAAGATAAGCACTTTCGTGCCGTCTTTCGAGCACGCATAATCTTCGATCTTCAACGGCTCGGCTTCGCCTTGAACCACCAGATTTGATGCGGCCACCAGAATAGCGCGCTTGCCTGATTCAGGATCAACACGCACGATGTCACTGGCATTCGTGACGGCCTCTGATTTTTCCAACACCGTATAACCCGTCCCGTCTTCGAGCCAATCTGCTGGTCCCCACTCAGGACCTTTAAAATCTTTGGTCTCAAAGATCCGGTCGAGCGTCAGTAACGTAGTGTCAGCGGAGGCGTGTGCGGCCAACAGAATGGCCATGCAAGCGGTAACAAGTCGTATCAAATTCATTGTCATTTTTTGTTCTGATCCTTTCAAGCCTGTTTATCGGAAATGCGCGGCCAAGCCCCACGAACACATCCCGTGTGAAAATAGAGGTCTTGGGCTTGCAAGCTGGCTTCGAGTTCCTGTACGGTTCCTGAAAACAACTGCCCGTCTCGCGTGGTGACGCACGTCCCTGTTTGATCTTCTGGTAAAAGGGCGATCATCTCAGCCGCCTCACGCAACATCTTGCGCCAGGTCTGGCTTAATTCAGCCGCATCAGGCGCGCTGCCTTCAAAGGCAAGGGTTGCATAGTCTTCCTTCGTGTAATGCGTTGAGCGACTTGCTTGCTCCAGTATAAAAACAGGACTCAAGCCAGGATCTTTTCCACAGGTCGCCCAGACGAGACAGCCAAACGACTGCACGTGTGTATGGCAGTGGATAATATCGACCCAATCCCGGACCTCTGCCCGTCCGATCAAAGCCAACGTCTTATTGGTGGCCAAATCAAAAGGGTGCAGGGAAAGGCCAAAGTCAGGATGTTCAATGAGCGGGAAAAAGCGGAAGGCACTGTCCTGTACCCATTGTAATATAACGCCCTCCGTCCCTCTGCTGACTTCGGCTTCAACAAAGGTGGGGAACTCGCGCAACGGGCGGACATGATAACCGGCCTTTACAAGATTCTTTCGGTCGG
>Ga0268284_1001556_pt1 | contig 11541 bp, 10 predicted proteins | sample saktaG_14_FD_190137 | JGI IMG/M metagenome (GOLD analysis project Ga0268284, IMG submission 190137) | Saline water microbial communities from Sakinaw Lake, British Columbia, Canada - sak_2013_06_06_40m | ecosystem: Environmental > Aquatic > Non-marine Saline and Alkaline > Saline ... | reverse complement strand
TCATTACACCCTTGAAATGAGCAATGCCGGCCGGATAATCAAATGGTCCGGGCATGGCAAAACCGATGCCATGTACTTCACCTCCGGGTATCAATGAGATTACCTCCCTGAGAGCATCAGTCCACGTGTTTAGAATACTGTCGGCTGAATCATTGCAGTCAACATGTTTGCGGCTGACCATGGAGTGAAGTAGCTCTTTTGTCCGGGTATTTACCCCCATTGCTGTGATATGGCTTCCGCCGATGTCGACACCAATTACGACTGAATCTGTCATAGAGAAAGGTTAGTGAAACCAGTTAAATGGTTCATTAAGCAAAAATATTTAATTTTGTAACATCACCAACTTAAAAGCCGTTATGAACGAAGAAACAGAATTTGCACTGGAGGAAGCTCGCGAAGGAATGCAGCTAGCAGTCTCTCATCTGGAAAAGGAGTTTCAAAAAATCCGGGCAGGAAAAGCCAGCCCAATGATGCTTGAAGGTGTTAAGATCGATTACTATGGAGCGATGACACCGATCGAACAAACGGCAAATATCAGTACTCCTGATGCCAGGCAGATCATTGTACAGCCCTGGGATAAAAGTGTTCTGGGACTTCTTGAGAAAGCGATTATGGCAGCCAACCTAGGATTCAATCCGAAAAATGAGGGAGAAATACTCCGGATTGTCGTTCCTCCACTCACCGAAGAACGTCGCCGCGACCTGGTCAAAAAAGCCAAAATGGAAGCAGAAAATGCCAAAATCAGTATCCGAAATATCCGAAGATCGGCTAACGAGACTGCCAAAAATCTGAAAAAAGATGGAACTCCTGAGGATGATGTCACAAAACTTGAAGCAGATATTCAGAAGATAACCGACGAATTCATCTCCGAGGTGGATAAATTTCTCGAAGTCAAAGAGAAGGATATCATGACGGTTTAGTCTGCCGATTCATCCGTGTGCCATTTCTGTTAGTAAACGACAATCTCATCGAGGAAAATCCAGCATTTTTCTCCTTTCCCTTCATGCCAATCGGGACAGTTTCCCCTTGAGAATGCCTTGACCTTGATAAACCGGGCTTTGGAATCTAATGGATAGGCATTCGAGAATGGCTGAATAAGAGTCCCTTCTGCTTTTTCAGGAAGCGGGCTACGTTTTTCATAGACCGAATGCCACTTTTTGCCGTTGGAGGAGAGCGAGAATTCCACCATTGATGGGGCGAAAATCCAGCTTCTGCTGTTTTGAAGGAAGGTGGTTGAAACCGATCTGACAGGCATCTCTTTCCCCAGGTCAATGATGACCTCAACATCTGTTCCAAGAAAGCCCTGCCAGCGCCCGTCGCGGTGATTAGTATTGCCACGTATTCCGTCTGTAAGAGTGCTGGGGCCAGATGCCGGATACCGGCTTGAATAGGACTCCAGGTACTCGACAGGCTTGCCTATTGCGTGATGGAAGATGACCGGCATTTCGCTGGCTTTCTCTTTCAACTTGCCGTCCACAAAAAGGCCGGCTTTGATGTAGGCGTTCGCCGAAATATCAAATGGTACTGTATACTGTGGTGATGTGGCTGTTGGTTCATTCCCGTTGGTGGTATAGTGGATGGGAATTCCTGGCTGTTCCGAAGAAAGGATTACCTGAACCTTGTTAGTTTTCGGGTCATAGTGTGTTTCAATAGTTGCTTTGAATGATCCTCTGGAGTAATTTACACTCACGTAATCCAACCGCTTCAATTGATTTTCCAACCGCTGCCTGAAGTCATCCCAGTTTCTCAGATTCGCCGGTGACCAGTCAATCTCAGCAATGGCGATCATTCGGGGGAGAGCCATGTACTCGGCATGCTCCGGGGTCGGAATGTATTCGGTCCAAACGTTCCCCTGGGCTCCCAGAATGTGCTTCCCCTCATCCGCTGTTAGCTCTTCCGGGATTGGCTCGAACGAGTAGACTTTTTTCAGGGTGGTAAACCCACCAATGGCTTCCGGTTCAAAATCAGGATTGGCCTGGCAATAATCGAAATAGCAATAGGAAGTAGGTGTCATGATCACATCGTGCCCCTGCCTCGCTGCGGCAATACCACCCTCTATGCCCCGCCACGACATCACCGTTGCTTCGGGAGCCAGTCCGCCTTCGAGGATTTCATCCCAACCGATCATCTTTTTCCCTTTGGAGTTGATGAATTTCTCCATCCGTTTGATGAAGTAGCTTTGTAGCTCTTTTTCATCTTTCAACCCTTCATCTTTCATCCGTTGCTGACATTTCGGGCACTCTTCCCATCGTGTTTTTGTTGCTTCGTCCCCGCCCACATGAATGTACTCTGAAGGGAAGAGGTCCATCACTTCAGTCAGGACATCTTCAAGGAAAACAAAGACAGACTCATTGCCTGCGCAGAAAATATCGCTGTTTGGCCAATAGTTGCCAGGCGGAACTGTGAATGGTCCACCCGTACATGAGAGGTCAGGGTAGGCGGCCAGTACTTCCACAGAGTGTGCCGGCATTTCTATCTCTGGAATGATGGTGATATACCTCTGAGCAGCGTATTGCACAATCTCCCGGATGTCGTTTTGCGTGTAAAACCCACCATATGTTGCTTTTTCCCCAACCTCCTGCGGAGGTCGTTCGCGCCATGGGAGATTCTCATGGTCAACCCGCCAGGCGCTCACTTCGGTTAGTTCGGGGTACCTCAGGATTTCGATCCGCCAGCCATTGTCATCCGTGAGGTGCCAGTGAAAGATGTTCATCTTATACATCGCCAGCAGGTCTATGTACCTGAAAATAAACTCTTTTGGGAAGAAATGGCGTGAAACATCCAGGTGCATCCCACGGTAAGGGAACCGGGGCTCGTCCTTGATGTTGGCACAGGGTACTTCCCAGCTTTTCCCCTCTTCAGGCTTAGTGATTTTGCATACTTCTGGCGGGAGTAATTGAAGCAGAGTCTGCATTCCATAGAAAAGTCCGGCGCCAGAGTTGCCTGTCAAAAGGATCCCGTTTTGAGATATGTTTAACCGGTAACCTTCGGTAGGGAGTTTCTCTCGATTCTTGTTATAAGCAAAAACGATCGCGTTGCCATCATTCATTTCATCCATCATCGACTCCACCCGAAGAAAGGGTCCACCCGCAAGGCGCAGCTGCTCAGCAAAAAGGATAGCAACATTTTTAAGGTCGATATCACGTTCGGCAACCAGGAGCATAGTTTGATTGGTGATGCGGAACTTTCCGGGCTTCATTTTAATGGAAGCTGGTTGAGGGACAATAGAAAATGAGGAATTCTGTTGCCCGAAAGCAACAAATATCGGGAAGAGGAAACTAGTAATAAGAAATGCGAAATTCCGGCCTGTTTTCATGGAAAAAAGTTTATATAGATTCCGCAAAGGTAAGGATTTCGCTATTTCGCTATTTCGCTATTTCACCATTTCGCTATTTCACCATTTTACTTAAAGGTATCAAACCACTCTTTCGCCTTCGTCAGCGCTGGGAGAAAACCGTCACCATGACTGTAGATATTCCCGAGATTGACTGTGTCGACGTTCCCGCCGAGATCGAGCATTCTTTCATAGGACTTCTCCCCGATCTGGGATGGGACCACTTCATCCGCCATTGAATAGACAAGGATAGTAGAAGCCTGAGGACTCCAGTCATATACCTGATTCGTTTTTAATTCTGTATTGAAGGGATTGATTCCGGCAGCAACTTCAGCCAGAAACTGTGCCTGGAAAATAGTTACCGGAGGATTGTTCAGGGTTTGGATAACGGTGGATTCAGGATGGTCAAAATCAAGTAAAATCGGCACTATGGTGTCATAGGGGGACTGAAAGATTTAAATGAGGTCAGGAGTAAGGATGTAGATCCAGTTGAAGGTATTGGCCATGAGAGATGTCAGTGCCGGTGAGATCGCGTTTGGGGTCGTCACGTGATGTTCAAACAGGATAGTAAGGTCGAGGGGCGCCGCCATGATGGCACTCGCGGTGATGTGAAATTCATCGGGATGGTCCTGCTCAAGAAGACGTTGAAGAGAAGCTGTGACATGTCCTCCCTGGGAATAGCCGGCCAGGAATAGTTTATCGTTTAGCAGGATTCCATTGTCTGCACAAAATGTTCGTGCTGCACGGATCATATCCCGCGTTGAAGTCGCTTCAGTCTGGGTGTGGAAATAGGGATGCAGGGTAGTCCCGGCTTTGCCGAGTCCGATGTAATCGGCCATCACAACCACATACCCTTTTGCAGCCACTTCCATCAGCCACGCCTGTGCCTCCATGCAACTATCCAGGTAGGAGGGGCCACATGGCGATCGAAGATGGTGCCGTGCTGGGCGGATAGTAATGGAAATGGTCCGTTTCCGGTTGGAGGTACCATAACGATGCCGGATGCCGTCAGCATCGATCCGTCGACGCCGGGAGTCTGGTAGGTAAGTTCATAGACTCTTACATCGGTCGGGGTTGGTGTAGGAACGTCCTTTTTCTTCTTGCAAGAGGTTATTACTGCAATAAGAATCATGAGAGTCGTCAGAAACACTAGCTTCTTTTTCATGGCATGGAAAATTTGGTTGATACTTGGTTTTCAATAAATGTCAGATCCACCCCGTCAAGATGAACTCTGGCCCGATAATCTTTAATGCTTTCATGCTCGACTCATTTTACCTAACGGGGAACCAAATATAATTTTTTCTTACCATATATAACATGGGTGTTTATTTTATATTTTTGTTAGAAAAATGCATTCCAAATTTATGTTTAATCTAATCATCACGTCCAATGAGAAAGTTTTCATTCTGGTTATTAATCATCCTCTTTGTTGTGCCTTTTGCAGCCTGCAAACATGACAAAGTAGATCCGGCCCCTGTACCGGTAGCCAATTCACACTTCTGGGTCTATGGAGGCACCGAAGGTGGCTATGCCCTGTTGTTACACACCACAGATGGAGGAAAAACCTGGATCCGTCAGGGTGATGCTGCACAATTTCCATCAAAAGGTTTTATTGACGGGGGTGCAATAGATGTGAACACGGCGCTGCTACTGGCGCCTCCTGATCAGACGGGAGAATCGTTCTATTACATGACCCTGGACCAGGGAATTTCATGGGAAAAGATGTCGTTGACAAGCAAGAACAGTAAATCAATTCTCGATCCAACACAAGCATATGCGACTGATGAGCGTGGAGAAACAATATGGGTGGTGGGATGGCCTAATCTGATAAAGTATAGAACAGAGTTAGGGGGAACCTATACAACCAGGGATTCACCCGATCCCTCCAATCAGAGGGGCTTCAATCTCGTTAAGATGGGAACCGAAAACAAAGTCTGGATAGGCGATTCGGTACAAATATGGACCAGCCTAGATATGGGCCTTACCTGGGTGAATCACGACCTCTTTGCACAGTTCCAGTTTACCGGGAATTGGCAGTACAATAGACTGACAGTTTTCAACAGACAAATAGTAGTTCTCGCCTATTTAAATGGAAATATAGGTTCAAGAGCATTTTTTATGAGTCATGATGATGGGAGTACCTGGAGAGCTACATGGACCCGGGAGGAAGGGGAGTGTTGGAACAATGTGTTCATTGCCAGTGAGTCGGAGGTTTTTCTTGTCGCGAAAAACCAGCCTGTTTATTACACTTTGAACTTCGGGGATACCTGGGAGACCTATTCGTTTGAGAATTACCAGAACACAAATCTGCAGGCTATCTATGCAATCGGAAAAGAATGGTTTGTATGCGGTTCCACTACGGCACCCGATGTCAGTCTCCTCATTTATTATTCACCCGATGGAGGTACTACCTGGGAAGATCGTTCTCCTGCAATTCAGCCTGATATTTCCAGATTCGATTCCTTAGAGATTCAGTTTGTTCCAATTCCGGGCCCCTAGCTCTGAGACGAATTTTTTTATTTGTTATCTTTACAAGATCCATCCCATTGACAACGGCTGGATAATCTTAAGGAGCCTATGAAATACTTGCCCATCCTCCTGGCCCTCTTTGTATGGTTACTGGTTTGTCCCGTGTTTACGCAGTCAGCACTGAATGATAGTCTGAACCAGGAACTTAAGCGGCTGGAAGGAAAGGAACGGTGTGATCTCCTGTGCCGCCTGGCTCAACAGTCTTCAAAAATAGATCCGGCTTCCAGCCTCGGATATGCTCGGGAAGCTGTTGCTCTTGCCCAGAACCTGGATGACCCGTTACTGCTCTCAAACGCACTGAATGGCTTGGCGATCGCCTATTATTACCTGGGTGATTCCCGGCAGTCTCTGAGTTTCCTGATGCAATCTATTGATCAGTTGCAAGTGGCCCGCCGGCAAGACACTTCCAACCTTGAGTTGCTTTATCGGATGGCCCTTCTTTCCAGTAACGCCGGAAATGTTTACAAAAATTTGGGTCAGCTGGATCAATCGCTGGAAATATTTCTCCGATCAGAAGGATTCCTTGACGAGTTGATGATCAAAGACCCCGGTAATCAACGATACCTGTCGCAATATATATCCTGTATGAATAACAAAGCGTTGGTCTATCAGGATCTTCGCGAAATTGAAAAAGCTGAAACCGCCCTGAATGAAGCATTGACTTTAAGCCGGGAGATGAATTTCGAAAAGGGTATGGCCATGTGTTTGAATAACCTGGGGCTGATCGAGATCGGGAAGAGAGCCTACGAAAAGGCTTTGACCATTTACACGGAAGCATTGCAGATCAACCTGCAGTTGCAGGACAGTATCGCCATTGCCGGGACATACAACAACTTCGGGTTGATCCATGAAGAGACAAACTCCTTTCGGGATGCCCTTAAATACTATAAATCCTCGTTAAATATCAGCGACCGGCTGAAGTATCTTTTTGGGAGTTCCAACACCTCCCTGAACATTGGGAAGATCTATGGTATCCTGCATCAATTTGATAGCGCTGAAGTCTACTTCGACCAGGGGTTGATCGCTGCAAAGAAAGGAGATATGCTTCAATTACAGCAAAAAGGTTATCAGCAGATGGCTGAGATGTTCCTTGCCAAAAAACACTACCAGAAAGCGTTCCTGGCCTACCGGGAATATTCAACCATCAAGGACAGTATTTTTACAATCGAGCGTTCCAAACAAATCGCCGATATGGAGACGAAGTACGAGACCGAAAAGAAGGTTCGGGAGAATGAACTGCTGCGCAAAGATCTCGAACTGAGGAAAACAACCCAGCGGCTCCTTTTTGTGGCCTTATCGGCGATGATATTTGTGGTATTCCTCCTGGTAATGCTGGCAAGGTATAAAAGTCGCATGCTGAAACAGAAGACCGTTCTTTTTGAACAGGAGCAAAAGATGCAACTGCTGGAGGTGGATAAAAAGGAGTTAGAAAGACAACACTTTGAAGACCAGGTTTTTGCCGAAAAGGAGATCAACCGCCTTCAGCAGATAAAGTTGGAAGAACAAAACAGGAAACTGGCAGCATTCGCGCTACATGTCACAACTAAAAACCAGATACTGTCCGGGATTTTGGAGGAAATTTCCCAGGCAAAAAAAGCAGGGGTTGTTGATCCTGATGCCTGTTTCAGGAGAATTCAGCAAACCGTCAAGTCAAACCTGAACCTCGATAAGGATTGGGAGCAATTCAAGCGGCACTTTACAGAGGTTCATCCCGATTTTTTCATCCGCCTGAATGAACAATATCCTACACTCACCCCCGGCGAACAGAAGATCTGTGCCTACTACCGGATTAACATGGGTACGAACGAAATAGCGCAAATCCTGAATGTAACCATCGCCGGAGTTCAAAAAAGCCGTCACCGGCTGCGAAAAAAACTCGGCATCGACTCCGAAACCGATATGGCGGACTATATGATGAGGTTTTAATTTCACTATTTCGCTATTTCGTTAATGTCCAACCTTTGTCCAATGAGACTTCTTGCTTTCAGATATAACCTTGTTGTATTTTAGCATACTGGAACATTAATATTTTTCTTATGGCTCACTTTGAAAAACTGATGAGACGAAGCATTTCGCTATTGGCAAGCGATCTGTTTATGCACGCCTGGAACGATAAAAATTTATTCTCGCGCCGCACTGGATTTGACACCTATGTAAGCAATTTTGAATTTATTGAGAACGATGCCTGGTTCGACATGGATTGGTTTGAAGAGATCATCTCCTCTCACTGGAACGACAAACCGGAAGTATTTCTCCACTTCACACGGAAAGGACATGAAGCAGGAGAAAAGCTGGTTCGGTTTTCCCGGGAACTACAGGTGGAAGGTCAAAATCGGGCGACCCTTGAAGAGTTGTTCTGGAAATCGGCAAAACTCTTTCAGAACCTTTCTGTCTTCATTCCTATTACACATCCGCTGAGCAAATTAGTTGAAAAGAAAGTGATCGCCATCCTGGAATCGCATGGCGTTCGTGACACAGACATGAATGAAAAGTTATTAGAGGTATCGGTTCCTAATAAAATCAACGGTCCCGAACAGGAACTGATCGATCTGAGACAGATCAAAAGCCAGATACAAAACCCTTCCTTTAACATGGAAACAGCACTGGTCGATCATTGGAAGAAATACGCTTACCTGGGTTACAGGGATCTGTTTTCAGCCGGATTTTCACTCGAATTCTTTCGAACTAGTATGAATGACGGAAATTTGGATAACATGGGGATTTCACATCCACGCCTGATAGAATTCAACTTTTCTTCAGACGAACGGCAGGTGATCAATCTGCTCAAGGAGTTCGTTTGGTTCAGGAACTATCGGACGGAAAAATTCTTCGAAGCCCTCTTTTTCCTGGAACCTCTCTGGACGAAGATTTCATTGGAATATACATTAGACGAACACGATATTTTTTATTACCTTCTGAACGAGGTTTCCAGACTCTTTACACATGGAGAGAAAGTATCCCGCGATGACCTGGAGGCCCGTAAACGAGGAAGTGCGCTGCTGCTTGATGATAACCAGTTTTTATTGCTTACCGGTGACATGCTGAAGCAGAAAGAGGTGACGATTCAAGAGAGTGATCAGCCTTTAACAATGGAAATCAAAGGTATGATTGTATGCCGGGGTGACTGCAAGGGGCCAGTATCTATCGTTCACAACGACAGCGAGTTGGATAAGGTCAATGACGGAGATATCCTGGTCACCGGAATGACGACACCCGATTATATTCCTGCGTTGAGGAAAGCAGCAGCCTTTGTGACTGACGAAGGAGGTGTGACGTGCCATGCAGCCATCGTAGCCCGGGAGTTAAAGAAGCCTTGTATTGTCGGGACAAAACGGGCAACGCAATTATTGAAGGACGGGGATATGGTGGAAGTTGATGCCAATGCAGGTTACGTCCATATTCTTACGTGAATCCTGATTGATCATGATACAGATAAAGACGTTTCAAGAACTTACCGCGAAAAATGTTGATTCGGCCGGAGGAAAAGGGGCGAACCTTGGAGCCATGCTAAGCCATGGGATTCCGGTACCTGACGGATATGTTATCCTGACGCAATGCTATGATGCCTTCCTGGAAGCCTCCGGACTGGATAAACGGATAGCAACCTTGTTGGGTTCCATGGATGGAAGCAATATTTCTGCGCTGACCGGGGTTTCAGATCAGGTAACAGGTTGGATCCACACCGGATCCATTCCAGATGCAACCTCCCGCCTTATCTATGAACACTTTGACCAGTTAGGGTCTCCTCTGGTGGCTGTCAGATCCAGCGCCAATGCAGAAGACAGCGCTGATTCGGCCTGGGCCGGACAACTGGATACCTATCTTGGAACTACCCACGACACCCTGATCCCCAACATCCGGAGATGCTGGGCCTCCCTATTTACCCCACGGGCACTGGCATACCGTTTCCAGAACCATCTGATGTCATTAGAAATATCGGTTGCGGTAGTGATACAGGAGATGGTCGCAAGTGAAGTGGCCGGAGTGGCATTTTCGGTTCACCCGGTCACTCAGGACCCTGATCAGATGATAATAGAGGCAGGATTCGGCCTGGGAGAGGCAGTGGTGTCGGGAACCATAACACCCGACAGTTATGTCATAAGTAAAAGTGACCGGAAAATTCTGGAAACGTATCCATCAGAACAAATTAAAGGTATCTTTCTGAATGAACGAGGGGGAGTTGAATGGAAAGATATCTCTGCCAGTCAGTCCGGCACAGCTAAGCTAAGACCGAGTGAGATCCTTGAACTAGCTGACCTTATCATTCGCATCGAAGAGTATTTTCACTTTCCCTGTGATATTGAGTGGGCCATGAAAGAGAGCAAATGGTACATCCTCCAATGCAGACCCATCACGACATTAACTCAAACCGCTTAATTATGGAAACGCAATTCGACAAGTTCATCCAGGAAAAAGCCAAATCGGGCCGAAGGAAGATCGGTATCGGTATCCTCCATCCCGACGAATCGATCATTGAATCCTTGATCAGAGCCAGTGACTTTTGTGATGTCATAGCCTTTGGCGAGAAGTTGCAGAATATCTCATCAATTCCAACTGCGACACCTGAGAAATCACTGGTAGAAGCGATTAAATCCGGAGAAATAGATGCCATTGTGCGGGGACAGGCCAATGCCACCGTTATGCGTGAAGAACTTGTACACCAGTTCTCCTATTCGCCTGACATCATCAAAGACCTGGGTGTTGTTAAGGATAACCTGAACCGGGTTTTCATCCCTATTGCGATTTCCAATTTTCAGGGATGGAGTGTCGATCAAAAGATTGAATTGATCCGGGATGCTATTGAACTCCTTGGATTATTGCATCTTCCCGTAAAAGTTGGGGTAACTTCCGGTGCACGACCCAATGAATGCGGTTCCGTCCCCTATCTTGCAGAGACCTACGCGGATGCTGAAAAAATTGTTTCCATTCTTCAAAATGAAATGCCCATCAAGCACTATTACATCGATATTGAAAAAGCGATGGCCGATGGATGCACTATCCTGGTATTTGCCAACGGGATGGTTGGCAACCATGTGTTGCGTTCCCTGGTTTTCCTAGGGCAGGTAAAAATTTATGGAGGGATCATCTCCGGCATTGATCAACTTGTCGTTGAATCGTTCAAAAACTCCTCCGGCTTCTATGAGTATCTCGAATTCGCCAATGCCCTGGCCAACCTCAAGAAGTAGGTGAGTTTTATTTCGCTATTTGACGATGTCCAACCTTTGTCCAAGGTGCATTATTGCATTACCAGAAGGTGTTGTTGTATTTTTACGGAAAACACCATTCCGATATGAAAATAATAACAGTTACTTGTCGCTTAATCCTATTCGTTGTTTTGTCAAACTTTATTGGTTTGCATGCATTCGGACAATGGGAGCCCGAAGGTAAGATTGAAGGGGCTGACGTCTTATCTCTTGCTTCAAATGATACCCTGCTATTTGCCGGCACTACACTTGGAGTGCTGGTTTATCATTGTAATAATCCAGGAGAAGGATGGAAGGAATTTTTACTCCCTCCCGATCCTGAAGTCACCGCTTTAGCTGTTTATCGCGATTCTCTTTTCGTGGGGACACCAACTGGTGTATATAAGAGCAGCCTGGTTGAACCCGAACTGATTAATATCGGGCAGGGATTCTATTCTATCTATGTAAAATCGTTTAAAATACTTGAGTTTAATG
>Ga0268284_1001555_pt1 | contig 11561 bp, 12 predicted proteins | sample saktaG_14_FD_190137 | JGI IMG/M metagenome (GOLD analysis project Ga0268284, IMG submission 190137) | Saline water microbial communities from Sakinaw Lake, British Columbia, Canada - sak_2013_06_06_40m | ecosystem: Environmental > Aquatic > Non-marine Saline and Alkaline > Saline ... | reverse complement strand
GCGCGCGGGAGCGCTTTGGCCCGCGGCGCAAGGACGGGGCGCGCAAGCTGCGTGGCAGCGGCGCGGCTGCGGCGGGCCTGCTGTGGAGCGCGAGGGATTTGAAAAAGGGGATCAGGTAAGATCAATCCGATGGCTGATTTCTCGCAGTCCCCTCACACCTTGAACAAGCCACCGCGTTTGCCGCCGAGGATGGCGGCACCCATAATGGCCACGGAAAGGAAGACCATCGCCCAGACACCGAGCGCGGCGGCGAGTTCGGTGCCGTTGCCCAGCGTGCTGAGCAAGGTGTAGATCGCTTTGGTGATCGGGAAATGCTGGGCCTGTTGGGCGAGGATCAGGCTGTCGCTCACTTCTAACATCGCGAAAGCGAAGGCGAGGATGGCGCCGGCGGCGAGGTTCGCGCCGATCAGCGGGATGGCAATGCGCCGCAGCGTGCGGGCAGGGCTGGCACCGAGTGATCTGGCGGCCTCTTCGAGCATCGGATTGCTTTGTTGGAGCCCGGCGACGGCGGATCTAACCACGTATGGCAGGCGGCGGATGGCGTAGGCGATGACCAGCAGCAGGAACGGACTGCCGCCCGCGCCGACGAGGAAATAAAACGGTTTACCCTCCTGTGAGAGCGCGAGGTAACCGAAGGCCATCACCAACCCCGGCACGGCTAAGGGAAGCATGACCAACGCATCGAGCACGCCGCGGAATCGCAGATCCGAGCGGACCACGACCCAGGCCACCGCGAGTCCGATGACCAGCGCCACCAAGGTCGCGCAACCGGCGTAGAGCAAGCTGTTCTGGATTGAGGGCACGACCAAGCCGTTGCCGAGTGCCTCGATGTAATGGCGCAGCGTGAATTGATCCGGCACCACCGTGCCATACCAGCGCCCGGCTAACGAGAGCAGCAGCACACCGAGGTGGGGAATCGACGCGAGCATGAAAACCCCTATAAACAAGGCCGCGCAGGCCGCGGATTTCCAGCCGCGCAAACGCAGTGCCGAGGCGCGGCCTTGCGGCCGGGGCGCGGTGCCCAGCGGCGAGCGGCCCATGACCCATTTTGACAGCGCGAACACCGAGGCCGCAACGACCAACAACACGGCGGTGAGTGCGTAGGGGATCGGGTTTTTATCGAGCCCCTTGAGGCCGTCGAAAATCTGTACCGAGGCAGTGCGCGCATAGTCGAAGACCAGCGGCACGCCGAGTTCGGTGAAGGCCCAGATGAACACGATAGACGATCCGGCGAACACCCCCGGCATGGCGAGCGGCAGGGTGATGCGGAAGAAGCGTCTCCACGGCGGACAGCCGAGGTTTTCCGCCGCCTGCTCCATCGCGGGATCGAGGTTGGCGAGGGCGGCGGCGATGTTCATGTAAAGAATCGGATAGAGACTCAGCGCAATCATCAGCACGATGCCCGCGAAGCGGCCTTCGGCCAGCCAGTCGAACGGCATGGACGCATGCATCAGACCGGCCTTGATGAGGGCGGCATTGAACGCGCCATTCACGCCGAGCATTTGTTTCACTCCCACCGCGCCGACAAAGGGCGGCAGGATCATCGGCGCGAGCACCAGCACGCCGAGCGCGGGTTTGCCGAAAAAGTCATAGCGGTGGCCGACGAGCGCCAGCGGAAACGCAATGGCCAGCGCCGCGAGCGTGGAGGCGGTACCGAGCGCGAAGGAGTTCCACAAACCTTCCCGATAGATCGGGTTGGCGAAAACCGCGGCGAAATACTCCAGGGTGAATCCGTGCGAACCCTCGAACGCCTGCCTGACCACCATCCCTGCCGGATAGATGAAAAACACGGCGAACAACGTGCTAACAACCAGGCTGGTGAAGATGGCGGTGCCGCGTTTCATGGGTGCTTGTAGCGGCGGTCTGTGATCGTCGCTGGTTGTCTGCGAAAGTGGAATGTTAGAGTCATGCTAGAAAGCGTGCGACGGTCACAGGCCGCCGCTACAATATTGGCGCGCCATGGCCCCGGCCTTGCGGTAGTTGGCGCGGAACCACCCGCCGATGCGCGCCGCGTAGGCGGCGGTTTGCAAGGCATTGCCGCCATCGAAGCCGGGGTCGCCCTTGCCGCCCAGTGAGTAAGGCATGATCGAGACATCGGAAAACACCGCCAGCGCGTCCGCAGGCATGCCGGCGTCGCGCAGCGCAAGCCACGCCGCTTTCATCTCCTCGTGGGAATCGATGCACATGACTTTGACAAGTTGCCGCAGCGTGTTGAACGAGGCGCCGGTGAGCTCGCGCTGATAGGTGAAATTGCCGGGATCTTCATATGGCTGAATGCCGGGCATGGTCGAGTTCGCGAGGTTTGCCGGCGTGTAAACGTCCCGCCGGATCGGCGTGCGGTGCAGCGAGCGTTCTTTCGGTCCGTTAGGCGTGCCGGGTTTGCCGAACCACAGCACCTGCGCTGCGGGGCTGAGGCAGAACCCGACGAATTCCTGCGCGACCTCCGGATGCGGCGCACCTGTCAACACACCGATCGGGTCGGCACTCAAGGTGGTGCCCCCCTGCGGGGCGATCCATACCAAGCGCGGCTTGCCGGACGGGTTCGTGAGCTCTGCCGCGTAGGAACGTCCATAAAAATCGATGCACATGCCGGCCGCCGCGTTGCCCTGCCCGACGTCCTGCGGAATCTTCGACGCGCTGTCGGTGAAATAGCGCGCGTTAGCGGCCAACCGTTGGATCAATTGCAGGCCGGCGGCCCACCCGGCTTCGAGCGCTGCCGGACGGTTGTCAGGCTGTTGCGCGAGAGCCCGCAGGATTTCACCCTGGACTAACAACTCGAAGGTGCGGGCGACCGAACCGCTTTTCGTCGGGTCCGCAAGGGCGAGTGTGCCCGCGTATCCCGGATCGGCGAGATCGCGCCAGGTGGCGGGGGATGGGAGTTTGAGGCGCTGGAGAACCTGCGGATTATAACAGATACCGAACTGCGACATGCAGGTTCCCACCCAGACATGATCGGGCGGGTAATAGCGCTCGCCGGTGAAGGTCTCGGGGATAGGGCCACCCGCGGTGAACAGCCTGGGTTGGGACTTGAAGATGCGCAACGGCACCAAGCGGCCTTTTTTCGCCTGGCCGGAAAAGTCCGGTTCGCCGCCACCGAAAAACACATCCACGCCGATGCCCTCGCGCCCGGTTTCCGCCGCAGCCTTGTAGCCGGCGTCCAGCACCATGCGCAGTTCCGAGGTGCCGCCCGGTGTCCGCCAATCGACATAAATCGTGCGCCCGGTGGTTTTTTTCCAATAGGCGGCGAACGCTTCGCCAAATTCGCGGCGGATGGATTCATTGTGCGGTGTTAGAACCACCAAGCGGTCGTCGGCCCGGCGGGAATTCGTGGTGGCGGTCTCACGCCGCAGCGCGATGGGCAGCGCCACGATCAGGGCTAACAATCCAACAATGATCCAAACGCGCTTTTTCACGATAAAGGTTCCTCTTCTCTGGTCTCTGGTTTCTCCTCACCGCTTGAGCACCACCACGTCCTCACGCCGCGCGTGCAACAGGATGGACTGCTCGCCCGGTTGGTGGATGCTGTGTGGGTTCATTTCGACCACCTGTTGGCGACCGGCGGCTGTCTCAATCCAGTATTGAATGCGCTGGCCAAGGTAGGTGCGGTCGACAATTTTTCCGGCGAGCGGATTGTCGCCGGTGTCCTGGTGAAGCAGCCAGGCTTCCGGGCGGATCGACAATCTAGCATTTTCTCCCGCGACGGGTGTCCAGGCCGGGTCGGTGATACGGCCGGTGAGGGTGCCTGCCGCGGTCTGGACCCATGCGAAGCGCTCGCGGGTCTTGAGCACCTCGCCGCTCATGAGGTTGGTTTCGCCGATGAAATTGGCGACGTAGGCACTGCGCGGATCGCGGTAAATTTCCTCCGGAGTTCCGACCTGGCCGATGGTGCCGCGAGTGAGCACCGCCATGCGGTCGGCCATGGCAAGCGCCTCTTCCTGATCGTGGGTGACATAGATTCCGGTCAGGCCGTTGTCCTTGACAATGCGGCGGATTTCACGGCGCATTTCGACGCGGAGTTGGGCGTCCAGATTGGATAGAGGTTCATCGAGCAACAGGCATTTCGGTTTCACGACGAGCGCCCGGGCGAGCGCAACGCGTTGCTGCTGGCCGCCAGACATTTGGTCGATCGAGCGCTCGCCGTAGCCGGGAAGTTGCACCATTTCGAGCGCTTCCCGGACTCGGCGGGCGATCTCTGCTTTCGGCACGCGCCGTTCCTCGAGGCCGAACGCGATGTTTTGGCCGACCGTGAGGTGGGGCCACAACGCGTAGCTTTGGAAAACCATGGCCGCCTCGCGTTGGTGGGGCGGCATGCGCGTGACGTCGCGCGTGCCGAAATGGATCGTGCCGCTGTCTGGGGTTTCCAATCCCGCGATGCAGCGCAGCAAGGTGGTTTTGCCGCAACCTGAAGCGCCGAGCAGGAAAAACAACTCCCCCGGTTCGATGAGCACACTGATCCCATCGAGGGCGCGGATGGTTCCGAAGGTTTTGACGACCGATTCAGCGCGGATGGATTCCATGGCGGGTTAATCGGCGCCCATGTTTTCCCATGTGCCACCGGAAGCAAGCCAGAAGGCGGATTTCCATCGGGGGCCAAACTTTTTTGAAGATTCGCTTGCTAAGCGAGGGCTCTGAAAGTAACAAAGCCGTCCACCCAACCGGATGCTCGGATGGCGGAATTGGTAGACGCGCTAGACTAAGGATCTAGTAGGGAAACCTGTGGAGGTTCGAGTCCTCTTTCGAGCACTTCTCTTTCATAACCAATAACTTAGGGGGCTGAAAAAGCTCCCTTTTTTGTGCCCAAAAGAGGTCTTCCGGCCATTTTCCGGCCACTTTTGCGGAATGCCGCTCCTCTTTGGTTGATTGAGCCTGTGTATGGGCATCGGCCTGGCCTTCCACATGGGCGTCTTTGCCAGAATCCCAGATGCGCAAGTCCCTCTGTTCGTCGCCATCGGCGAGAGTCGCTTTGGCAACCGGTTCGCTATAACCAAGGGGATAGAGAGTTTCGGATAAGCGTTTCGATTTCCTGGAGAAATCACGTTCGCAGTTTCAGTTCCGGTGTGGTTTGCGCGGTCAACGGATTGATGGCGCACCCGCCCTGTTCCAACCGTTGCAACCATGATGTGATCAACGCCAGAACCGCTGCCAGATCAAGCTGCTCATGGACGCCGGGATATTTTCCCAGATTTGCTTGCGCCAGCTTGAACAATGCCGCGGACGGACGCAGTCGGTTTTTTTGCAGATGCACGAATGCGCCCGTCAGTTGGATGAGTCCCTTGTAGAAATTCCCGTTCCCACCGTGGCGGTCGGGCAGCCATAAATCCTCCAGCACTTCGTGCGCCTCGAAAAACAGTTGGCTGTTGAAGCAGTGGAAAAACGCGAGGTAGTGCGCATTCAGTTCATGCCCCCGGAAGGATTCGATCAGCGTGGCAATGCGGGTGCTTTTGTGGCTCACGGATTTTAAGGAACGGGATTTCAGGACTGCTCATGAAAAGGGAAGCCCGTGTATTGAGACCGGGTTTGCGCGTGTCCATGCAGACAAAGTCGGCGGGAAGATATCTGACAATGTGTCGGTTTTCCAGTCAGCTCAAAGTTTGCGGTTGTGTCCTGATTGGCCTCCACTCAGGCAGTCCCAGTCGCGCCATCATCCCGCCGCCCGGCAAAAAAGAATGGCTGTCGGTTCAGTTCACGGCTGGCACAGCTTGTCGGCAACCTGCTCGGCTTTTTCGTTGCCGTCCTTTCCCGGCACGTGCGCCACGACCTTCGGGTTTTCCTTGTCCAGCTTGATGATGACAAAGGTGTCGATCGGTTTCGGCTTCTCCTCATCCGTGCTTGAACGCATGCGGTAGATGATTGCGTAAGGCACGAAACGGCTGTCTTTCCGGAAACCGCGCCATTGGACAACTTCGTTTGCCTTCGAGGGGAACTGGCCGGGAATCCTGGTCAACGTGGCGGACCTGAGGTCGGTAGTCTTGCCGTTGATCTTGAGGTTGATCCAGCTGCGCAGATCGCCGCCCTCATGAATCACCTGGTAGCCGCCCAGTCCGGGGCACAGGTGGCGGAAGTGGTCGATCCCGGGGTTCTTTTCGAGCGTGGAGTCTTCCAGGATCTTCACCTTCTTCGGGTCCGTCGTGGTGAATTCCGAAACGGGCGCCTGCTGCGCGTGAACGGCCGTGCCGGAGACGCAGAGAGACAACAGGAGCGGGATGAAGAGCAATCGATTCACGCCCGGCATCTTCGCTGCGGTCCGGCGTCCTGACAATGATCGAATGAGCGACAAGGCCCGTGGCGTCCGCGCTATTTCCGGCCACCTCCCGGAGGTGTGCGGACCTCGCCGAAGTATTTTTCGCTCCGGTAGCGCAGCCACACGCGCAGCACCTGCGGGACCTTGGTGCGTTCCGCCTCGCTCAGCGATTCATAGAGCGCCATGGCCTTTGCGCGCTCGCCACGGCAGGCACGGTTGTTATGCGCGTCCCAGTAGCTCCGTGCCACGCGGATGCGCCGGCAGGTTTCCTTGATCAAGGCGACCCCGGTGAGCGGCTTTTCATTCTTCTTCGGTGGCATGGGAGTTTGACGTCCACGCACCCTAGCGTTTGGCCTTCGGCGGCGGAACAGGAATCGGAACCTTCGCGATGCCCTGGCACTTCCCGCTGACCGTGCTGGTGCCGATCACCCGGCCCGCAGCATCCCAGCTGGTGCCCGTGAAGCCTCCCGCGGGTTTGCTGTTCGTGGCTGTGCTGCCGGTGAACCGCCCGGACGCATCGCGATACTGGGTGTGGCTGCCGGTTCCCGCATTGGTCCGGGTGTCGGCGCTTCCGGCGAGACGACCGCTGGCATCACGATAGGTGGTGCGGGATGATCCGGCTGCGGTGGTGGTTTGAGATTGAGGTTGGGTCTGAGTTTGGGCCGTGCCGGTCATGCGACCGCTGGCGTCACGGCATACGGTGCTGGAGCCGCCGCCGGAGGTCGGGCGGGTGGTTGCGGTCCCGATGACCCGGCCCGCTGCATCCCGCGATACCGCTTGGACGGTGCCGCCCGACTGCTTCCGGCGCTCGATCGTCTGGACAATCCGCCCGGACGCATCGCGGACCACTTCCCGGCAGGTGTCGGCCACCAGCATGGAGGCCAGGGTCAAGGGGATCAAGGCAGAAAGGAAAATCACCTTCATGTGGGAATATAACGGAATCCGGCGGCGGGTCATTCGACGGGAAGGCCGCCATTTCCTCCCGCCCCTACTCCAGCAGTCTCACCGGCGGCTTGCCATCGGCCATGGCCAGCCCCAGCCGGTCGCGCGAATACCCCCCCATGGCCTTGCGCACCTCCGACCCCGGCCTTTTCCCTGACATTACTGACAAACCACCCCTGAAGAACGATGAGAGCTGAAATTGATCAAGAAAATGCCGCTCCCGCTTTCCTGTCGGCTGACGGATACCCCCAGAAGGAAGCGAAGTACCCGTTCTCGGATTCCACCGGTCTATTGGTCCTCATGCTGAAAGTGCTGCCACCCGGCTACAAATTCCGGGTGAACGCATGCGATCTGCATCGCAGCCTGCAGGTTGGCAGGGACTTCTCCAACTGGATCAAGGACCGTATTGTGCAGTTCGAATTCGTTGAGAATGAGGACTTTGAGGTTAACGCCAAATTTGGCGAAAAACCCCAGGGTGGCAGACCTGCCATCGATTACATGCTCACTTTGGACATGGCGAAGGAGCTGGTCGTGAAGGGTTTCAAGGGCGAGGAGCAGCTTGCCGAGGTCGCGCTTGATGATGTCCTTAGTTAGAAATGTTTCCTCCGCTGCACGCTCGATGAAGCGGCGGCGTTCGGTGTCGCGGCACAGGTCAAGGGAGTCGAGGTGGAACAGGCCGCCGGGCCCGGTGGGACGCAGGGTGATCTTGATGGACTCGGGAGAATTGTTCTTTTCGAGGCCGGTGAGGCGGTAGAGGCGGTCGCCTATTCACCCCCGGGGTTGAGCTTCTCCTCCTTGATCTTTTCCGGCTTCACCGTGTCCTCCGTCATATCTGGAAAGAGCTCATGGAACTTCTTCTCCTTTTCGGCGGGAGACAAGGCATCGTAGGCATCGCCGGGCGACGGTTCCTCACGGAGCAGCCAGAACATCGCGCCCCCCAAGGCTCCTGCCGTCAGCAGCCCGGCTAACAGGGATGGCACAGGATTCCCTCGGGCCGGCGCCTTCTCACATGCGGGCATCGGGCTTATGGACTCCGCCTGCTGCCGCTTGCGACCGATGATAAGGGCCACATAGTAGAACACCACGAAGAAACAGCCCACAAAACAATAGGCCGCGGACTTGCAGATTTCCGGCACGAGGACGCAGGTCCAGAAGACGATCACAATGCCAAGCATAAAAAACTTGTGGCCGATGCGCATCGGGGCGAACCAGCAGGCCAGGAAGTTGACCATCGGGATGAATGGAACCAGCAGCCAGAATGTCATGTTGGGAGCCGTGGCGGCCGGCTCCCCATCTAACGCCTGACCGCACGCTCCGCAGAAACACGCGCCGGGATTGATCGGCGCACCACAATTATCACAGAATGGATTTGGATGGTTCATGGGGAAAACAGGGTGGCCGTGTGGACTAACAGCTCAAGACACGTGCCGGGGGCGACTGTTGGAGTCCCCTTTCCTCGACCATCGCGGCGACCGCCTGATAGTTTTGCGGGGTACAATAAAGCCGGATGCGGGAAAAGATGCCGCCCTTGAGGAAGATGACGCGCTGGGCGGGATGGAATTGGATTTTCCGCAATTCGTTCCATGCGATGCGGGTGTTTTGCCCGGACATGCCGAGGGCTCCGGCACCGACGGCCCCCGGCTTGCGTGCCAACACACCAAACAGGATGGCGATCAGGTTGATTCCCTTCATGCGCTTGGACCCCGACCTCATTTGGATGCCGTCGCTGTTGAGCGTGAATTCCATCGGCACACGGTTGCCCATGATCATGACAAACAGCAGCGTGCTGAAAATCAGCAACACCGCCCCGATGCCTGTCATCAACAAGGCCGTCCACATCCCGTCCACTCCTCCAGGAATCCCAAAAAGCGGCAGGAAAATCGCCAGGGATATCACCAAGGTCCAACCCAACCACTTCACCAAATCCGCTAGAAAAAACCGGTTGTTGAGCAGCGTCATGTCGGCCTGCCAGACCAACCCGCCCGCAGCCCCCACGTCTGAAACGGCGGCATCCGCGGGCTTGCCGAGCGAATGCCCGCACTGGCCGCAAAATTTTGCGGCCTCGCCGAGGGGCGCGCCGCACTGGGAGCAATAAGCCTGCGAGCTCATTGCTGTGTCTTAGCCACTTTCATGCGGTTCTACAACCACGATCCTGATCTATTTGGCGTTACATTCCAAACTTGACAGTCTGTTTCAGAATGGCTATCTGCAAGCACCTTGCAAAGGTGGGTGCAAATTTCATCCTTGAATCCCGGCGAATTGCCATCACTCAAGACTCGGATTCCACGCATCCCAACTCACCAGAACCAAAATCATTGATGAAAACGATGCCTCTCCGCCTAGTTTCGTGCCTCATCATGTTACTCAGTGCCGCCACCTCCGTGGCGCAACTCAAACTGCCTTGGGAAAAAAACCCGCCACCGAAAACCGGTCCGGCGGAAACCCAACCGGATCCAGCGGGCGTGCCGTCCGGAGCGAACGTGGTCGCGGGCGTCTTGAATCAAGGAAGCATCCCAAAGACTTATCTGGAATTTGCGGACGCTGTCCTCAAGCGGGGCCTGGACGGAGTGAGCGAACGGGACATGCTCTATCTGATGTCACAACCGCAGGATTTTAACAAACTGATTGCCGCTTGGCGTCTCAAAGGCGCCAAGCAGTCGGAGTTGGTGGACAAGATTCTGGGTGCCCGGCAGCGGGTGGTGAAACGCGTGCTTGCCATGTTGCGCAGTCAGGGCGGACAGGCGCGGACACAGGCCGTGATTGCCATGGGCTCATGGGCGACGGAACTGAATGCCGGGGACATGGATGCGATCGTGCATGGAGGCCCGAAGGCGGCCTGCGAGTTCAACGGAATGCTGGACAAGGAGATCAACCGGATTCTGGGGGTGGAAGGCGATGATGTGTTTTCCACCATGGGCAGACAGGTACGCCTAACAGTCGAACGCTTCGAGATTTTCGTCTCCACGCTGGATGATTTCGGATATAAACAGTTAGGATCGTTGCTGAAGGAAGCGCGGAAGTTGCCGCCCGAGAAGGGGGCCGCCTTGCTGCGGGAGAGCAGCAACGAATTGCTGTTGCGCAATCTCAAGGCGCAGCAGCGGGCGGTGTTGAATCCTGAAGTCTACCCGGGCGAGTCGGGCCGTGCGTTCGCCACGGACTATGCCAAGAAAAAAGGCCGTGTCTGGTCGGTCAACAAGGTGGGCACCTTGCAAGGCGGACAGGAACGCCTGATCAGCGGATTGGCTGACGACATTTTGAAGGAACTGGGGCTCGCCGTGGATGAGCCGTTGCAGTGCGTGTTCAATTTCTCACGGGTGGCCACGGAATATGCCGAGTGGCTTCAGCGCGATAGCCGTGGCGCCCGCGAGCAGGCCAAGGGCTTGCAACGGATGCTCAAGGCATTGAAGCCGTCGGATGCGCAGACCCTGATGAACCATGCCGCGTATGAAAACATCATCACCACTGCCGAGGTCATTGCCAAGGCGTCACGCGAGGATTTGGCGGCGGTGCAGGAAATCCTCCTCCGTTTCGGCACCGATGAAGCCGCGTTCAGTCGCGCGGGGCAGGAAATCCTGTGGGAAGCCGTCAAGATGTCCAATGTCGAGGTGATGGAGCAGATTCATGCCAATTCCATCATGTCCCAGATCGCGAAGCTCAAAGGCCGTGAACTGGATGCGGAGTTCCATCGGATTTACGACTATCTCATGAGTCAGGAACAACTGGCCGGCTACGCGAAGCTCAATCAGAACCAGTTGCTCCAGTTGTCCAAGGACTTGCCCCATGAAATTCCCTATCGTGAGGAATACGCGGCCTTGCTGGAATATATGTCGGAGGGAGCGAAAAAGGAAATGAAGGGCGCCAAGGATATGCTCGTTCGTCTGTTAGATATGGCCGGAAAACAGGGACGCTTGAATGACAAGGCGGTCGCCGAGGCCACCGCATTGGTCCAGGCGGAGAAGGAACTCACCGAAGAAATGAAAACCGCAGTCGCCGGATTGCGGCGGGATTTGGCGGAGTTGGCCAGCTTTCATGCGATGGCACCTCCGGGCACCACGCTCGAGGATAGCCTGCGCATTCTCAGCCAATACCGCAGCAAGGGGCCCACATTGCAGATGGCCGTGGATTTGGATGCCCTCGTCCAGTGGATCACTTCGGTTACGGATGTGGAACTCCTGCGCATGGGTTTCCGCGAAAGCGAACTGGCTGTCTTGCGACAACTGTCCAAGGCCAAGGCCGCCGGATTGAACCCCGCCAAAGTCGGTGAAATCGCTCAAAAAGGGTCGCCGAAAAGCTGGGGTGCCACGGTACTCTATATCGGCGTGGGCGGCGGCATTACGCTCTATCAGATGATCCAGGCTGCGAATGATCCGAACTCACC
>Ga0268284_1001554_pt1 | contig 11567 bp, 4 predicted proteins | sample saktaG_14_FD_190137 | JGI IMG/M metagenome (GOLD analysis project Ga0268284, IMG submission 190137) | Saline water microbial communities from Sakinaw Lake, British Columbia, Canada - sak_2013_06_06_40m | ecosystem: Environmental > Aquatic > Non-marine Saline and Alkaline > Saline ... | reverse complement strand
GTCTGCGAGTCGGACGCAACGCCCGCGCTGGAGGCGTATCCCTCATATTGGGCGCGCACCGTGTCGCTCAGCAGAACAGGACGCACGGTCCCGAGCACTTTCGCTTTTTCATTGCGAATCGAATCGGCATCGAGGGAGGCTGGCGGTTCCATCGTCGCGAGCGTCAGCAATTGAAGCAGATGATTCTGAAACATATCGCGCAACACCCCTGCCTGATCATAGTAGCCTGCGCGGCTGCCCACATCAATCTTCTCTGCCACCGTGATCTGGATATTCGATATATAACGCCGATTCCAGAGTGGTTCGAAAAACGTATTGGCGAAACGAAGGAAAAGAATATTTTGCGCCGTGTCTTTTCCAAGGTAGTGATCAATGCGATACACCTGCTCTTCGCGAAACGCGGCATGCACCTGTTCATTCAGCTTCTGCGCAGAGGCCAGATCCGTCCCAAAGGGTTTTTCAATCACGATGCGCCGCTTGCCGTCCTTCTCACTGTTCATGCTGGCAGCAGCCAGATATTCGCAGGCCGGACCATAAAACTCAGGTGCTGTGGCCAGATAATATACGCGATCAGCAGGTTCTCTTTCGATGCCAGAAAGATACGTCTGCAGACAGCCGTAATCGGCTGCGACTTGCAAATTTCCACGGAAATAACTGATGCTCTCCTCAAAGGCATTCCAAGCCCCTTCATCAAAGGCGATGCCGCCGTACTCCTTGACGCCGTCACGCAGACGGTCACGGAACTGATCATCGTTCCAGTCCCTGCGTGCGACGCCCACAATGCGAAGCCCCGAGGGGAGACGATTCTTTTTGAAATTACTAAAAAGAGCCGGGATCAGTTTGCGCTGGGTCAAGTCACCGGAAGCGCCAAAGATGACAACCGTGCTTTTCCTTTCAGCCGTAATTTTTTCATTCATGGGCTCTCGTTTACTTGCTTTCGATCGCCACGTCGCAGAAAGTCAGGGCGGCGATGTTGTTCTGGCCGTACAGAATGTTCTTGATGTCCCACTTCTTGTCCACGAGATAGGTAATCGCTTTTGCGGTGGACGGCGCTGCCAACTTGAGCGTGATGGTCTTCCCGGAGACTGAGCCCGCAACCACGCCACCCTCCTTTCCATCAAGATAGAATTGACTAACTAACGCATCCGCCCACACCACAGGCTGGTCAAACACCAGGGCGATCTCGTCCTTCTTGTCGCTCGTGTAGCAGGCCTTCAGTATGTCCGGCGGGGTGATGGGCTTGTCGAAAACTCTCCCGTAGTTATCCCGTTCCACGAGGCGAGCCATTGAAACGCCCATCTTCTCGTAGTCCGCCAAGTTGAAGTGGCAGGCCCCGCTGAGCAGATCAAGTGTGGACATCACACCCACGTTTGAATAAAGGCGGGTGAACGTCCGCTCGACATCTCTCAGCTTGTCGCTCGCGCCATTGCCGCCCATCGAGCAGGAGTTCGGCCAAATCTGATAGACATAGTAGTGCTGGAGATTGGGAAAATCAAGCTTCCATGCCGCAGTCAAATCCACAAAATACCGCTGGTAGGTCTCGCAGCCATAGCAATTGTCCGGCCCATCGAACCCCTGGTCGCTTTCGCCCTGATGCCACAGCGCCCCGCGGATGCCATGCGTCAGGTTGGCCGCGACCACACGTTGCAGCAGGTTGCAATAAATCGGGCGTTCGGTCGGATTCAGATGATTGGCCGGATCGGGCATGTGCTCGTCAATCCGTGTGCCTCCGACGGCCCCGTTCAGGATGCAAATCGGCATGCGCTCGTCTTCCATCACCTTCCTGGCCAGCGCCATGCACCAGGCGCCGACAAAATGCACGCGGTCTGGCGATTCAGGCGTCAAGCGCTGGATCACAGCGTTCCCCCAGCCTCCTCCGACGGGGTCCCCTGCTTCACCATTGCCGCCAAAGCTGCGTATCCACGTGCTGCTATAGTCGGCGAGTTCCGGACGGTCTTTCTCATTCGCGTAGTTGTAGGCCACGGCATTGGACTGGCCGTTGACGATGTAGGCATCGCCGCATACGAGGTTGGTGACCGTATTCAGCACCGTCTCGGCGCTGCCGCTCTTCGTCCCGAACTCGACCTTGTATTTGATCAGCCCGGCCTTGAGCTTGAGCGCAAAGGCGTAGGTTTTATCCGCCATGACTTTTCGACTTTCGTTGCGGATGAGCTTATCATCGGCATACAGCTTCACGAACACGGAGTCTGCGGCGTTGCTGAGGGTGCCGTTGTAGAACAGCGTACCCTCGTTCTTGTCATCGCGTGCAAAGAACTGGTTGTTGATTGGCTTCTCGTCCTTGCCCGGCGTCCGTTGCACCCACGCATCTTTTGCAGGCTCCTTGACCACGATCTGGCACGACTGCGTTGTGGGCGTGCCCCCATTACTCACGGTTGCTGTCACGGTCAGCGTGCCGCTGTTATTGGCGCGCAGGAGGGTGAGTTTCCCGGGGGCGATATCCTTGATGATTGCCATGCCTGAGAGCGTCCACTCATATTTCAGGGCATCGGCGCCCTTGGCCTGCATCGCCTGCAGATTGGTGATCTGCGGCACGACTTCGATGGTCTTGCGGCCATCCCACTGCGCCGGAGCAACGAGGGAGAAGACAGGATCGGCGATATCTTTCTGGATGGTCACGGGAATTTCCAAGGTCTTCGTCCCGCTAGCAAACACCGCTTTCAACTGAAGGACGAGGGAGGTGTCTTTCTTCACCCGGCCCGCATCCATGACAAATGCAAACGTGTCCACAGCAGCGAGCGTTTCCTGCCCGTCTTTCTTGATGATCCAGAACAACTTCCGCGCGCCTCCAGCCTGGGCCGTCACGGTCACACGCTTGCCTTCCTTCAAGGCTATCTTCTTCTCTGAAACGGAGAAGGCTGAACCGGACTGCATGATCGGACCCACCACCGTCTGCAACGGTTTCTGGTTGGCGTATTGCAACTTCGCCCAGTCCGCGGAGCGCTCAACCTTGGAGACGCGCACCTCGTCCATGTCACCGTTGAAAACAAAGTTGCCCCAGCCGCCGATAAACATCTTTGCCGGACTCTTGATATTCAACGGGCTGTCAGCGGTCTCAGAGGCTCCGTCGAGACACCCGTTCACATACAACCGAGAGATGCCCTTCTGATAGGTGTGCAAGACATGCACCCACTCGGACAAGGGGAGCGGACTCTTGGCCCGCAGGCTCGCGCCCGAACCGTAGCAATCCATCGTCATGCTCGGCGGCTTGTTCAAAATCATTTGCACAACTGCCTTGGGCTCGCCGTTACCCCAGCAGACGATGCGGTCACCCGAGGTCTTGGCCTTGAACCAGACTTCCGTGGAGTGGGAGCTGGAGCCCGTGGGGAAGGTGGTGATGTTGTCCCCGCCAAAAATTCCCTTACCCGGCTTAAAGCGCCGGCCCTGTCCGAACACCCCGGCCACTGCCGTGGTGCCTTGGTCCTTGCCTTCAAGCACGCCGGTCGCATCCTTCGTCGGATCGTCCAAGTGAAAGACGCTGAGGTATCCATTGCTTTCATTGAACACCGCTTTGCCATTTGATTCGCTGGCCGCATCAGCCTTGCCCCAGAACATTTTGACCTCCTGCTGCGCATTGCCCTTAATCACGGGGATACGCACCCAGATGGCAGCGGTTCCCACGGTCGCATCCCAACCGTCAACCTGATAGGCCAGCGGTTTGCCATCTGCACTTGCGAAGCGGATGTCTTCTCCGTTGGCTTTCGCCTGTTTAAAATCGAACCCCTCCTTGTTCAGACGCACCAGCAGCGGGAAGCCCTCTGCCAAAGCCGTGGCTGGTAGATCCGCACCTTCCGGCGTGGTCAGGATAGCCATCGAACCCGAATGCTTCCAGCCGGGATATTGAGCCAATACTGTTTGGAGCATCGCCAGAAAGGCGATCATGAAAACCGTCATTTTTTTCGTCATTTACTTTCCCCTTTTGATTGCGACTATAACACACTTCCTAAAGTTTGTCATGTGGCATAAAGTGGCCACAGGGTTTATTTCATGGTTTTGGATCAAAGAATATTCCGCTCAGCGTCAGGGTTTCGCCGCGGACCTTGTTGAAACGAAACCTGGCCGACTTGTTATAGGTGAACACAAGATACTTGCCGCCGGCAAAGCTGTCCACGATTTGGACCGGGGCGACGAGTTTCAGCGTGGTCGCATCCATCATCTCGACGGCCTCGCGCCTGCCTTGCTTGTCCCAGTCAACGAAGTAAAGCGCCACCTGAAAATCGCGTGTTCCCTCCACGCCGATGTTCAGGGTCATGGTCTGGTCGCTATTTGAGACACAGGCGGCGTTGCGTGGTGTGGCGTTGTCGGGGGCCGGCGCGAGCGCCCTCGGATCCGGCGTGTTATTTGTCCAGGTCATGCAATCGGGCCGTCCGGATTTAGGAAAGGCCCGGTAATATTCGAGGGAGGTCACATACGAAGGCAGCGACTGCTTGTCGCCGCTTGCCCCCTTGTAGTTGCAAAGGGCATATCCATCCTTGCCATAAACGCCACCCCAATTCCCGCTGGTCGTGGAATCCAGCTTGATGAATCGGGCCGCATAGGTCTCGGGCGGCTCATGATACGCGGGCGTGTTACCGTGATACGACACCTCGAGGGTGTAGCTCCCCGGCTGCACAGCGTTAAAATAGACAAATTCCGAATCCTGGCTGGCGTTGCCGATGCCGGTTACTGGATGGCCGGTGCCGTCCCATGCCAGGGCTCCGTTGATCGAAATGGACGTGATGGCTTTTTCCACCTTCGGTATCCCGATCCTTCCGATTGTGCCGGCAGGAGCATTCACCGTGCATCTGCCTGCGGTCACGTCAAAACTCGCGCTGATCTCCCCCTGAGGGGTCGGGGTCTTGCCCGACACACGGGTGAGTGACCTGCCAAGGTGCGGAACGATATCGTACGTCTTGAAGCCGGGGGTTGTCGGCTTGATGCCGAGCACCTCCTCATTGAGCCACTTGACAGGCCCCGCGCCCCAGGGATGACAAAGACTCGTAATGCCGCTCTGGCTATTCGGCGGAGGGTCGCTTATGCCGACCCCGCTATTCCAGGACGGCCGGTAACATTCCCACGGTGCGGTCCCGCCCAATTTTATGACACCCCCCCAAAGATCCCGTATGGACGAGAAGGCGTCATCATATTGGTTCATGCGGGCCATTGCCTGAATGATGAACAACTGGCAAAACGGATCGAGCGACAAGCGGTTCACCCGGTCGAGGAATTCCTTTTCAACAATGGCCTTCCGCTCATCGCTGTTTAACAGTCCTGAAGCAGCCACCTCAGCAAGCGCATGCAGTCCGAACCCGGAGTACCAGGTCCTGTTGTTGCGCAGTTCGGCTATTTTGGCTTCGGCGTACCCGTTATATCTGGCCTGCAGGTCGGCTCGTCCGTAGGCGCCCATGGCTACCGCGAAATCCTTCCATAACCGTATCGACAACATTTTATAGGCATTTTGCGCCTCCTGTGCTTCCGGCGACGCAGCCCTGTACCAGATTTCGAATCCCGCGCATAACCGCTCGTCCCACCCGAAAAACCGAAGGGCGGGGTTCGTCCCATAAATTTTATGTGCGTTATCGAGGATCGCGCATGCGGCATCGATGTGCTTGCCCATCAGCGCGGCATCCCCGGTATAATCATAATAATCTAGCAGTCCTATCACCCAGTAGAGCGAGTAGGCGATGATGCCATTGTTCCCCCCCGCCGTGATGTCGATATTCGCCTTTACAAAATCGGAGTTGCTGAAGGCAACGAGCGCCGCAGCCTGCGACGCCGGCGCATCACCCACCCACGGTATCCGGTCGCCGCGTTCCATCAATATGGAACTGAAATAATTTGAGACCAGGCATATTTTCACTCCGTAGGCGCACATATACCATGCCTTGGTCAGCATCGGGTCACTGCAGGAAAAGCTGCCGGCGTAGTTGGTCGGCTTCACCTGGCAAACGGCCCGGATGCCCTTGATATGCCACGGGCTGGCGGGCGCCTTCACGTGGATCCATGCGAAGCGCACCCCTTCATAAAGTTCTTTGTTGAGCTCAAGCCGATAGGTGTCGCCATGCTTGACTGGGACCATGGTCTTGTGCGGCGCGGGTTGGTTGTATTCACTGATGCTCATCTCAACCCCGCCCGGGCAGTCCGGACTGTCAAACTCTACCCACGCCGCGCTCTCGCGCCCGAAATCCAGCAGAATCGCCCCTGCACCCGTGACCGTCACGTCCGGGGAATCGCCGGCCAGAGATGTTAGATTGGCGAAGGATTCCGGCTTGTCCGCAGAGACCACCTTGGGTTTGAGCAGATAGATCTCCAGCGCGTCGGACGCCTTGGGGGCCGGCCAGCGATAGGCGACCAGCGGATCCAGGGATTCGGGCACAGCGGGCCCGCTGAAGCTGCCGCTGCCGACATACGCGTAGGGCTCGGCAATCGGCGACTTGCCCCAGATGGCCCGGGTCTCCGCGCCCACAAGGGCGGCATGCCATGCCTGGGCCATCTTCAGGGAGCCCGCCACATTGGGATGCACATTGTCTTCGAGATCCTGAAGATTGAGGGCTTCCATCGGAACATGGATCACTTGCCGTCCCTTGGCCTGATGACTGGCGACGATTCCAGGAATGAGCGTGTTGAACTCCTGTATCTTGGTCATGACCGGACCCGTCTGCGGGGTGATTGACGCGAGATAAAGTTTCACGTTGGGCAGAAGCGCGTAGATGTCGGTTACCAGCTTGTCCATGCGGGCTTTGAGTTCCGGCACGGTGGCACCCCCTACGTCGTTGGCACCGATCGCCAGCAGAATACGGTCGGGCGGGTCGGCTTTCACAAAGTCGGGCAGGTTGGCACCGATCCATTCCATGCCCATGCTGCTATGGCCCTCGTGGTGGTCCTGCCCGGCCGCTGTGAGAGCGGCCGTCGGGTTTTCAGTCAGCGAGCCGACGAACTGGAATGCATAGCCTCCGTTTTTCAGCAGGGTAAACAACGGATCTCGGAACGCGCCGGCAGGAGCGCCCTTGGTGATCGAGTCGCCCAGGGGCATGATCTTGCCCAGATTCATGGTGGCTTGTGCCGGGCATAGGGTGGCCAGCAAAACCGTCACGACGCTGGTCATGGCCACCACGCAACGGCCTATCCTTGCGGTTTTCATGACGACCTTCATTAACAATCGATTGCTCATTTGATTTGATCTATTTGGTTTCCAAAACTTTAAGAGCTGGCGTATGATTAACATTCTTGTTCCCTTTCCAGATATCCACGGTGACATCATTTTTTTGCGGGGTACCTGGTGTGCTGCGCCCCTCAGCGATGTATTTCTCAAGCAACCGGGTCAGGCGTTCCACCACGTCAGGGTGTTTGTCCTGTACATTGACGCTCTCCCGGACGTCGCCTGACATGTCGTAGAGCTGCACCGTGGGCAGGCCCTGCTTTACGGCGTCGGCCTCTTTTGGTTTGCTCCATCCCCCAGAACCAGGGCACAATTCCAGCTTCCAGTTTCCCTGACGGATGGCGAACTTTCCATCAATCGAATGGTGTACCACCGCTTCGCGCAAGGGACCCGAATCCCGGCCGAGCAAGGCCGGCAGCATACTCACACTGTCCTCTCCCGCATCAGCCGGAACCTTGAGCCCGGCAATCTCCGCACACGTCGCCAACAAGTCTGTCAAACAGGTCAATTGGCTGCTGCTCGCTCCGGCATTGATCTTTCCGGGCCAGCGGCAGATGAACGGGATTCTGTGCCCTCCATCCCAGATGTCCGCCTTGTGCCCGCGGAAGATGTGATTGGGGAAATGCCCTTTAGACTCGAGTTCAGGAATCCCCGCAGCCGGCGAACAACCGTTATCGCTGGTAAATATCACCAGGGTCTGGTCCGCAATTCCATTCCGCTCAAGGGCAGCCATCACTTCGCCCACCGCCCAGTCGGTTTCCATCACAAAATCGCCGTACCTGCCCAGCGCGCTTTTTCCCCGCCACTCGGCGGACGGCACGATGGGCGTGTGCGGTGAATTCAATGGCATATAAATGAAGAATGGCTTGTCGTTCGTTGCGCCGGCACACTGCCGGTCAATATACCCAACCGCTTTACGGGTTAGGGTTGGCAGCACCTCCACGGCCTTGAAACCCGTGGCGGTCAATCCCTGACGCCCTCCTTCATTGGTGATTTCGGTGGGAATGCTAACAGCCTGGTTATTCTCGATATACACGTAAGGCGGCATGTCCAACGATGCCGCAATGCCATAGAACGCATCGAATCCACAGTCGGACGGCCCGCCTTTGACCGGCTTGCTGAAATCGACGTTGGCGGCGTTCTTGATCCCGTTGCCCGAGGGGTCGCCGTTGGTCAACGGCCAGTCCATTCCAAGATGCCACTTGCCGAAGCAGGCCGTGGTGTATCCCGCTTGTTTGAGGAGCGAGGCAACCGTGACCCGGCCGGGCGCAATCAACCGCTGCGAATACCCATCGAGAACCCCTTTCTGTACCCGCGTCCGCCAGCAGTAACGCCCGGTCATGATCCCATAGCGTGTCGGCGTGCAGACCGATGACCCGGAATGCGCGTCAGTAAAAACCATGCCGGCACCCGCAAGCCGGTCAATGTTGGGCGTCGCAATCTTCCCCTGGGGATTCAGGCATTTGACATCTCCATACCCCAGATCGTCACAAAGAATATAGACGATATTCGGCAGTTTTCCCAGGGGTCTCTTTTCCGGCAACCCGAGGTGCGTCTCCTCGCCCGGCTGGACGGGATCTGCTGCGCGCAGCCCGGCCAGCGGCAGCAACAGGAGGGACATCAAGATGGAAGCCAAGCGGTAATTGAGGTGATTTTGCACAGGACATTCCGATGGTCATTTGAGTTTCATCAGTTCAGGCTCACCTCCAATGAGGCGCCGGCTCTGGCCGTGGCGTCTACCTGTTTGACTTGGTCACCGAAGAGCACGACTTGCCGTAAAGGCAGTTCTCCGGCGGCCAGATCAATCGTCAGAAGATGCCCCTTTCCCGTTTTCTTTAATGTCACCGTGCCCCAGGCACCGTCAGTCGAGAAAAAGGTCTTCAAGTCATCGCTGGGCAACTTAGGATTGAGCCAGAGGCAACGATCCACAGCCGAGTAGCGAAGACCGGTAAGAGCCAGCAGCAAGCTGTAGTTGGCCATCGAGCGGATGTAATAGCCACCGCACTGAATCTGGTTATACGGATCGCGTTTGCGTCCATCAAACCGGTCACGGATCGCCTTCATCACCGCGAGGCCTTCAAGAATATGGCCATGGTTCACGAGATTGCCGGCAACCTGGTCCTCGTAGCCCACCTCGATCGTGTCGGCGTAGAAAAGAGCCTGGGCTGGGCGTCCGCCCTTGGGCCAGGAGCAGATGACCAGTCCAGCATCGTCATTCATCGCCAGGGTGTAACCGGTATTAAGAATCTTCCGGCAATCCGAGACAAAGTTGTATTTGAAGACCGAGGCGATGGCCGTCTGCATGTGGTCGCGCGGGTAGATGTCGCCCAGCCCGAGCATGTCCGACCACCACTGGCCGATGAGTTGTTCGCTGATGACGCCGTTGAGCCAGGTGTTGCGGGTGTCCTTGCCGTCATAGACTTGGCGGTAATACTCGCCATTCCAGCACAACTGGTCGGTCTTTTGGCGGCCGTTTTCGAACACGCGACGGCAGTCGTCCGCCAGCGCTGTGTCGCCCACGGCCCGAGCCATCTTCTCTCCGGCGAGCATGCCCGCCATATACATGCTGTTGCCGAAACTCTCATAGCCACGCAAATGTTGGTCAAGCGTGCAGCGCCAACTGGAGTTGGTGTCGAGCAGTCCGTCGCGGTTGACATCCCACTGCTTCCAGGGAAACTCGACGGCCTTCTTGATTCCTGGCCACTGTTTCCGCAGCCACGCGGTGTCACCGGAGATCTGCCATTCGCGACAGGTGCGCAGAAGCGTGCCGAAGTGGCCGTCAAAGGCCGTGTCTCCATCAACAACGCGGGTCGGCCAGACGCGAGTCGCCATGCCGCCGTTGGGCTTGATGCGCGTGGAGTAGTCGAACTCCCGCATCCCACGTTCGAGAGCGGGGAAAAGATACGCAATCGACTGAACGTAATGCCAGACCTGATCGACCGTGCCTTCGCACGATCCACTGTTGGCCCAGCAACCTTCCCATCCATGCAGGGTGCCGTTTGCTTCGCGGAACACCGTCGGCGAGCGCAGAATGGCCAACTGGCTAGAGATCGACTCCAGGATGACTCCCGGCAGGGTCGAGGCGAAGAAGGTCTGCTGGAACAGACGCGTCTGACTCTCCAATCGCTGGCGGTTGGCCATCAGGTACTCCGCCGCCGCGGCGGCGTCGGGCCATTGGGTGACGTAATAGTTGCGCACGCCGGGAACATCTTTACGTTCGGGAAAACACCAACTGATTATCAGCGGGATGTTGGTGCTGCCGCCGGGCTTGAGCGTGAATTCCCAACCCATGGAACCCACGCCACCGGCCCACGATTCGTTGGTACTCGCTGTTCCGTTTCGCCGTTTCTCAATTTCCTCAAGCGTGGCGGAAAAGTCATACCGGCCATTGACCCCAAACGTCTCAGCGAAATGCTGGAAGCCGCCGGTGGGGAATAATGTTGAAGGCTCCCATCGTTTCTGCCAGGTGGTGACCCGACAGGGCGATGCCACGGCCAGACTGCCGTTCTGGGCGCCACTCTCACGGCGCATCAACAGCAGGTCGAAGCCATCGCGTCGGAGCAACTCGGTACGCGTCCCGTCGTCATTGCCTTCATTGGCAAGATTCTTGAGGTTGTATCCCAGTGTCCCGGTCACGGTCTTGCCGGAGACGTTCGTGAGGGTAATGGTCAGACAGGCCACAGGCAGGGAGGATTCACGGTCGTTTCCAGGAATGAACGGGCTCCAGCCCTCAATGGTTGCCTCCAGCGGCATGCCCCGATCCTTCAGCATCACCTTGGCAAACGGAAACCGGCCAACAAACGCCGCAGAACGCATGTGCGGTAACCCTGATATGGCGAGCGGCCCGGTGCTCCAGTTCTCATTCCCCCATCCGTAGGGAACCGCCGGATCACCTTCCAACACCCGGAAAGACGCTTCCTCATCCTCGGCTTTTACCCACACCCCCAGAAAAGAAAACTCTGGGCGGTAGCCGCAATTCGGATTTCCGAAGAGCGACCAGTCCACCAGCGCTCCGCGGCCGTTCAGGGCAATACAGCCCGAACCGATCCCTCCAAGCAAAAAGCGCACCTGGTCCAGATACACGCCTTCATACCTGTCACGCACGTGAGGCGAGAGCAACTCCTCCTCCGTGTACGGCAACGGTTTGATGGGTGAGGGCAAGCGGTCAGATGCCCGCAACCTTGGCATCATCGCTAGAGTAACGATCACAAATAAAATGCGCACAGGATACGCATTGAGAAGGAAGTATGCCGTCGTGTCTGATAATGTCTTCATTTGTTACATTATAACCAGACCTTTCAATGATTGCAATAGTCATCAACATGGGGGGACAGGGCGTTTTTATTTGAACGGTTTTTGAGCGGTTATTACTTGGATACATATTCGCACTGGACAATCGGCCGTATTTTTG
>Ga0268284_1001553_pt1 | contig 11573 bp, 10 predicted proteins | sample saktaG_14_FD_190137 | JGI IMG/M metagenome (GOLD analysis project Ga0268284, IMG submission 190137) | Saline water microbial communities from Sakinaw Lake, British Columbia, Canada - sak_2013_06_06_40m | ecosystem: Environmental > Aquatic > Non-marine Saline and Alkaline > Saline ... | reverse complement strand
ACGTAGTCTTCAGACGTCACCTGGGAGCCGTCGCTCCATTCCAGGTCGGGGCGGATATTGATGGTGTAAACCAGGCCGTCCGGGGAAGCTTCGATGTCCCTGGCCAGGCAACGCAGGACGATATTGAATTTGTTATCGTAGCCGGCCAGTGATTCGAGCGTATAGCCCACATAGCCGAAAGACGATGCGTCGGCTGCCAGTATCCAGTTCAAGGTTTCTGCCTCGCCGCCGGATATGTCACCCTCGATAAAGTTGCCGGCCGGTTTGGGTGCAGGCGCCGAGCAGCCCGACATAGCCGATATCAGCATGCTTACGGCTACCAGTGCGCCAGTCCACTTCATGAGTTTATATTTAGCCACTTCTTTTCCCTCGTTCCTGATTTAGTCCACCAGGGATTATTCAGTGTACCAGAACTGGCAATTGCTCAGGATATTGTATCCGGGTTCCACGCCCTTGATATTGCTGCGGAAGGCGAAATTATCTTTGTAATAAGCGAGGATATCGACTGGTTGGGCATCTGATATCGCCTGCGCCAGTTCGTCATATATTTTCTGTCGGTTCTGCGGGTTGATGGCCTCAGCAGACAGGGCGCGCAGATAAAGCGCGTCAACTTTCTCATTATAGAAGCCGAAGATATTCAGCCTGCCTGTTGACGTAAAGAATATCCCGCTGCGCCCGATAGCCAGGGCATCGCCAAAAGAAGACAGTATTACCAGGTCCCAGGGCTGGCTGCTTACAGCGCCTGGCCCGCTGTTATAGTCGGGGGTCTTATCGCTACCCGGCAGTTTATTAACGAATATCTCCTTGGCTATGAAATCCTGGACCTGGTATTTTGGATCCACGTCCAGTCCGATACTTTTCAGGTTCTGGCCGACGATATAGGCCACGCTTTTTTGCACCTCGCTGTCTATGGCAATAGGGATTATCAGCTTGATGGGTTTGCCATCCTTATCCACGAAAAGCTGTTTGCCATCTACATCCTTCATCTCGTACCCGGCAGCTTTTATCAGGTCAATGGCCTTCCGGGCATCGGCGCCGGAATTCATACCGAGTTTTTGCAGCACGCTTTCGTTGTACCAGGGCGAATACGGAGGTATGAAGCTGTATGCCGCGTCGGCATAGCCACCAAATATATCATTGACTACTGCCGGCTTGTCGATAACCATGGAGATGGCCTTCCGCACATTGGCATCTTTGAGTCCGGCCCAGCCATTGTCGCGCTGATTATAGGCCACCATAACAAACTGCCCCGTGGGGACAGTTACAACACTTAAATCCTTATTATTGCGGAATGTGTTAGCGTCCTGCGGTTCGACATAAGTGTAAGACACCTTGCCCTCATTAAGAGCTTCATTTATCGCCGACTGCAAGCCCATCTGCTTGATAGTATATTTTTCAAAATAGGGCGCGCCGTTGTCCATGGCCAGGTAGTAGGTGGGGTTACGCACCATAACAAAACCCTCGGCCGCGGTCCAGGAGACTGGCCTGTAGGGGCCCATATTGCCGCAGTAACTCATGTTAACCAATTCAGGAGCGGCAGTGAAATCCTGGGCCTTGTTTTCGTAACTGCTCACGAGCTTCTTGGGATAGGGCATCAGGTCATAGATGGAGTATGCGAAGTTAGGATCGGTGGTCCTGCGCACGATTTTAAAGACTCTATCGCTGATAACTTCGGGGTGCACATTGACCGCATTGCCGGACACCAGTTCCATCCAATTCGGCCTTTCAGCGCATTCAAGCCAGTCGGCCAGCATGATATTTTTCAATGTGTAAACGTAATCTTCCGCGGTAACTTTGGTGCCGTCCGACCATTTCAGGTCGTCCCTGATGGTCACCGTGTAAACCAGGCCGTCAGCCGAGACCTCAACGTCTTTGGCCAGGCATCTCAACTGCAGCTTATACTGGTTATTAAATACAGCCAGGGGTTCCACTATAAAGCTGGCATATCTTTTGGAAGCGCCCGCGTCCGTGGCAATAATCCAGTTCAGGGTCTGGGCGCCTTCACCCAGTTGGGCCTCTACGAATTCGCCTTTAACCGGGTGTAATTGTACTTGCTGCGCCGGTGCGCAGGCGGGCAAAATCATAGCTAATACCGCTATTATGGCAAATAAATAAGTAACCTTTTTCATTTCTCTCCTTTAAGTTCTAATAACGTGGCCTGTGTAAATAAGTTGCGGCGTACTGTCATGGGGTACCACAGCAACAGAGATTCTCGCAGCCCCCCAGGGCACTATATATTACCACAATATCACGCTCAGATGAAGCGCTTTTTTATCTCGTTGATCAGCTCATCGACTTTCTCTGAAGTATCGGCGCCTGCGCGGCTCATCGCTTCATCAATACGCCGGAACTTATCCGCGTTATAAATATCATTAAGTTTTTCGTAGAGACCGGACCGCCTGCCCAGGCGGTAATTGAGCCTTTCCCGCAGGGGCATAGCCAGGTAGCGGTTGATCACGTCCAGGCATGCCTGTTTGGCATCCGGGAACCTGCCCTCCAGTTCGGGCAGCAGGTTGAGGATATGGTCGCTCTTCAATTCGCCTGTGAAATCGAGTTTACTGATAAACTCCCCGATTTCCTGAACGGTTTCATCCTCCGTTTGCATCTCGAATTCGCCCGCCTGCAGCTTTGCCCACATGGGCAGCGTTTCCCCCATCATCAAAGTGCGCAGCCTGAGAAAATCCGGGTTGATTTCATTCAAAACGCGGACTGACTCCCCGGCATGCTCTTTAGCCCATTGCCTGCCGCCCAGTCCCGGCATGTAGTACTCCGAAATCTCGATGCCGGCCTCCCGGATATTTTTACCGCCCCTGATGTGGTCAGCAGCGGTCATCCCCTTATCGACAAATTGAAGTACCGTGTCCGAGCCGCTCTCCATACCTATGTGTATACGCGTCAAACCGGCCTGCCGCAGCTCCTTGAACTCCTCCACGCTCTTTTTTGCGGCGGTCTTGGAGCGGCCGTACGATGTAATCCTGTTGAGCCCGGGGAAGGTCTCCTGCAACGAGGACACCACCTTCAGCAGGTCCGGATGCCGCATAACGATACTGTTAGCGTCCTGAAGGAAAGCCGAAGTCCCGCCGGCCCATTGCCAGAGCGACACCTGCCTGACACAATCGTTATTGGTAACCATGCTGTGAATATAGGCCGCCATCTCCCGCGGCCTGCTGCCGTAGCCTTTCTCCCTGCCAAGCTCGTTCATGGCGTCCACAATCCGTTCGGCTATGCCAATGTCCTTTATTACATCTTCCGCGGGGCGCAATTCAAACTTCTGACCTTTATAGGTCTGGCAGAATGAGCAGCGGTTCCAGGGACAGTTACGCGTGGCCCTGATCAATAGTGAGTAGGCTTCACTGGGGGGACGGATAGGTCCGGTCTCAAAGTAATAGCTGTTTAGTTTGCCCATGTCCATATTGCTATAATTGTAACGCCTGTTTGTAAAGCGGGGAAATCATCATGCCGCAACAACATGACGCAAAATAAAATGATACAATCGGAAAGCATGAAGGTTGCTGACAATGCTATCAGGGTGGTCTCCTTCGATGTCGAGGGCACCATGGTCACCACCGGTTTCAGTTCCGCCATATGGTTCGAGATGATACCGCAGCGCTATGCTGAGAGGTGGGGATTGAGCTTTGACCAGGCCACGCAAAAGATAAGACAGGAATACGATAGCCTGGGCGACCAGCAGATCGACTGGTACGACGTGCAATACTGGTTCACCCGTTTCGACCTCGGCCGGGCCGATATCGCCATGGAAGGATTACAGCCTCGGGTTAAATATTACCCCGAAACTAAGGATGTCCTGAAAAAGCTGGGCGATGTATATAAGCTCAGCGTGGCATCGGGTTCGCCGCGGCCTTTTCTCAAACACCTGCTGCGTGATACCGAGAGCCATTTCAGCAGCATCTTCTCATCCACCTCGGATTTCCAGCAGGTCAAGACCGCTGAGTTCTATATAAATATGTGCCGCCGGCTACAGGTTGAACCGGGGCAAGTCGTACATGTCGGCGACCACCTGCAGTTCGACTGCCTGGAGCCTGCCAGCATCGGCATCCGCGCCTATTACCTGGACCGCGAGGGCGAATCGGGAGACCCGGAGGCCGTGCGTGACCTATCTCAATTTGCCAAAATCATAAACGAGCTCTGAATAAAAACACTTTAGGAGGTCAACATGCCAATTACCGTGACGACACTTGTAGAGAACACGGCGGGGACACCTTTCACCATCGGGGAATGGGGCCAGAGCCTGCTGGTGGAAGCCGACGGCCAGAAAATACTTTTTGATACCGGCCCGAGCGCCATGATAACCAGGAACGCCACAGCTTTGGGGGTGGACATCGCTACCGTGGACAGGATCGTGCTGAGCCACGGCCATTACGACCATACCGGCGGACTGAAGGAGGTGTTGACCAAAATACGAGAATCGGGCAAGCGTCCTGACGGCATTGAAATCATCGCCCATCCCGATATTTTCCCCCCGAAATATTTTTACATCAAGGACTTCATAGAGAAACACATCGGCATCCCTTTTGCGCGCGAAGAGCTTGAAGCACTGGGGGCCCGCTTCACCCTGTCTGAGGCGTCCGTCAGGCTGAGTGAGAACATACTGACCACCGGAGAGGTGGAGATCATCGTAGATTTTGAGAAAATCGACAAGGACCTGCATGTCAAAGAGGACGGGGCGCATGTCCACGATAAGCTGGCCGACGACATGGGCATCATCATCAAAACCGGCGAGGGGTTAGTGATATTACTCGGCTGCGCGCACAGGGGAATGATCAATACCATACTGCATGCGCAGAAGATCACGGGAATCAAGGAGATCTATGCTGTTATTGGCGGCACTCACCTGATAAGCGCGGACAAGGAGCAGATGCAATCAACCATCGACGCTCTGAAAGGCTTCAATGTTAAAAAGCTGGGCGTTTCCCATTGCACCGGCCTCAAATCGGCCGCCATCCTGGCACATGAATTCGAAGGGGCGTTCTTCTTCAACAGCGCCGGGACGAAGACAGTGCTGTAACTCTGAACTGCATCCCCAAGGCTGGACGCCAGGGGGGCATATGTAAACCTGATACGGTATTTTTGATGGTGAAATAAATTGGGCAAACGCAGTCTAACTTCAACTATTTGCCGTGTGTGCATAATATTTAGTGGCGGTTGCTGTGTCTTCCCGTTCATGGATGGATGGAAGATAATTTTACTTCCGGGAGAAATTCAGCGGATAGCAGAATTCACAGGTGAAGACCCTTCGTATTTCGTTGATAATTCCCCGCTGACTCAGAATCAACTGGAATTTTACACTGGGAATACTGTTGAAGATCCACTTTGGGCCCAACTTTTCTCGGCCTGGACAAAACCGGCCGGATTAAAAGGCAAATGCAACTTTCTTAAGAGGGAAGGATGCTCACTGCCCTACCATATTAAACCATTATTATGCCAGATCTATCCCCTCGACTTTAATATAACTAAGGGTACACTGCTCTTGAAGGGCGATATGGATTGCTTGCTCCTTAAGTCTGTGCGTTCAGCGGATGAAGTACCAAACCGTTTCGATGATGATATGAATAGTCTGCAACTCAGGTTTAAAGCGTTTCGAAACGAATTTCTTTCACTGTTAACCAGGGATATTTGAACGCTGAAAATAGGGGGGATTGAAACGCACACGGATGAATCCGCTGCCATTAAAATAAACTCTCGACGTCTTTATAAGTCCGTTTAGAGCGGCGGCGGATGGCGCCCACTTCAATACGCCTGTTTTCTTCATCAACCAGGTAGATTATACGTATTTCCCCGCTCCTGACACGATAAATACCGCCATGTATTTTTTCACACCCCGGCGGCCTTGCCTCGTTCTCCAGCACTTTAAGCCTGTCGATTACCCGCTGGTATTCGAAGCCCTTCAGCTTATCGAGTTCACGTTGGACCCGCTTACTTCTTAGTCTGACGGCGAATGCCGGTTTTTCGTTGGCGCTCATAGTCACCCAGTTCCATAGCCTCTGATGAAGGCGATTCAAGCGATTCTTTCATGGCCAGCAGGTCTTCGAGGTCTTCAATCCTTTGAAGCAAGGCCTCATACTCTTCATAAGAGGCGAATACAGCCCTTGGTTTGCCATGCTGGGTGATATAGATGGGCATCCCCTGCTGTTTAAGCTCGACTATAAGGGAACCAAGCCTTGTTTTCAGGTCGGTAACGGTAATAATTCGCGTAACCATGATTAACAGTCAAAACAATACTAAATATCGTACTAATTATTGTACGGTATATAGCACTATATTACAATTCTATTTTTCAATCCGTCGTAGGTGGTGGTCCGGGGACTGGTTGAGGGTTACGGCAGCTAACGACTAAATCCTCTCCACTTTTAGCATGTTGGTGCCGCCGGGTTTGCCCATCGGCAGACCGGCCGTCACCACCACCAGGTCACCTTCCTGGCACAACCCCCATTTGCTCACGGCAGTGGCCGCCTCCGAGAACATATTGATGATCGTTTTGGCCTCGGTCACCTTCAGGGCAGTCACGCCCCAGGACAGGGACAATTGCCTCTGCGTGGATTCATTGGGAGTGATGGCCAGAATCGGCGTACGGGGACGGTACTTGGATACCCGCATGGCAGTGCTACCGGAAGCGGTATAAGCTATAACAGCCTTTGCGCCAAGCTGGGCAGCCACGTGGCAGGCCGCATAACTGATGGCGTCATCGGTGAGCTGCTGCAAATCTTTGCCCTTGCTGGCAAAGTTGTCTTCATACGGCAGCGCAGCCTCGGCCTCGAGGGCGATAAGGGACATCATCTGCACGGTTTCCACCGGGTAATGGCCGATAGCAGTTTCCTCGGAAAGCATGATAGCGTCTGCCCCATCGAAAATAGCATTGGCAACATCCGTGGCCTCGGCGCGGGTGGGCATGGGCGAATCAACCATCGATTCGAGCATCTGGGTGGCAACGATGACCGGCTTGCCCAGGTGATTGCACTTGCGTATAAGGTCCTTCTGCACAATGGGAACGCGCTGAATGGGTATCTGCACGCCCAGGTCGCCGCGCGCCACCATGATACCATCGGCAGCCTCGCTTATCCCGTCAAAATTGTTAAGTCCCTCAAGCCTTTCGATTTTGGCAATTATCTTGGCCTTGGAACCCTGCCGGAGCAGGAATTCCCTGACCTTTACCACGTCAGCAGCGCTACGGACAAAGGACAATCCCACGAAGTCGATGTCCTGCTTGACCGCGAATTCCAGGTGCTGCCAGTCCTCCTCGGTAACCGCATCGATATCCCAGGTCACACCGGGTACCGTAAGGCCCTTGTTATCAAACAACCTGCCGCCCGCAATAACCGTACACTTGACAGTATCATTGCTGATGGATTTTATTTCGAGTTTTATCAAGCCGTCGTCCAGTAAAATAGTCTGCCCCAGCTTGACATGCCGCGGCAATTCCGGCAGGTCAACCGATACCTGCGAATCGTCCCCCAATACATCGCGTGTAGTGAGAAGGAAATCAGCGCCTTCCCGCAGTTTAATGCCACCTTTCTTGGTCTTGCCTGTGCGGTCCTTGGGACCCGGCAGGTCCAGCAAAAGCGCCAGCGGCAGCTTCATTTTCTTAGCTTCATGCCGCAGTATCTCTACATATTGCGCATGCTCTTCCATCGTCCCATGCGAGGCGTTTATGCGGGCAACATTCATCCCTGCTTCAAGAAGCCCTTTGACAGTGGCGGGCACGATGCTGCCGGGGCCCAGGGTGCAGACGATTTTGGTTTTGCGCAGGGGAAAGCCCTGCAGCAGTGGATTGCTCATTTCGGATTTAATAACCGCGGTACCAGTCAGGCCCGGTAGCAGTGATGCCGGATTCTTTCACCCCCAGCTTGGCAAACCAGGGCTTGCCGTTCTCCGCGGTGATCCTGGATAGCTCCTTCAGCCTGCTGCCCGCAACCTCCCGGAAAAATTTCAGTTTCCCGTCTCTGCCGCTTATCTCCAGTGCCTCCTGCCAGACAGCCCTGCCACCCAGAAAACCCGATGCCCCGGCCCTGCAGGCAATGGCCACCTGCTGTTTGAAGGTCTCATAATCCACACCGGCGCTGAGAATTACCCAGGGTATGCGTGAAGCTTCATCCAATCCCCGGCAATACCCGGCCAGTTTGGCAGCGTCTTTTTCATATTTTGCGTCGGCAGGGAACTCCGCTTTCAAGACATCGACAGGCAATTCGGTGATCTGCCTGGCAGTCTCGATGACCAACTCCGGCAGACGGCGCGCGAACTCTGTGGAATCCATGACCTCGCCTTCCACACGGTAGGTCTTGGGCTCCACCAGCAGCGGTATATCGTATTTATCACAATCTGCGGCTACACCGGCTATGATCTTGAGCTGTTTAGCGGCCAGCGCCTTGATATCAGGCCGGTAATAAACCAGTATCTTTACCGCTGAGGCCCCCATGCGCTTGATTTTCTCTACATTCCAGTCCGGCAGCAAAGTTGTCAGGCGCCCGGTGGGGTCTTTCTGGTAGCCGGTGGCCTCGATGGCGACCAGCAGCCCTGTGCGGCCGCTCAGCGCATTGCCGGCGATACACTGGGCAGCCCCGTATTCCGGGTCAAGCAGTATGCCGCTGGAAAATTCACCCATGGTGGAGCACATATCCAATTTCAACTGCACTATCTCGTCATAACCGGGCACTTCATGCTGCGCGTCCTTCAGCATGGTTATCAGTCCGGACCTGTGGTCCATGGCACACATGATGAAATGCCCGGCCGCCGTGGATATCTGCTGCAGCCCCCTTATTTTGCCTATCGATAATGATTTCATGCCTACACCTCTAATTGATATCAATATAGCCGTTTGCCGGTTTCATTACAAATCATGCCGCCCGGGCAGCTTCATGCGGTCAGGGTGCGCTCCCTGTTCGTGCACCCGGGGATAAAACGGAACATTATTTTGAAAATTTTTCTCACTGAGACTTATATCTGAACCGGTTATTTTATATCTGTACCGGCGCTTTCACATCCCCAACTTTCGTTCTATAATTTACAATGGCGTGGGAGGCCTTTCCCCATCGTAGGACCGGCAGTATTCAAAATATTTCAGGTTGCTTGAGCTAAAATGGTCACACAGATAACAAATGGAATCAATACATGCGGCATCAACTCGGTTTGCTGCAACGGCAAGATGACATGGCACTATATCGAAAAACCGACTGAGAAAGAAGTCCAATACCTGTCGGACAATTTCCACTTCCATACACTGGCGCTGGACGATGTGCTAAGCAGGGTGCAGCGTCCCAAGGTCGACGATTACGACAACTACCTTTTCATCGTGCTGCACTTCCCCGTCTTCGATAAAGCCAACCGCGTTACCACGCCCAGCGAATTGAACATCTTCATCGGCGAGAATTACCTCATCACCAGCCACAAGGGCGATTTAAAACCGCTCTCCAAGCTCTTCAACGAGTGCCTGCTCGACGATGACCTGCGCCAGAAATACATGGGCAGGAGCGCCAGCTTCCTTTTTTACCAGATACTTGACCGCCTGGTGAACTACTGCTTCCCCATCCTTGACCGTATAGAGGACAACATCGACAAGGTCGAAGACCTGATCTTCACACGCGCGGTGCCGGAGACCGTGCGCGAGATATCCATGATACGCCGCGACCTTATCTCATTCCGCCGCATCATACACCCGCAGATGTCGGTGGTGGAGGAATTAGAGAAAGAGAAATATTCTTTCTTCAAGGAAGACCAGGACGTTTACTTCGGCGATATAGCCGACCATATACGCAAGATCTGGGACAGCCTGGAGGACTGCAAGGAGGTGGTGGACGGCCTGGCCGATACCAGCAACTGGCTGACATCGCACAGGATCCAGGAGGTCATGCGCGTGCTCACCATCGTTATGGCGCTGATGGCGCCCCCCACACTGATTGCCAGCATCTACGGCATGAATATCCACCTGCCGGGCGGCCTCTCCGGCGGCGACTTCATGACCTTTGTTTTAGTTATCGGCTTTATGGTTATCACCGCTATTGCCATGCTATGGTACTTCCGCCGCAAGCAATGGATTTAATCCCACAAAGGGAATAGCCGGAAGTGACTTACTCTTACAGATTTGTTTTCATCACCGCCCTTTTCGTGACCTGCATCCTGGCAGCCAATATCCTCATCGTAAAACAGATATCCTTAGCCGGCATTACGCTGCCCGCCGCCATCGTTATCTTCCCGCTCAGCTATATCTTCGGCGACATATTGACCGAGGTTTACGGCTACAGCCAGGCCAGGCGCGTTATCTGGCTGGGGTTTTTCTGCAACCTGCTGCTGGTGGCTGCAATATGGGTAGTGGGAATACTGCCACCAGCTTCAATATTTGAGGCACAGGCTGCTTACGACCGCATACTGGGCAATACACCGCGCTTCTTAATCGCCTCCTTCCTGGCCTACCTGGCGGGCGAGTTCGTCAATTCGTACATAATGGCAAGGATGAAACTGCTCACCGGGGGCAGATGGCTGTGGATGCGCACCATAGGTTCCACACTGGCGGGTGAAGGGGTTGATACCATTATCGTCCTCAGCGTAAGCTTCGCCGGCGTTCTTCCGCCCGAAATGATACTGGGCATGATATTCTGGCACTGGCTGCTGAAAACCGCTTACGAGGCGGCAGCTACGCCGCTGACCTATTTGCTGGTCGGGTACCTCAAGAAAGCCGAGAAATTGGACACCTATGATCGCGGCACCAACTTCAACCCCTTGCGGGCAGACTGAAGAGGGCATAGAATTTGGGTAGGGAAAAGCTATAGGAGTAAGCCATGAAGATAGTAACCTCCGTGCAAATGAGGGATATCGACCGCAGGGCCGCCGCGTCCGGCATCAAGACTGACTTCCTCATGGAAAACGCCGGCAGGGCGGTAGCCGACGCCATCCGCCACTTCATCGACTACACCGCCGGCAAAAACGTCCTGGCCCTGGCGGGGCCGGGCAATAACGGCGGCGACGCGCTGGTAGCGGTGCGCTGCCTGCATGAATGGGGAGCAATTGTAAACGTATACCTGCTGAGCGGACGCACGGGTACGGACAAAAACCTGTCGCTCATAGAAGAGCTCGACATCCCTGTTTTTCATATTGAGAAAGACGCAAAACTTGCGAAGCTGAAAAAACTGGTTTCATCAAGCGGGGTAGTCATCGATGGCATACTGGGCACCGGCAAGCTCCGCCCCCTGGAAGGCGGCTTTAAGGAAATCCTGGATATTGTCAACGCAGAGAAAAAACAGCGTCCCGCACTGGTGGTAGCTGCGGTTGATATCCCCACCGGCCTCAATGCCGATACAGGCGCCATTGATCCGGGCTGCCTTCAGGCCGACCTGACAATAACACTGGGGCTGCCCAAGCCCGGACTCTACAACTTCCCGGGGGCGGAGAAAGCCGGCAAACTCATTATCGCGGATATAGGCATCCCCGATGAATTAAGCAGCGGCATTCAAACGGAGCTTATGACAGCGGATTGGGCACGGGCCATTTTGCCCGCGCGCCCGGCCGGCGCTAATAAGGGCACTTTCGGCCGGGTGCTGGCCGTGGTGGGTTCGGAGAACTATATA
>Ga0268284_1001551_pt1 | contig 11587 bp, 11 predicted proteins | sample saktaG_14_FD_190137 | JGI IMG/M metagenome (GOLD analysis project Ga0268284, IMG submission 190137) | Saline water microbial communities from Sakinaw Lake, British Columbia, Canada - sak_2013_06_06_40m | ecosystem: Environmental > Aquatic > Non-marine Saline and Alkaline > Saline ... | reverse complement strand
GAATTGCCTTCCCAACCGGTGCCGCAACTGCCATCACTCATCCCGTTAGCCAGCCCTTCGGGCCTCTAGCAGATTAACGGAAAATTGAACGCCCCCTTTTTTTGCTTGCGAACCTGGAAGCGCCGCTCCATTTTTCAACCAACACGATTCAAGACCCATGCCATCCATCCACTCGAATTCCGATCCACGCAGGGGCAAGTCTGCCTTTACCTTGGTGGAAATGCTCGTTGTCATCGCCATCATGTCCATTCTGATGACCGCAGGGTCGATCGGTCTGAGCGGCATGGGAGGCAAGGGAGTCTCCAGCGGCGTGGCCACCACGGAGTCGTTGTTTGATGAGGCCCGCACCACCGCGGTGGGCCGCAACGTGCGGGCCTGCGTGTTGGTTGCCAAGAACCTGACCAACAATGCCGCGGACGATCTCAAAAGAATCCTTGTCGCCTACGAAGAAGTGGATGCCAATGGTCTTCCCAAGAGCACCCCGGATCAAGCGCCGAACTGGGTTCTATCGAGTCGCGGCGCGGTGCTGCCGGATCAGGTTTTTTTCAGCCAGGAATTCAGCAAGAAAAACCATGGGACGGGGTCGGAGGCGGTTCCTGAGATTACGGATGTTAAAATCAAGGATGTGAAGGATAATTTCAAGGGCACTTATTTCATCTACGAATTCAACGACCAAGGGATATGCAGGACGCCCGGGGCGAGTTTCATCATTGGCAGCGGGGCGCGGAATATCAGTAAATCGGCCACCGAGCAACCGCCCCGCGTCACCTCCGCGGCCAAACGCGATTTCGGCGGTTTCGTCATCTGGCGCAACGGCCGGACTTCCTTGTTCCGCAGTACCGAGCAAATGGGAACGTCCGTGAAATCCCTCAATTCCGGCTCCAAATTTTGAATTATGAAATCCACTGCTTCATTGCGCCAACGCGGTTTTACCTTGATCGAGACGGTCATCGCCATCGGCGTGATCGCCGTCCTGCTCACCGGCTTCATGATGGTCTTCGCGCCGGCCGCCGCGGGCATCCGCAAGGCACTCAACGTGCAGGAGGCCGATCGTCTCGCCTCCACCCTGGAGCAGGAGTTGGTCACCCTGCGCGGCCCGAGCTCGGCCACGATGCAAACCGGTTTTGCCAAGGCGTTCGAGTGGATCCGGGAATCCAATACCGCGGGTGAGGCGATCCTTGTCTATCAATACCGGGGCAGGTTCTCCAAGGCACTCCGCACGGACGGCACCCCGGAACCCGAGCCTAACATCAAGGACCAACTGCCAGGCAAGGACTATGTGCTTCAAACCATGGCGCGGCGCAAGAGCGATCCCAAATTCCTGGAGGATCTGAAGGCGGTTGAGGGCGGCGTTTATCTGGTGAAATGCACGCAACTCATCTTCAGCAAGGGGCAACTGACACCGGGCACCGCTGGCAGCATCGTTGACCCGAAAGGCACGAGCGGCACGGGTGGCAATGTGGCTTCCGCCGATGTTTACCCGGAAGCGGTGATCGCGTTCTCGGCGGATTTCTTCGCCCTGCCGGCAAGGACGGCTTCCTTCTTCGGATCGGGTGGGGGGTTCGACAAGACCTTTACGGCGGTCAAGAAACCCGTATTCACCCGCAATCTGGCGGTGCGCCGTTAATCCAATCCCAGCCAAGCCCCATGAAAGCCCCACGGAATTTCTCCTCCAAACGCGGTTTCACTCTGATGGAACTGATGGTGGCCATGGCCATTACCACCATCATCGTGACGGTGTTAGTGTCCATTACGTCCATCGCCATGGACACTTGGAACCGCAGCCGTGCCGAACTTCGCGCATCCCGCCAGGCAAAAGGCATGGTGGACTGTATGGTGCGCGACTTCGAGGCGCTGGTGACCCGCCGCGGCAATGCCTATGAATGGCTCTCGGCCATAAGCGCCAAGCCGCTGCCGGGTGACAAGCTGATGAGCACCAATGCCGCGGAGTTGATCTTCTTCTCGGCCGCGACCGACCGCTACGACGGCGAGATCGGGATCAACAACAAAAAGGACAAGGGGGGCGATGTTTCGTGCGTCGCCTATCGCCTCTTCTACAAGGATCCGATCGACGCCAACGGAATCACCTTCAAAACCTTTGTCTTAAACCGCCTGCTGGTGAATCCCGACAATACGTTCAACGATCTGTTAGGAAAGCCCGACCTGACCGCCGCGTTTGCGAGTTATTCGGGCAAGCTGGAAAATGTTGAGAACTTCGTGTGCGAGAACATCTTCCAGTTTACGATCACCTTCCATGTGGAGGCGACCCATGTGACGGGAACCACCAGCCAGGTGGTCAATGTGCCGGTGACCGTTGGGCAAACGAGTTCAGGGCAGATGACCCAATCGCTCAAAATCAAGGGTACCGGCATTGAAGCCCAGATCGCGGGGAACTCCGTGACCGCGGATGAATTGAAGGCGGGACGGATCACGGCGATGGAGGTATCCCTCACCGTTCTATCTGATTTCGGGGTGGACCAACTGCGCAACCGCCCGTTCACCGACTCCCAGAAAGCGGAATTCCTGGCGAAGAATGCCTATCAGTATACCAAGCTGGTGCAGATCCCGAGCATGTGAGCGTTCATTCTAGCTCATTCTAGAGCGCGCCGAAGCGGCGGTGGCGGCGCTGGTATTCCCGCACCGCCTCGATCAGGTCGTTGCGGCGGAAATCCGGCCAGAATTTTTTGACGATGACGATTTCGGCATAGCTGATTTGCCAGAGCAGGAAATTCGAGACCCGCATTTCGCCGGAGGTGCGGATGAGCAACTCCGGGTCGGGGATGTCCGCGGTTTGCAGCCGCGAGGCGAACAGCGGGCCGTCGATGGCGGCGGGTGCAAGCATCCCCGCCGCGGCATCCGCCGCGAGCGCGCGGGCGGCCGAGACAATCTCCTCACGTCCGCCGTATGAAAGAGCCAGCACCAAAGTCATCGCACCGTGGCTGGCCGTGCGAGCCATGATTTTTTCCAACAAGGCACGCGTTTTGGCCGGTAGCCGATCGAGTTGACCGATCGCGAGCAGGCGGATATTCTGTTGGTCGAGGTCCTTGGCTTTTTCCGCCAGGAAACGATCCAACAGATTCATCAGGGCTTTGACTTCGGCTTGAGGACGGTTCCAATTTTCCGAGGAAAACGCAAAGAGTGTCAGGTATTCGACGCCGAGTTCAATGCAGGTATCGGTCACCTCGCGCACCGATTCCGCGCCGGCACGGTGGCCCTCGCGGCGCGGCAGTCCCCGTTCTTTCGCCCAGCGGCCATTGCCATCCATGATGACGGCGATGTGGCGGGGGATTTCAGGGTAGCTGGGCATGGCGGTTAGAACGTGGGCCCCGTAGGGCCGGTGAGAGCTACGGGACCACCAGTGTCTGCAGGCGGTCCGGACCCACGCCGACAAAGGCGATGGGGGCGTCACAGAGTTGACCGAGGCGTTTGAGATAGGCCTGTGCGCGCTCCGGGAGTTGCTCGTAGTTCGTGCAGCCGGTGGTGTCGCACTGCCAACCGGGCCATGTTTCGTAAACGGGTACGGCGCGGTTCCATGAGGCGCGGGTGGCGGGAGGCAGCGTGTGAATCTGCCCGTTGATGTCATAGCTGGTGCAGATTTGCAGGGTTTCATAGGCGTCGAGGCCATCCACATTGGTGACGGCGAGGCCGGTGACGCCATTGACCATGCAGGCGAAGCGCAACAACACGGTGTCCAGCCAGCCACAGTCGCGCGGGCGCCCGGTGGTGGAGCCGAATTCCCGGCCGAGGCCGTGCAGGTAGTCGGCGAGGCCCGCGTCGCCGGTGGGGAATGGCCCCGAGCCAACCCGCGTGGTGTAGGCCTTGCAAACGCCGATCACCGCATCGATCGCCGTGGGTGGCAGGCCGGAGCCGGTGCAGGAACCGCCGGCGGTGGTGTTCGATGAGGTGACGAATGGATAGGTGCCGAAGTCGATGTCGAGCAGCGTGCCCTGAGCTCCTTCAAACAGCAGGCTTTTGCCGGCTTTCCATGCCGCATGCAGGATGGGAATGGTGTTGGTCATGTGCGGGCGCAGGCGCTCGAACGCAGTGAAAACCTCGTCGCTCACCTGCGTGGCGTCGAAGGTGGTTAGATCGTAACGGGCCAGCACTTCGTTGGCCTCGGCCACGCGGCGGGTGATCTGGGCGGTGGCGAACTCGCGATCCAGGAGGTCCGCCATGCGCAGACCACAACGGTTGATCTTGTCGGCGTAAGTGGGACCGATGCCGCGTTTGGTGGTGCCGATTTTCTGCTCGCCCAGCGCCGCTTCGCGGGCGGTGTCGAGTTCCTTGTGGCAGGAAAGCACGATATGGCAGCGATCGGAAATGAGTAACTTGTTAGGGGTGATGGCGATGCCTTGGGCTTCGATGCGCTCGATTTCCAGGACCAGGCCGGTCAGGTCCAGCACCACGCCGTTGCCGATGACATTGGTTTTCGAATTGCGGAGAATTCCGGACGGCAGGAGGTGCAACACATATTTGGTGTTACCGGTGATCACGGTGTGACCGGCGTTGTTGCCACCCTGGCTGCGGATGATGACGTCCGCGGATTCGGTGAGGTAATCGACGATTTTGCCTTTGCCTTCGTCTCCCCATTGGAGACCGGTGATGATGGTATTCATAATAAAATTCTAAATTAGAAGCATGAAATTCGAAACGGAAGAGGGTGGTGGAAAATTAAAAATCCTGAGCACGAAATCCGAATCGAATGAGGTTAGTTGGTCCATGGCGGAGGTCGGTGTTTCCAGCATTTTCTTCGTTTCGAATTTAGTGCTTGGCGCCTTCGATGAGCGCGGCGAATTCTTCGAAGAAATAGGCTGCGTCGTTAGGGCCGGGAGCGGCTTCGGGGTGATATTGCACGCAGAAGACCGGCAACTCACGGTGGCGCATGCCTTCCACGGTGCCGTCGTTGAGATTGACGTGGGTGACTTCGATTTCCGGCGGCAGCGAGTCCGGATCGACCGCGAAGCCGTGGTTTTGCGCGGTGATGGAGATTGTTCCGCTGCGCAGATCCTTGACCGGTTGGTTGCCGCCGCGGTGACCGAACTTCAACTTGAAGGTTGTTCCGCCAAAGGCATGGGCCAGCAGTTGGTTGCCGAGGCAAATCCCGAAGATCGGTTTCCTGCCGATGAGTTGGCGGAGTTGTTCGTGAATGTAACCCAGCGCCGCGGGGTCGCCGGGTCCGTTAGAGAGGAAGATCCCGGAGGGATTTTTCGCCAGCACCTCGGTGGCGGTGGCGGTGGATGGCACGACTTCCACCTCGAAACCCGCCTGGCGCAGGCGGCGCAGGATGTTGAACTTGATGCCGAAATCATAGGCGATGATGCGGTGGCGCGGTGGCGGCAAATCCTTGTAGGGGCCGGCTTGTCCGATCGAGGGGTTGGGCAGCACCCAGCGGCGGGATTCTTCCTCCCAGCGGTAAGAAACCCGGGTGGAAACTTCCTTCACATAGTCCATGCCCTCCATGGCAGGGGAGGCCTGGGCGGTGGCGATGGCACCCTCGCGGCTGAGTTCCGTGCTGACACAGGCGCGCATCGCGCCCCGTGAGCGGAGATGTTTGGTGAGTGCGCGGGTGTCGATGCCCTCGATGCCGGGAATGCCATGGCCCGCGAGGTATTCGCCAAGCGGTTGGCTGGAGCGCCAGTTGGACGGGACTTCGCAGAGTTCGCCGATGACCAAGGCGCGGATATGTGGCCCGCGGGATTCGGCATCCAGCGGATTGATCCCATAGTTGCCGATCTGCGGGTAGGTCATCGCCACGATTTGGCCGCGGTATGAAGGATCGGTGATGACTTCCTGATAACCGGTCATCGAGGTGTTGAAACAGATTTCACCGGTCGTGGTTCCGGTGGCTCCGAACGCAGTTCCTTCGAAACAGCGTCCGTCTTCAAGGGCAAGAATGCAGTCATCGGCACGGCGGCGAAAAACTAGGCATCCACCCCGCGCGATGCAAGCGATTGCTTATTCCCGCAACCGGGTATCGATCACAATCGTGACGGGTCCGTCATTCACGAGTGAAATTTTCATATCGCCGCCAAACAACCCGCAGGCGACCCGCTTGCCGGTGTGCGCCTCCATCGCCGCGCAGAATTCCTCGTAAAGTGGCTCCGAGACGGCGGGCGCGGCTGCACGGATGAAGGACGGACGGTTGCCTTTTTTGGTCGAGGCATGCAGCGTGAACTGGCTTGCCACCAGAACGTCGCCGCCGGTTTCGGCCACCGACAAGTTCATTTTCCCCTCGCTGTCGTGAAAAATCCGCATCTTCGCGGTTTTCGCGGCCAGCCATGCCACGTCCGCGGCGGCGTCGCCCTGTTCCACGCCTAACAACACCAGCAGGCCCGGGCCGATGCGCGAAATTTCACGGCCATCCACGGTCACCGCCGCCTCTAGCACCCGTTGGATCACCGCTCGCATGGAGGAATTCTGAGGAATTTTCCGGGCCTTCGCAAGCCTTGGAACTCAGCGCGCATGGGGTGCCGAATGGCCGGGAGTCAAGGGAGTCAGGGCATTGATTCATATTTTCGCGTGCCCGGGATGGTGGTTGTTCTGCGCGCGGGGTAGTGGTATTTTTCCATCAGCAACGTCCGCCCCCTTATGACAATCCGCTTCCTCATCCTGTGGATCCCCGTCTGCCTCGCCACCTGCGGTCCAGCCAAGCCATCCGCCGTGCAGGTCCAACACCCCGGCCAAACGCCTGCCGGTTTCCTGTTGGTTTCCGGCGTGGCGGGACCGGACGACACCGGGCGTTTCCTCGCGGGAATGCCGGTGCGCCGTGGCGCCACCTTGTCCCGGCTCCAGCAGACTGGGGAATACCAGGCGCACCACCGCGAAATGCGGGACTTATGGCGCATCGCCGGCACACGGTCGAACATCATGCGAACTTGGTCCGAAGGTGAGCTTTCCCCGGTCATCGGTGGCGGTAGAACGGTGCTCTATCCTTTCGGCGGGCCGGACCTGCTCTATGTGAGCGTCTTGTTCCCGCGGGCGAGGAGTTATGCTCTGATGGGCTTGGAACCGGTGGGGGATGTGCCGGCGCTGGAAGCGATGCCGCCGGGCGAGGTGTTTGCCGCCCTCGCGGGATTCCGCCAAGCCATGCGCACGGAGCTGGCCGCGGGGTATTACGTCACCGAGGACATGCGTTCCGATCTGGGACGCGGCGTCCTGCAAGGGGTGACGCCAATTCTGCTAGGCACTGTGGCGCTCACCGGGGGGCAGGTCGAATCCGTGGGCGGAATCTCCGCCGGCGGAAAGCCTGGGGTCGCAGTGCGGTTCCGTGATGCCACAGGCCTCCGGCACAGCGCGTTCTATGTGGCCGGTGATTTGTCCAACAGCGGGTTCGATAGTGCGTATCGCCAGTGGCTGACCGGCCTCGGCAATGACGTCACGTATTTCAAGGCGGCGTCCTATCTGATGCACGACGACCGCTTTTCGCTCGCCCGCGATTTCTTCCTCTCCCGATCCCGCGTCATCCTGCAGGACGATTCGGGCATTCCGTTCCGCCATTTCGCACAGGGTTGGTCGTTGCGGTTTTACGGAAACTATGAGCGCCCCATCGAACTCTTTGCCAAGCACCAGCAGGACGACCTGAGGCAAGCATATGCGACGAACCCGAAAGGTCCGCTCGGATTTGGCTCTGGCTATCAGGTCGGGCAGTGGAATGGCAACCTGCTGCTCGCCGTCAAAGAGTGATCGCATGGATTTCCTGCGGCTCCGGTTGGTTTGATGCCGCCATACAACCAAGTTAACCCCGCCCTCACCATCTAACTGACATATGGGAGGGATGCCGCTGCTTCAGTTCCGTGATTTGTCGAAGTCCTTCCCGGGGGCGCTGGCGCTGGACCGGGTGCGACTCGATGTCGCGGCGGGCACGGTCCACGCCTTGATGGGTGAGAACGGTGCCGGCAAATCCACCCTGATGAAAACACTCGGCGGCCTGCTCCTGCCGGACTCCGGGGAAATCCTCTTCAAGGGCCGGGCGGTCAGGCTCCGCAGTCCTCACGACGCGCTGCGCCTCGGCATTTCCATGATCCATCAGGAATTGTTTCCGTTCCGCGATCTCACCGTCGCCGCCAACCTCTGCATGGGCCGGGAAACAACCCGTTGGTTTCCCGGATGGCTCGACCATGCGGCCATGAACCGTGAGGCGGGCAGGCTGCTTGCACGGCTCGGCGTGCCCATCGAGCCAACCCGCAGGATGAGGGATCTCAGCGTCGCCCAGATGCAGTCGGTGGAAATCCTCAAGGCGCTGGCCCATGAGTCATCGGTGATCATCATGGATGAACCCACCACCGCGCTCTCCGAGCGCGAGGTGACGGCACTGTTCGACGCAATCCGCGATCTCAAGCAACGCGGCGTGGCCGTGATCTACATCTCGCACAAGATGGACGAGATTTTCCGCATCGCGGACACCATCACCGTGATGCGCGACGGCCGCCACGTGGCGACCCGTCCGGCCAGCGAACTGGACGAGCGGGAACTCATCCGCCTGATGGTCGGCCGGGAACCGGCCCCGCGGGTGGCCGGGCCCAGCACGACCGGGGGTGATCTGTTAGAAGTTCGCGGACTGGGCCGGACCGGCAGGTTCCGCGATGTCAGTTTCACCCTGCGGCGTGGCGAGATCCTCGGCGTGGGCGGTTTGATGGGTGCTGGCCGCAGCGGATTGGCCAACGCGATTTACGGTCTGGCACCGGCAACCACCGGCGAGATCCGGGTGCAGGGAAAATGCGTGCGCATCACGAATCCGGCGGACGCGCTCAAGGCGGGCATTGCGCTGGTCAGCGAGGACCGCGCACAATTCGGCTTCATCCCGAGGATGTCCGTTGAGCAGAATCTAACACTCTCCAGCATGAAGACCCGCTTCATCGACCGCCGCGCCGAAGCCGCATTGGCCGATGAACAGATCCGCAGGTTTGCGCTCAAGGTGAGCGACCGCAACCAAGCGGTGGTCAACCTGAGCGGCGGCAACCAGCAGAAGGTGATCATCGCCAAGGCGTTGCTAACAGAACCAGAAATCCTGATCCTTGACGAACCGACCCGCGGCATCGATGTCGGCGCCAAGGCGGAGATCCATTCGATCATCACCCGGCTCGCGCGCTCCGGGAAAGCCATTCTGATGATATCCTCGGAGTTGCCCGAGCTGTTGTCGCTGAGCGGTCGCCTGCTTGTCATGCGCGAGGGTTCGGTAACAGCCGAGTTGGATCCGCGCCACACCTCGCAGGAGGAAATCATGAGTTTTGCCATGCCGTCATGACCGCAATCCATTCATCCATGAACCAAAGAACCGGAATTCTATCAAACCTGATGAAATCCTGGGGGCTGGCCATCGCGCTCGTGCTCATCAGCGCGGCGCTGTCGTTCGCGCATCCGGGATTCCTGACGGTTCCCAATCTGATCAACGTGGCCCGCCAGATTTCCATCAATGGAATCCTCGCCGTCGGCGTGACGCTGGTTCTTCTAACAGGAGGGGTGGACCTTTCGCTTGGCTCGGTGGTGGCGCTGGCCGGCGTGGTGGCGGCCAGCACGGCCCATCCCGACCAATATCCGGTGGTGGTTCCGGTGGCGCTGGGCATTGCGACCGGCGCGCTCTGCGGAGCGACCAACGGCCTGATGGTGACCCGTGGCAAGGTTCCGTCGTTCATCGTGACGCTGGGGATGATGACCGCCGCGCGCGGGCTGGCACTGGTCGTTGCCAAGGGGCGGCCGGTGTCGAATCTGAGCACGGATTTCACCTGCTTGGGAGGCGATGTGGGCATGGTGCCGATACCCGCGATGATCTTGGCAGTGATCGCGCTGGTCACCTTCGTAGTGCTGAAGAACTTCCGGCTCGGGCGGTATCTTTATGCGGTGGGCGGCAACGCCGAGGCTGCCCGGGCGTCGGGAATCAACATCGGCGCGATCCGCATGTTCGCCTACACGGCATGCGGCGCGCTTGCGGGGGTGGCCGGCGTGGTGCTGGCGGCGCGCATCACCACGGGCCAGCCGAACGCGGGAGTAGGCTACGAGCTCGACGCCATCGCCGCGGTGGTCATCGGCGGTACCAGCCTGTCCGGTGGCGTGGGCAGCGTGGGTGGCACGATACTCGGAGCACTCCTCGTGGGAGTGATCAACAATGGACTCGATCTGATGAATGTGTCTTCCTACTATCAGGCCATCGTCAAGGGCGTCATCATTGTCGGAGCCGTGTGGCTCGACCGCAACCGTCAACAATCATGAAAACCATCACATACAAACTCATCAGCGGAATCCTGGCCATCACCGTCCTGTGCGGATGCAATCGGCAGAACCGGACTGCTGGCGGCGGCAAACAAGTCGTTGTCGGCGTTTCGCTACTGAACCTTTCGAGCGAGTTCATCGTGATGCTCAACGAAGCGATGGAGGCGAAAGCGGGCGAACTGGGGGTGAAGTTGGTGGTGAACGACGCCCAGCGCAGCGCCGAGCGCCAAATCCAGCAAGTCGAGGGATTCATCGCACAACAGGTGGACGTCATCATCCTGAATCCGTGCGAGGTGGACGCGAGTTCGCCAGCGGTGGACAAGGCGCTCGCGGCCGGCATTCCGATCATCAACCTGAATTCCGCGACCCAATCGACACCCACGGCGTTTGTCGGCTCGCATGATGAGGAGTCGGCGCGGATTGCCATGGAATACATCGCCAAGCGCCTGAACGGGCAGGGCAATGTGGTGATGATGCAGGGGTTCATGGGTCAGGCCGCGCAGTTGAAACGCGATCAAGGAGCCCGTGAAATCCTCGCCAAGAATCCCGGAATCAACCTGCTGGCTTGCCAGAGCGCCGAGTGGGACCGGGCGAAAGCGATGAGTTTGATGGAAAACTGGATTCAATCCCACGGCACGAAGATCAATGCCGTGTTCGCACAGAATGACGAGATGGGCATGGGCGCGTTGCTGGCGCTGGAACGCGGCAAGCTGAAAGACAAGGTGATCCTCATCAGCATCGATGCGATTGCCGACGCATTGCAGGCGGTGAAATCCGGGCGCTTGGATGCAACCGTGTTCCAGGATGCCAAGGGCCAGGGAGCGACGGCCGTGGAAGTTGCCGCGAAGATCGCCCGCAAGGAACCTTATGAAAGGGAAACCTTCATTCCCTTCCAACTGGTGACAAAAGAGAACGCCGGGAATCCACGCTAGACCGGCCCGAGCTTGGGTATTGGGCGGAGAACTCCCACAACGCCATCTCCAGCCGGAACATGGTGTGTTAGATTCACGCCTTGGCGAGCGTGCCGAAGCGGTTGGCGATGGCCAGCGCGGGGTCGAGCGGAACTTCCTGCCGTTGGACATCCGGCGGCACACTGATGGTCGGCACGGGGCGCAGCTTGCGGTGGGCGAATTGCGGCAGGTATGCGCGTTCCGCCTCGAGCATCTCGGCCACCATTTCGCGGATTTCCGCGAGGGTCAGGACGGCCGATGTCAACGGGTCGAGGGCCACGGCTTGCATCACCAATTCCGGGTCCCCGCTGAAGCTCGCTTCGACGGTCAGGCCCTGGACCAGCACGTTGGTTAGATTGAGGGCGGCGCATTGCGGCGGCAGGTTTCCCACCACTGTCGGGTGCAGGCCGAGCCGGTCGACATAGATGGGC
>Ga0268284_1001550_pt1 | contig 11593 bp, 6 predicted proteins | sample saktaG_14_FD_190137 | JGI IMG/M metagenome (GOLD analysis project Ga0268284, IMG submission 190137) | Saline water microbial communities from Sakinaw Lake, British Columbia, Canada - sak_2013_06_06_40m | ecosystem: Environmental > Aquatic > Non-marine Saline and Alkaline > Saline ... | reverse complement strand
CCAGGATGAACTTATAAAAATATTAAAAATAAGCGACCCTCTCGCCCGGAAAATAATCGCCTTGAGAGATTCACTAAGCGGAGGATTCAAAGACCCCCAAGACCTCCTCCAACTACCGGAACTCACGAAACTTGAATGGAGTGAATGGAGAGAAGAGGAGATAATAATTACAACCGAATAAAAGCAAAACAATTTTCCCAAAAAAAAAGGATTTCCCTAAACTTTTGTCGTATTAAAATAAGGTTATAGAAAAATTCGAAAAGATTAATTTTTTACTACCTAGTGGCGGTTTAATAAGGTAAATATAGATTCTTAAAGTATAACAAACAACCGTCCCCTATCACAATTGGTTAAGGAGAAGAATATGCCAAAAATAAAAAAACTTGATTTACGATCAATGGATATTATTATAGAACAGAAAGAAATATTACGCCAGTTATTCCCGGAAGTTTTTACTGAAAGCAAGATTGATTTTGAGAAATTAAAACTTGCTTTGGGTGAGGTAATTGAAGTGGGGAAAGAACGCTATGGAATAACCTGGCCGGGCAAAGCCGATTGTTTTAAGATTATTCAGAGTTCAAGTATCGGAACATTGAAACCCTGCCGTAAGGAATCTGTAAACTTTGATACTACCGAGAATCTATTTATCGAAGGAGATAATCTTGAAGTATTAAAACTTCTGCAGAAATCTTACTACGGTAAAATTAAAATGATTTATATTGATCCACCATATAATACGGGAAATGACTTTATTTATCCCGATGATTATAAAGATAATCTGACAACCTATTTACAATATACCGGACAGGTTGATGCTGAGGGCAAAAAGTTTTCTACTAATACGGATACTGAGGGGCGTTTTCACAGCAAGTGGCTGAATATGATGTATCCGAGATTATTCTTGGCGAAAAATCTGTTACGAGATGACGGAGTAATTTTTATTAGTATAGATGATAATGAAGTAACAAACTTACGCAAGATTTGCGATGAAATATTTGGAGAGGAAAACTTTGTTATATCCTGTACTTGGAGAAAAACTGATAACCAGCCAAATATTGGAAATATTGCTAGGGTAAAGGAATATATTATTGGATATACAAAAAATATTAATTTATTGCAACTCAATAAAGTGGCATTAACTGAAAGAGCTAAGAAAGAATATCGTTACTCAGATAATAAAGGCAAATTTCGTCGAGCAATATTATTGGATAAAACAAGAGGACGACATGCATATGATGTGATTACTCCTAGTGGAAAGGTTTTGTCTGGTCCTTGGATGAAAAAAGAAGATGAATTAAAAGAGATGGACAAACAAGGAAAAATTTATTGGACTTCAGGTGGACAAGAACAACCGTATGGCAAGATTTATCTTGCTGAAAGTGAGGGACAAATAGCAAATGATTTTCTTGGCATAGAATATGGCACAAACCAACAGGGTAGTTTGGAAGTTGAGAAATTATTTAAGCATAGATATTTTGATTTTCCTAAACCTTCTAGTATGATTAAACATTTTGTTACGATTGGAACAGATGAGAATGACATCATTTTAGATTTTTTTGCCGGCTCAGCTACTACTGCTCATGCAGTTTTGGATCTAAACAAAGAGGACGGTGGTAATCGGAAATTTATCATGGTCCAGCTTCCTGAAATTTGCAACGAAAATTCAGAAGCGTACAAAGCAGGTTTTAAAACCATTGCCGATATAGGCAAAGAGCGAATCCGACGCGTAATAAAAAAAATTAGAAAGGAAATAGACCAGACCTTGTTTAAGAATAATAAAACGGATTTAGGCTTTAAGGTTTTCAAACTCCATAAATCCAATTTTAAAATCTGGGATGCGGAAGAAATTTCACCTGACAAGGCGTCTATTGAAAAACAATTAGAACTCCATATTGACCATATTGACCACAAAGCAAGCCAGGATGATATTTTGTATGAGATTCTTCTTAAAGCCGGGTTTGAGTTGACCACAAAAATTGAGAAGATTGAGCTGACAGGAAAAGCTGTTTATTCCGTAGAAGGCGGAGCCATGCTAATATGCCTTGAAAAAGAGCTCACCAAAGAGCTTATAAAAGCGATGGCGGAAAAACAGCCAAGCAGGGTTATTTGCTTAGACCTGGGTCTTGCTAACAATGACCAGCTTAAAACCAATGCTGTGCAGATTATGAAATCAAAAGGCATTGATGATTTTAGAACCGTGTAGAAAATATAATGGAGAGAAAATATGCCATACATTGTCTATTTAGATGAAACCGGAGATCATTCATTAGAGTTCATTGATAAAGATTTTCCCGTATTTTCCCTGGCAATGTTTATCTGCGATACTGTATATTATAACCATACCATTTTACCGGCAGTTGCCCAATTAAAAACGGATTATTTTGGCCATGAAGGAGTGATATTACATTCGCGCGATATCAGAAAAGCACAGAAGGATTTTGGGTTTCTGACCAATCCGCAAAAGCGGGTAGAGTTTATTGACAGAATTAATACGATAATGCGGGACTTTGATTATTCTTTGATAGTTTCTGTAATTAAAAAACAGGATCACAAGGAAAAATACGGGATATTTGCTAATAATCCTTATGATCTGGCGATGATGTTTTGCCTTGAGCGGTTACTACCTTTTTTAGAAGAAGCTCAACAAAAACAAGTTTATTTAATTGCCGAAAGTAGAGGGAAGAAAGAAGACAATGATTTGAGATTGAGTTTCTTTAGGTTTATAAGTCAGGGTACGCAGTATAATTCAGCAGAAAGGTTTAAGCAGATTGATTTTAAACTGAAATTTATTCCGAAAACGATGAATATTACTGGTACGCAGTTGGCGGATTTAGCCGCTTATCCGATCGCGCGTTATGTGTTGAATAAAGATAAGCCAAATCCTGCGTATGATATTGTTTCAAAAAAGTTTTATCAGGGGGAAGGAAGGGTAGGAGGATTGAAGATATTTCCATAAAAAAACAGGCAGTTCCGAATAATCAGAACTGCCTGTCGACCGGGAATCCCCAGTCCTTTTTACTAAATTGCAGGAAAAAATGTTAACACAATTCTTCCGTTACTCCTTCTACACATGGCAGATGAGCTAGTTAAAATATAGCACACACACAAATGAATGTCAAATATATTTTTATGTAAGGCATTGGGGAGCTAAAGTAAACACATATAAAGGACGCTTAATGATGAAATTAAAATTTGATCCAAATTTACAATTTCAAATCGATGCGGTAAACGCAATGACTGAAGTGTTTTACGGCCAGCCTTTGTCAGAAGGTGATCTTGAAATAGGTTTTAAAAGACTGGACTGGATTTTCCAGACCGAATTAGGGATAGGTAACAACCTTATCTTAGATGAAGCTGCTTTGCTAAAGAATATACATTTAGTCCAGGAGCATAATGACATTGAAAAGGTATCTTCCTTTCAAGGAAGGCATTTTTCAATAGAAATGGAGACGGGTACCGGTAAAACGTATGTATATCTTCGTACTATTTTTGAGCTCTATAAGAAGTACGGTTTTAAAAAATTTGTAATTGTTGTTCCCAGTGTGGCAATTAGAGAAGGTGTCTTAAAAAACCTCGAAATTACTAAAGAACATTTTTTGCATCTTTATAATAATGTTTCGTATGATTATTTTGTCTATGATTCAAAAAAAATTAATCAAGTGCGTCAGTTTGCTGCCAGTAACCATATTCAGATAATGGTGATAAATATCGATGCGTTCAGAAAGACTTTAGAAGAGAAGGATGAAGGAAAAAAGAGCAACATTATCCACAGAGAAAGTGATAAATTGTCAGGTAGAAAGCCTATTGAGTTTATCCGGGCAACGCACCCGATAGTCATTATAGATGAGCCTCAAAGTGTTGATAATACCCCAAAGGCAAAAGAGGCTATTGAAACTTTAAATCCGCTTTGCACTATGCGTTATTCTGCTACACATAGAAACCCTTATAATCTACTTTATAAACTTGATCCTATTAAGGCCTATGATATGCGCTTGGTAAAACGAATTGAAGTTGCATCGGTTTTGAGTGAAGAATATTTTAATGAACCTTTTATTCGATTTAGAGCTGTTGATAATCAAAACGGAATCAGGGCTAAATTATCTATACATGTGGATTCGTCAAGCGGTCCGAAACTTAAAAATGTGACAGTTAGATCAGGAGATGATTTATTTGTCAGATCAAATGAGCGGGAAAATTATCGAAATGGCTATGTTATCAACGAGATTAATGCCGAACCGGGTAATGAATATATTTCATTTACCAACGGTAAGACCCTCAGTCTAGGGCAAAGTCAGGGTGGTTTAACTGATGATATTATGAAAGTTCAGGTTAGAAATGCTATTCAAGAGCATTTGGAGAAGGAGCTAAAGGTTAAGGACAAGGGAATTAAAGTTCTTTCATTATTTTTTGTTGATAGAGTAGCGAATTACCGCTCTTATGATGAGCAAGGCAATTCGGTAAAAGGGAAAATAGCTTTGTGGTTTGAGGAGTATTTTAATGAGTTAATCCAAAAACCGCGTTATAAGGATTTGCTAAAATTCCCGCTGGAAAAGCTTCACGATGGTTATTTTTCTGCTGATAAAAGAGGCATTTTGAAGGATACTTCAGGCAGTACTCAAGCAGATGAAGATGTTTACAATAAAATTATGAAAAATAAGGAACAGTTACTATCTTTAGATGAGCCGCTACGTTTTATTTTTAGCCACTCTGCTTTACGAGAAGGGTGGGACAACCCCAATGTTTTTCAGATATGTACACTCAATGAAACAAAATCAGAAATGAAAAAGAGACAGGAAATCGGGCGGGGGCTTAGGTTACCGGTTAACCAGCAAGGAGAGCGAATATTCGATGAGACAATTAATCGTCTTACCGTTATTGCCAATGAAAGCTATGAGGATTTTGCCAAAAAGCTACAGATTGAGATAGAGGAAGATTTTAATATCCACTTTGGGGCTGTGAGTAAAAATTCCTTTGCAAAAATTATACAAGTTGTTAATGATCAAGAAACGACATTAGGAGACGAAAAATCGCAAAAGATCTGGGAAGAACTAAAACAGCAGGGGCATATTGATGAGGACGGCCAAATTCAGCCTAAATTTAATCCTTCGGATAAATACTTTGAAATTAAACTTAGCCCGGAATTTCAAGATGTAAAACACCAGGTTATTGATATCGTTCAAAGTTATTTATTTTCTGAACATGTTGTTAATAGGAATAATCGAAAAACTTTGAAAATAAATAAAATGATATATCTTGATGATGAGTTTAAGAAGCTTTGGGATAAAATCAAACCCAAAACAACATATTCAGTGGAGTATGACACGGATGTTTTAATTGAAAAAGCTTCAAAAGCCATAAGAGAAATGGACCGGATAGAAAAGGTCAAAATTGTCTACAGAAAAGCAGAAGTGGACATTCAAGAAAAAGGCATTGTAACTAAAGAGTTAAGAGTTCAGGAGACTACAGCCTCTTATGGTGGGGATAAAGTAAATTTACCGGACATTCTTACCTATTTGCAGAAAGAAACAGAGCTTACCAGAAATACACTAGTGCGAATATTGATAAATTCCGGTAGAATCGAAGAATTTCTTTTAAATCCTCAGAAGTTTATGGATTCAGTAGCTCGATTAATAAAAAGTGAGCTTCATAAATTAGTTGTGGATGGCATTAAATATGAGAAGATAGCCGGACAGGAATATGAGATGAGGTTATTTGAGGAAACAGAAATTATAAGCTATTTAAACAATCTAATTGAAGTTAATAAATCAGTATATGACGCCATTGAATACGATTCCGAAATTGAAAAACGGTTTGCCGAAAGCTTGGATATGCGCGATGACATAAAATTATTCGTAAAGCTTCCTTCATGGTTTAAGATTGACACACCTATAGGAACATATAATCCTGATTGGGCTATAGTTAAGCACGAAGATGATACGCTTTATCTTGTAAGAGAAACGAAGGGTATTAAAGATTTTGAAAAACTAAGAAATATTGAGGCAGATAAAATTAGATGTGCTAAAAGGCATTTTCGGGAGCTGCAGGTTGATTTTAAAACGGTAGTTGAGGCGAATGAAGTTTAGTAAAATGTCACGTGGACGGTTCTTTTGACAATATAATGTGATAGAGATAGCTGTAATAGCTCAATAATTAGGTAATTTTTTCACAAAAAAGAAGGATTTTTAAAAGTTATGTAGTATACCTAATATATAATACGTGATATATTTCACTTAAATAAATTTAATATTGTAACCTGTATGAAGGTAACGGGAGAGACCTTTTCTTTCCATCATAAAAGAAAAGGAGCCGATGAGGTAAGATACCAAAAGTATTGAAACTTTCAGGCAAAAGAACCGTTACCGGACAGAACTCTGGAGAGCTTTATACAAAAAAGCACCGAAGGGGCAATTCCTAATCTTTAGGTAAACCCATACAGAGTTTACTAAAAGAACTATCTCCTAATTTCTTAGGAAGAATCTTTCAGGTAAAAGGACAGAGTAAGAGAGTAATATCATTATTTTCTTATTCTGTCCTTTTTGTTGTTATCATGCTTTAAAAAATTGTAATATTTCCATTATGTCAAATATTGAGACATAAACCTAAAAGTTAATATTTTTGACAATAATTGAGAGTTAATCTCAAAATAGATTTCTATTTACTTTTACAAGGAGGGATTTATGAAACTTTTAAAAATCATTAACCTCACTACACAAACTGAAATAAGTAAATTCTATAACGTATTAACAGCAATTATTTCCGAAATTGATGAATCAATCAATCTGGATAAAAGTACTGATGCAGAGCATTTTGTGAGAACCTTTAATAGACCGGAGATTTATGAGAAATACCAATCAGAATTACAAAAATCAATACAAAATGATGTTTTTTTAGATATTCTTTCTGATATCATCGTCAGAGATGGAAACTGCATTATGTCACGGGACTGGTTCAAAATTCTGGTTGGAAAAGAGATCAAATCGATAAAAGAAAGAATGAAATTTTTTCAAGAAATACTAGAAAGCAAAAATAGGGATACTGAGTCAAAAAGAATTAGAGATTACCAGATTTTTCTCAATTGCACTAAAACAGCATTCAATAATGATATATCTATGAGCAATGAAGCCAGAATCTCTTCAGATGAATGGACTATTTTATTTACTTTGAAGAATGAATTGGACCTTTCCAGTGATGAATATCGAACATTATTATATTTAGCCATAGGAAACTGTGAATTAGAAAAGTATGATATAGACGAATCGATTAAGAAATTAAGAGATAGTGGTATTGGTTTTTTCAAAAAGAGCTGGCAAAACATCTATATCCCGGATGAAATCATTAATATGTTAAGGGAAATTAAGGGGATTGATTTGGCAGAAAAATATACTCGTAGAATCGTTAAATGCCTTGATGATAAACAGATTAATAAAATAAAAAAGAATCATGGGATTAAAGAAATGGAAAGATATGAAAAAATTGAATCAATTATCAAAAAAGGTATAAGTGTTAGAAAAATTTTAGGTGATGAGATATTCAATGAGGATACAAAAGAAAATGAAAAGAAGAAAATTTTATATGACATTATCGAAAACAAATTAGAAATACATCTCGCTTCCTATGGTAAGACGGTAGATGAAAGAATTGATCATTTAATTGATTATTTTAAAAGTTTGGATAAAGATAACAATATTGGTATCTCACGAGATGGCTTTGAAAGGATGTTGCTTGACTTAAGGAAGATAAATAATTTAGAGAAACTAATAAGGACTGAATTCGAGATTGAACAAAAAGTGGAGTTAAACAATGAAACTTTATTAGATTATAATATACGGCCCAAAGACATTCTTGATCTTATACCTTTAGATGATCTCAAATCTTTCTGCATTGATAGAAATATCTCTTATAAGGGGAAAAATATCATCAACTGCATATTATCCAGTTACCGTGAGTCCGAGAATATCTATATTGAGAATTATGTATTAATCGCCAATAATGATCTCAATGGCTTAAAAAACAATGGGATTGAAATAAAATCACAGGACATTGGTTTGGCATTCGAAAATACTACTAAGGCAATTTTTAAACGTTTGAGCTTGAATGTCAATGAAGAATTGAAAAAAAGGATCAATTCAAAAATTGATAAAGCAGATATTATTTTGGATTTAGGTAATCAAGAGATAATTATTATAGAGTGTAAATCTTCAAAAAAAGAATATTCTAAATTTACCAGCGTAATCAGGCAAGTCAAATCTTATGCCCAATTATATAGCAGGAATGGTTTTAATATTAAAGGAATCATCATTGTTTCCGGTTGTTTTACTGATGATTTTATTCATGAATGTAATACTTTTTATGACTTACAAGTAACCCTTATTAAAGCCCAAACTCTGGTTAATATCTATGAAGAGTTTAAGCAATCTAAACTGAATGTATTTCCGGTCACACTTTTTAGACATGGATTACTTCAAGAAGATGTGATTGTAAAAGCTTTAAAGAAATAGCGTAGTAGGAGGAAGATTATACCAAGCCCACAATTCGGTAACTTTTTCTAGCTTTTCGTAAGATTTTTATAAATCCAGAGACTCATAATTTTAGATTATTTTATTTTGGAGGTGTATTTATGAACGCTAATGATATTGCGATTTATAAACGATTAACCGAACTATACAATAGCACTAATCAAACCGTTAAAAACCTTCCCCTTAATAATGATACTAAATATGCTTTGTTTAGTGATTTGCATTTGGGAGATGGTGGAAAATCGGATATTTTCGTTCACAATAAAAATACAATGGTATTTGCACTAGAATATTATAAAAAGAATGGATATTCGATTATCTTATTGGGAGATATTGAGGAATTGTGGCAATTTAATTTTATTGAAATACATGAGTATTATGATAAAAGTATCTATGAACTATTAAGAAGTTTTAAAGGTAATAAAGTTCATCGTATATTTGGGAATCATGATATAGATTGGAAAAGACCACCAACCGATCCAATCCTATTTAACAAGAATATTCAACATGGAGCCCCTGAAGCTATCAAGCTAGGTGATGACATATTTCTAGTCCATGGTCACCAAGGAGATAAAACATGCGATAGAAAAACTTGGGAGAGTAGATATTGGGCTCACAAGGGAGAACCCTATGTGCCTATAGGAAAAGTATTTGGTGTTTCAAGTCGCTTAGCAACAAAATCGCAAATTCCCGAAAATCGTGAGAAATTGTATTATGACTGGGCAATAGAGAATGAAGTTTTTCTTATTTGCGGACATACACATAATGCCATTTTTGCATCTCGATTATACTATTGGTGGTTAAAAGAACAAATTATAGAAAAAGAAAAAGAACTAAAAAAATGTTCTAAAGATAAAGTTAAAATTTGGGAATTATGTAAAGAAATTAAAAAACTCAATAATGATTTACATACTGAAGAAAGAATGGGGAGACATTCCAATCAGTTATCAACTACCGGATTACCATTACCTTGTTACTTTAACACAGGGTGTGGGCATTTTAGAGATGGTATAACAAATATTGAAATTGAAGGAGACAAAATAAGATTAATTAAATGGTGGAGAGCTGAATCCTTGCCCTCAGAAAAACGAAGAGAAGAACTTTGGAAAGAGGAAAGTTTGTCCGAACTTAGAAAGAAATTCAAAATGAAATCCGTATAAAATATCTAGCATATAAAGCAAAGCAAAAAGCCATCGAAAAGATATTAGATAATTTAGTTATGTAGTAACATTTAAAATAACTATATCTCAAAATGAAAGAACATCAGGGTCTAGGAAAATGTGGGAGGTTAGGCTTCACAATTTCACAAAATATACAACAAAAATAGGAAAATGTTAAGTTGCGAAACCGACTTTTAATCCAGTTTGCTTTAATTGTTGAGTGGATCGAAAAGTAAAACAAAAAGTACGCGCATCCTTAGAAGAAATGGACGATCATTCTGACGCACTAATCTAAAGGTATTTCGGATGAAAGGAGACATTATATGGCAAGAATACACGAATTAAAAATTAATAATTTTAGAGGGATAAAAACCTTTTCGGAAAAGTTCGGCAAGAATTTTATTATGCTTTACAATTTCCGGAATCCTTGTATTAAAAGAGTAGGGGATTTTAAATAAGTTTTTTAAAAAAGAGGGTTTTTAAAAGATATGTCGTATTATAAATATGGAAGATTTCAAAAAGTGAAGCCATGCTTTTAAATAATAATGAGGACTAATATGAAAATGGAAATTGTATTTAAAATTTTTTGGACATTAGTTTTAATTATTGTTTTTGTTTGTTCAATAAATTGGATTTGGACTCACCAAATAGACGTAAAAGAAACAATCCTTGGTTTTTTTAAAAAAGAAGTCGAGAGACCAGTTGATTGGATTGCAACAAGAGATGAGAACGCTATCTATCAAAATGGTGAAATCGTTGGCAATGTCACAGCAAAAGTAGATGAAACTGAAGATAAATTAATTTTTCATGAAATTTGCAATACATCAGAGCTTAATCGAGAGTTACCATTTGAATATGGGAGAGAAAAACTTCAGATTATTGAAATTGGTTCAATTACTGAACAAAAAATTATTGTTACAAGTAGAGGATCTGAAATTAAATACAATATTATGGAAAATGTAGTTTGCCAAAGAGTTAAATAGTTTTTAAGATTCAAAGGAGTGTTTTAGCTTTAATTTAAAATTAAAGATATAAAAAATAAGAAAAAGAAATGTTCCAAATTTAAAAGAAGGAGTATAAAAATGTTTAAGGATATTAAGGATTTCTTTTGGACATATCAAAGTCTCTTTGATATGTCCAAACGGAGAAGATGCGAAACCTGAAAGAGAAAAATTTAGATTATATAGTAAGCTCTATATTTTAACTAATAGAGTAGATAAAAGTATAAAAAGTCTCAATAAAAAGATTAACGATTTAACAAAAAGGGTAGAATTATTAGAAAAAAGGGTAGAGTAGGAAAAACTGCTTCCAAACGATTTAGGCAACATGTTTCGGAAGGATTATTAAGAGAATGAATATAGACAAATTTCTTTTACATTTAATAATACTACTTATTCCAGGGTTTTTTGGGGTAGTAATTAGCAGAAGGTATAAGAGTATTGGTAAATCCAAAAAGATCCTTGATAATTGGTTTGATATAATAGAAATAATCGCCTATACAGTTTTAAGCTGCCTTGTTTACGATCTTGTGGTTAGTATTATTAATAACTATTCAAAATTTGATATTGAATTCGTTTTCTTTAAAATCACTTCAGAAGATCAGATATTTAGCAATGCACAGTTTTTATTTTTAACAATAATTAATTATGTATTGGGTATTATTAGTGCTTATTTTTATAATTACAAATTAGCATATAAATTTGGTAGATTGATAAAAATAACTAAGCATTTTGGTGAAGAAGATGTGTGGTCATTCTTTAATAGTACTAAAGATATAGACTATATATATCTTAGAGATCACAAAACAGGTTTATCCTACTATGGCTTCATTGAGCTCTTCTCTGATTCAGGAGAGAAAAGAGAGATTGTTCTCGGTGATGTATCTGTTTATCAAACTGATGGAGGATTGTATCTATC